>WNGQ01013241.1_pt1 | contig 15579 bp, 10 predicted proteins | sample 5407661 | NCBI WGS metagenome assembly WNGQ01 (sample SAMN13153382, study PRJNA577476) | soil metagenome | isolation source: 60 cm soil or saprolite under Garry oak tree replicate 2 | place: USA:California | collected 2016-06-15 | reverse complement strand
CACGACGGCGCGTGTCTCGGCGAGCGTGAAGTCAGGAACGAGTCCGGTCCAGACGGTGTGCGAGCCGGAGAGCGGCCGGAGCTTCTCGTAGAAGGGCGCCCGGGGCGAGACATACGGGTTGATCCAGAGATTCACGGCCACGCCCCGGCGCTGCATTTGCCGCATGAACTCGGGCGCGTCCGGGAAGCGCGTCGTGTCCCAGACGAACGTCCCGGGGTACGCCGCGCTCTGCCACCCCGGCTCGAGTCCGATTACATCGAGCGGGTAACCGCGCGCGACGAACTCATCCACCTCGTGCAGCACCTGATCGGCGGTGTACAGCGTCGGGACGCGATGCAGGAACCCGAGCCCCCACTTGGGCGGGAGCGCGCCGCCACCCGAGAACAGATTGTAGCGTCGCACCGCGTCGAGGGGAGTCGGGCCGGCGAAGACGTAAAGCCGCGCCCCGGCCGATGGGATCAGCACCTCGACGGCGTCGGACCGCGGCTGGGACGACCAGCTCCTGTCGGTATTTCGGTCTTTGACCGGCGGCGGATGTTTCGAGTCCCTGCGGACGGCCGTTCCCGCATACACGGTGACGTAGCGCGGCGCGTCGATCAGCACGCCGTAGCCGGCGCTCGACACGTAGAACGGCACCGGCGCATGGGTCCGCCCGTTGTCCGATCCCCCGTAGTGGTCGACGTGCAGCTGCTTCACCGTCCCCCGTTGCCCGACGGCCTTGAAGTTGAGCCCGAGTCCGTAGAGCTCTTCGGACGGCTCGAGCGGGAAACGGAGCGAGACCTTGCGGTCGCGTCGCGACACACGGATCTCCTCGCGCGGCAGCGGAAAGTCCACCGACGGCAGGCGGAGCAGCGCGTCCCGGCGCGGCGCGCCACCAGCCGCGTCGAGCAGGCTTAAAGAGTCGGGCGTGCCGACGGTCGCCTTCCAGACGCCGGGCGCCACCGCGTCCCATACGAGCGGCAGCTCCCCCCGGACGGAAACGCTCTGGGCCGCCGTGACGGGCGCGAGGGCACTCACCGCGATCACGCACGCGGTGAGCGACCGGCACGGCATCAGCGGGCCGGTGCGGGCGGGAGGATCATCGCGACGACCGCCGTCGTCCACTCACCGTGGTTGTTCTTGTATGTCCCCCGCATCCACACGAGCGCCGTGCGCGGATCCTTCCATCTGGGCACGACCGGCCGGAGGTTGTCCATGGTCGAGTTGGCCGTGATCGGCTCCCAGCGCCACGTGGCGCCCGAGTCCCGCGTCGTGCCCCGGAACAGCTCGTGATGGCGCCGGTCGTCGGCACGACTGACGAGCGCCGTCCCGGTGACCGGATCCGCGTCGGTCGAGATGTAGACGACGTCCGGGTCGTTGGGATCGAGCGAGGCCAGACCCGTGTAGTCGTCCTCTCCGGCGTACAGCCGCGTTCCCGCGTACGCGATCTCGTGCACCCGCCACGCCGATCCGTCCCAGCGGCCATAGTCAAAGCGGTGGTCGAACCCTCCCTGGCCGCGCGGCAGGCCGCGGCCGTCCTTCTGGACCGAGAACACCACGTACGGCCGCTGCTGCGCATCCAGCTCGAGGTCGCTCATCCACGCCACGTTGTCTGGGTCGCCCTGAAACACCTTGGTCAGGTCCCACGCGTTGATCTCCACGTCGGTGGTCTCGCTGAGCTTGCCGCGGCGCGTGCCGTCCGAGAGGTAGATGGTGCCGTCGCGCACGAAGGCGTGATACAGGCTGTTGTCGTAGTTGCGCGGGTGGTCTTCCGTCATGACGAAGTGGATCGTGCTCACGCCGTCGAAGGCGTACTTGAGATAGGGGCTGTAGCCGTCCTTGCCGTGGGCCACGCGACCGCCGTAGCGCCAGGTGCGGCCGGTGTCGTCCGAGTACATGTAGTTCGGGTCGAGATCGACGCCGCGGAAGAAGTTCAGGATGCGGCCCGAGGACAGGCGGAACAGGTTCGAGTACGTGACGTTGTTGCCGCGCAGCGGCTGGGCGGGGCTGCCCGGCGTGTCGAAGGTCGATGCGGGCCCCCATTTGAGAGGGTTGTGCGGCTCCGACACCGCGTAGTAGATGCGGCGCTCGACCCCGTGCTGCGTGTACACCGCCAGATAGCGGCCATCCGGCAGGGCGAGGAACGCGGGACTCGCGTGGTCGTCCTGCTGCAGGTGGCGGTGCAGCACCGTGTGCCGTGTCGCGCCCGAAGCGAGGTCGTAGACGGAGACCTCGACGTTGCCCCAGTCGGGGGCACGGTCGTTGCGATAGTCGCCCACGGCGCGAACCGACCCCACGATGAGCTGGCCGTCGTCGACGATCGCCCGCTCGTCCATGAACCACGACCACGCGCCGTTGTCATTCAGCTCGATCACCGTCCCCGCGACGTAGTTCGAGGGGAGGTCACGGGTGCCGGCGACGCTCAGCGCTAGCAGGCAGGCGATCGTCAGACGCATGCGAGGTATCGCTCCTTGATCAGCGGCAGGAGGGTATCGACCGGCGTACTCCAGACTGCCTCATTGAAGATCTCGACCTCGATCGGGCCGGCGTACCCGGCGCCCTCGACGGCCCCGCGGATCCGCCGCAGCTCGATCACGCCGTCGCCCATCATGCCGCGGTTCATCAGCACGTCGTGCACGGGCACCAGCCAGTCGGAGACGTGGAACCCGACCAGCCGCCCGGCGGCGCGGGCGAGTTCCTCGTACACGTCGGGGTCCCACCAGATGTGATAGACGTCGGCCACGAGGCCGACGCTCGCAGCATCGAACCGCTCCGCCAGACAGCGCGCCTCGCGCAGCGTCGTGATGCAGGAGCGCTCGGCCGCGAACGCGGGGTGCATCGGCTCGATCCCGAGTCGCACGCCGCGCTCCGTGGCGTACGGCACGAGGCGCGCGATACCGTCCGCGACCATGCGACGCGCCGCGGCGATGTCCTTCTCGGGCGCGGGCGCCGCCCCGCACACCAGGACGAGGACTCCTGCGCCTAGGGCCGCGGCTTCGTCCACCGCCCGCCGGTTGTCCTCGATCCGCGACTCCCGCTCCGCGTGGGTCGCCGCCGGGAACATCCCTCCTCGACACACGCTCGACACGCGTAGCCCGGCGTCGCGCACCAGGCGCACCGCCCGATCGAGTCCCGTCTCCGCGAGCTTGTGGCGCCACACGGCGATGTATGGCACGCCGTGCCGGGCACACGCCTCGACGGCCTCCACGAGACTCGCCCGCTCGACGGTGATCTGATTCAGGCTGAGTCGGCTGATCCCGGGGGACCCCGCGGTCCTCACCCCCTGACCCCCTCTCCCTTCGGGAGAGGGGGAACTCGGGACGTCCCCCCTCTCCGGAACGGAGAGGGGGACAGGGGGTGAGGACCCGAACGGGTCAGCGGGTGATGGCCTCACTCGACCCCCGCGAGCGCCAGCACCCGCCGCATCCGCTCCGCGGCGCGGTCCGGATCGACGAGCAGCCCGGCACAGTCCGCGAGCCGAAACAGCTCGGCCAGATGCGGCAAGGAGCGCCAGCTCTCGGCACCTCCGAGCATCCGAAAGTGCGTCTGGTGGCCGTTCAGATACGCCAGGAATACAACGCCCGTCTTGTACGCGTACGTGGGGGGCTGGAAGATGTGGCGCGACAGCGCCACGCTGGGCCCCAGCGCCCGGCGGTAACCGGCCACGTCCCCCCGGTCCAAGGCCTGCAGCGCGGCCGACGCAGCGGGCGCGATCGCGTCGAAGATCCCCAGCAGCGCGTCGCTGTGCCTGTGACCGTCTCCCGCCCCCCCGTCTCCCAGTATCAGCCGGTCGTAGTTCAAGTCGTCGCCCGTGTACATGCGCACACCGTCGGGGAGGAGCGCGCGCATCTCGATCTCGCGCTCCGCGTCGAGCAGCGAGATCTTGATGCCGTCGACCTTGGTTCGGTGATCGCGGATGATCCCAAGGCAGACGTGCATGGCCTCTCGCACGTGCCGCGTTCCCCAATACCCGGCGAGCTCCGGGTCGAACATGTCCCCCAGCCAGTGGAGAATCACCGGCCGGCTCGCCTGCCGGAGGATCGTGCCGTACACCCGGCGGTAGTCGTCCGGCCCGCGCGCCGCCCGCGCCAACGCCCGGCTCGCCATCAGGATCACCCGTCCGCCATGCCGCTCGACGTAGCCGACCTGCTCCTCGTAGGCGTGCGCGACGTCGTCGAGCGTCACGCGCTCACCCGGCATCAAATGGTCGGTGCCGGCGCCGCAGGCGATCCTCCCCCCGGTCGCCCGTGCCTCACTCATCGAGCGGCGGATGAGCTCGCGCGCCCCCGGCCAGCCTAGCCCCGTGCCGCGCTGCGCCGTGTCCATCGCCTCGGCGACGGCCAGGCCGAACGACCACAAGTAACGACGGTAGGAAAGCGTGGCCTCCCAGTCGAGCCGCGGTTGCGAGAGCGGATCGCAGTCGGCGAGGGGGTCGCACACGACGTGCGCCGCAGCGTACGCGACGCGGCTCTGGATCGGCCCCGCGGGAGCGCTCCAGGCGACGGGCTCCCGCAGCGTGTACAGCTCGAGCGCGCCGTCAGGGCGCGGCAGGCGGATGGTCCTCCCCCCCTTTCCCCCTCTCCGTTCCGGAGAGGGGGAACTCATGATGTGCCCCCTCTCCCGAAGGGAGAGGGGGTCAGGGGGTGAGGACTCGCCGAGCGAGGGAGAGGGGGCGAGCGACGGCACCTCGACCGAGCGGCGCTCCACCCACGACTGGAGTCCCAGCTCCGCGAGCTGCACGCCCTTCGCGCCCTCGCAGAAATCGTGTGGGAATGACTCGTCCGCCGCGACGTGACGCAGGAACATTTCCCACTGCACCTTGAAGGCGTTGTCGGGCGGCCCCTCGTCCGGGACCTCTCGCCACTGCGCATAGAAGGCGAACGGGTTCGGCACATCAGGGTTCCACACCGCCCGCGGCGTGTCGGCGCGAGGCTGCGTCTTGCAGCTCCGTAAGCCCGCGACGGCGCTACCGAGCGTGCCGTCGACCTGGATTTGCAGCAGGTCGTCGCGGTACACGCGTACCGCCCACGAGGAGTTGAACTGCGCGACTATGTCGCCTGCGGGCCCGGCCAGCACGAAGGTGGCGTACGCTGCGTCGTCCGCCGTCGCGGCGTAGCGCTTGCCCCGCTCGTCAACTCGTGCGGGGATGTGCGTCGCGCCGGTGCACTGCACGGCCTTGACCTCCCCGAACGTGTGGTCGAGCAGGTAGCGCCAGTGGGCGAACATGTCGAGAATGATCCCGCCGCCCTCCTCCTTCTTGTAGTTCCACGACGGGCGTTGCGCCGGCGGCTCGTCGCCCTCGAATACCCAGTACCCAAACTCGCCGCGCACGCTCAGGATGCGGCCGAAGAACCCCTCGTCGACCAAGCGCCTGAGCTTGCGGATGCCGGGGAGGAAGAGCTTGTCCTGCACGATGCCATGCTTCACCCCGCGGCGGTGGGCGAGACGCAGCAGGTCGAGCGCTTCGGCCGTCGTGGTCGCCAGCGGCTTCTCGCAGTAGACGTGCTTGCCCGCGGCGATGGCCCGCCGCACGTGGTCGGCGCGGAGGGAGGTCAGCGTAGCGTCGAAGTAGATCGAGTCCGCTGGATTCGTGAGGCAGGCGTCCAGGTCGGTCGACACGCGCTCGATGCCGTGCGCTTCGGCGACTGCCCGGAGCTTGGACTCGTTCCGACCGACGAGGATCGGGTCGGGAAGCAGCCGCTCACCGCCCGGCAACGCTGCGCCGCCCTGTTGTCGGATGGCGACGATCGAGCGGACGAGATGCTGGTTCAATCCCATGCGGCCAGTGACGCCGTTCATGATGATCCCGACGCGTCGCGTGGCCATCAGCCCCTCCCTAGGGGCGCGCGTAGGGCGCAGCATGCTGCGCCCCTACAAAGGTGGGGACAGGCGGGGAGGTAGGCGGCAGGAACAGCACTGCGATCGCGCCCGTGATCGCAAAGCCGATCACGGCCGCGAAGCCGGTGGCGTAGCTCCCCGTCACATCGCGCATCCGTCCCACGAGCACAGGCGCGAGCGCCTCGGCAACGCCGTCGGCCGTCAGAACGACACCCATCGCGCGTCCCAGCACCCGCACCCCGAACAGCTCGGCGGCCATGAGCGGGATGACCATGTACTCACCGCCCAGCCCGATCCCGAAGACTAAGGCGAAGAGGTAGATCGCTGCGGGCGTTCCCGTGAGGAAGAGCAAGGGGATCGCCGACGCGACGAGCCCATAGATCAACAGCATCACGTACTTCTTGGACATCCGGTCCGCCAGCCACCCCATGCCCAAACGGCCGGCCAGGCTCGACACGAGCACCAGCGACGCGATCTGTGCGGCCGCAGCCTGCGAGTAGCCGTGATCGAGGCTCAGGAACAGCTTCAGGTGCTGGTTCGTGCCGCCGACCGCGGCGATTGAGCACATGCTGCCGGCAAGCAGCAGGTAGAATGCCGGCGCACGAAGGACCGTGCGGATGGAAGCGGGGCCCGCGGCCCGGGGATCGGGGGTCGGGGTGCCGGCTGCCGCAGGCGGCGCCTCAGGGACAAACAGCGCCAGCGGCAGGGCCGCGACGACGATCAGCACGCCCAGGGCCTGTAGCGCGCCTTGCCAGCCGACTGCCCGCGTCAGCCACACCGCCAGGAACGGCACCATCGCGCCGCCGACCCCGATGCCAAGGTACGCGAAGCCCATCGCCCGGCCGCGCGCCGCGGTGAACCAGCGGGACAAGAGCACCTGGTTCGGGAGCGGCCCGCCGCAGAAGTTCCCGAGCGCGTTGAAGAAATAGAAGAAGTAAAACCCCGCGAGCGTGTGGATTGCCCCGAGCCCGACGAGCGCGGCACCAGCCATGAGGATCCCCGCGACCATGAGGCGGCGCGGGCCGAAGCGGTCGACCAGCCAGCCGGCGAGGAACCCGAACAGCGGCCCGACGACGAGCTTGCTGATCGCGTTGCCGGAAGTCACCTGGGCGCGCGACCAGCCGAACTCGCGCACCATGAAGTCGTAGAAGAACGGCAAGCCGTAGAGCGCGATCCCGACTATCGAGAACAGCGCTAGGAACGACGTCGCGGCGACCCTGAGCTGTGCGGCACGCGCGGGCTGAGTCACAGGTTACGGCGTTGCAGCTCGCTCACAGCGTAGTCCGCGGCGCGCGCGGTGAGGGCCATATAGGTGAGCGACGGATTGACGCACGATGAGCTGGCCATGCAGGCACCGTCGGTGACGAAGAGGTTCGGCACGTCGTGCGCCTGGTTGTGCGCGTTGAGCACCGACGTCCTGGGGTCCTTGCCCATGCGTGCGGTCCCCATCTCGTGCACGCTGAAGCCGGGCGGCCCCTCGTCGTCGTACGTCTCGACGTTGGTGCAGCCGGCGGCCTCCAGCATCTCGGCCCCCTGCGTCTGTACGTCTTCGCGGATGGCCCGCTCGTTGGCGCTCCAGGCGCAATGGATCCGCAAGAGCGGGATCCCCCACTGGTCCTTCCGTTCCGGGTCGAGATCCACATAGTTCTCGTGCCGCGGCAGGCACTCGCCGTAGCCCTGCAGCGAGATTCTCCATGGTCCCGGCTCGCGCAGCCGCTGCTTCAAGTCCGCTCCCAGTCCCGGCTCCGGAGATTTCGGAAGCGCGGGATGTACGTCCCGGTGGGCCGCCGGCCGTAGACGTACTTGTCCAACAGACCGGGCACGACGCCGCGCGCACCCGCCTTCGAGATGTGGTCCATCACGTTGTGGCCCAGCTCGCCGCTCGAGTTGGCCAGGCCGGTCGGGAAGCGCGCGCTCTTGGAGTTCAGCAGGATCTGCGCAGTGGCGAGGGTCGAGGCGCACAGGAAAATCACGCGCCCGGCGTACTCGCGCGTCGCCTTGGTATGCGCGTCGATCACGCGCAGGCCCACGGCCCGGTCGGCCCGCTCGTCGTAGATGACGCTGTGCACGATCGCGTCGGTGACGACGGTGAGCTTGCCGGTCTGCCGCGCCGCCGGCAGGGTGGCGCTCAAGCTCGAGAAGTAGCCACCGTAGCTGCAGCCGCGCGCGCACTGGTTGCGCGCCTGACAGGGGCCGCGGCCGTTGTGCGCCCGGGTCAGGTTGGCAACCCGCGTCACCGTCATGCGCCGCCCGCGGAACGCACGCTCGATTCCCTGCTGCACGAGCCGCTCGGCGCAGTTCATTTCCCACGGCGGGAGGAACTCGCCGTCCGGCAGATGCGCGAGGCCGAGCGGCTCGCCGCTCACCCCGATGAACCGCTCGACGTGAGCGTACCAGGGCGCCAAGTCGTGATAGCGGATCGGCCAATCGACCCCGTGGCCGTCGCGCCGGTTGGCCTCGAAGTCGAGGTCGCTCCAGCGCCAGCACAGCCGACCCCAGATGAGGCTGCGCCCGCCCAGCTGGTAGCCGCGGATCCAGCGAAACGGCTTGTCGTCAGGGGTGACGTAGGCGTGCTCCCGATCGTTCACGAAGAAGTGTCGGGTCGCTTCGCCGAATGCGTAGTTCTTGCTTTGGATCGGGTAGTCGCGCTCGTACAGCTCCTGGTCGCCGCGGCCGCGCAGGGGGAACTGCCAGGGCTGCAGCCACTCGGTGACGTAGTCCTTGCCGTGCTCCACATGCCGGCCGCGCTCGAGCACGAGCGTGCGCAGCCCCTTTTCGCACAGCTCCTTGGCGGCCCAGCCGCCGGTGATGCCGGAGCCGACGACGATGGCGTCGTACGGTTCGTTCACACGGCCCACGTTCGACCGACCTGTGCGAGCGGGACGCACCCCTCGAAGCGGCCCGGGACCGGGAGGTTGTGCAGCTCGCGCGTGGCGCCGATCTCGGAGGTGTAGTAGCCGAGCAACGTGAGCTCTTTCAGCGTGCGGAAGAACGGCACCTCGTCCCGCTCGGGTGTCGCGACGAACGCCTCGCGGTCGAGCTGATCGAGCAGCGTGCGCTGCGTCTGTGTCGCGCATTGCAGGAAGGGGCGGCCGCAGCTGCGCTGCGCCCGTAAATCGAGGTCCGCGAGGCCGGCCAGGAACCGCTCCCGCTCCGGGGCGGGGTAGGACTCCGCGAGCACGGCGTCGATGAAGCGGTGCACGCCCACGGCACGGGCGCCCGGCGTGTCGGTCTCGGGGAGGATGTGCTCGGCGACGGTGGCGACCAGCTCCGCCTGGGCCGGCGCGAGCGCGCGGGGCGCCCAGGCGCTCGCGGGGACCCGGCGCGCCTCGCACCCGGCGAGCACGCCGGCGATGGCAGGAGCGGCAAGGGCACCCCCGAGCAAGAGGGCCGCGCGCCGCAACGCCTCGCGCCGGTCGATCGCGTCATGCGCGTTATGCGCGTCGTTCGCGTCGTGCGCGTCGTTCGCGGGGTCCGTCATGATCGGGCGCCGGCCTTTGCGACCTTGCAAAACATGCGCCAGGCGTGCCATGTACCGAGTATGACCGTCCGCATCGGTGTCCTCGGCGGAGGCAACATCAGCGACACGCACGCGCGCGCCGCACGGGAGACTCCGGGCGTCGAGCTCGTCGCGTATTGGGGGCGAGATCCGGAGAAGGCGTCAGGCATGGCCGCTCGCTACGGCGGGCGGGCCTACCGGGATCTCGACGGCTTCATGCGACACCGGCCGATGGACGCGGTGCTCGTGGGGACGCCGTCGGGCCTTCACGCCGAGCACGCGCGAAGACCGCACCGCGCCTCACCTCGTCTGGCTCAAGAATCTGCTCGCGACAGGCGCGCTCGGCAGCGCGATCCTGGTGTCGGCGCGCGTGAAGTGGCACCGGCCGCCGGAATACTACGCCGGCTCCGGGTGGCGCGGGAGGTGGGCGCTCGACGGCGGCGGAGCACTGATGAACCAGGCAATCCACTCTGTCGACCTGCTCTTGTGGCTGCTCGGGGACATCGCGCGTGTCTACGCCAGCACGCGCACCGCGCTCCACGACATCGAGGTGGAGGACACGGCGGTCGCCTGCCTCGAGTTCGCCGGCGGCGCCATCGGCACGCTCGAGGCGGCGACATCGGCCTTCCCGGGATTCCCGCGGCGCGTCGAGCTCACGGGCTCGGAGGGAACCGTCCTCGTCGAGCACGACCGGGTCGTCTCCGTCCAGCTCCGGGCGCCGCCGCCGGACGCACCCCCTGCCGAAGCGGGAGGCACCAACGCCAGCGCTACGTCTCCCGTGGTGGCGAACGTCCGCGGGCACCGCCGGGTGCTCGAAGATTTCCTGTCCGCGATCCGCACGGGGGCGAGGCCGCTGTGTGACGGCCGCGAGGGACGCCGCAGCGTCGAGCTCGTGGAAGCGCTGTACCGGTCGGCGCGTACGGGAGCGGCGGTGAGCCTGAGCGCGGCCCGTCGCTGAGCGCCCGCAGCACCCGTGGCGTCGGCGCGACACCCCGTTCCCGACGATCCAACCTAGACGACCCGAGCAGCGATGCGTGATGCCGCTTGACGAAAGTTCCACTGCACACCTGGCGACGGTTCTTGGGCTGCGTGACTAGCATCACGTGAGGGGCACGACGCTTGCGGAGGCACTCCAAAAACGGGGATTCCGCGCACTCGGAGGATCCGATGTGGAAGCGTCGCCGCCAAGCCGTCGGGGGGCGTCCATCGCTACCCCATCACGTCGTCGTGTCGGCGCCGGTCCGGTCCCTGCCGGCCGGGCGCCGTTCCGCACCCAGACATCTCCCGCTTCTGCTCCCGCTGCTCGTCGTCTTACCTCTCCAGGTCGGCCGCGCCCAAGACGGGGCCACGACCGCGGGGCAGGACGCAGGGACGATTTCGGGTGCAGTCACGGCCCAGGAGACTGGCGCCCCCCTAGCGGAGGCCCGTGTGACGATTGTGGGCACGGCACTCGGCGCCACCGCTGGGGTCGACGGCCGCTACACCATCGCCCTCGTGCCTCCCGGGACGTATCGGCTGCGGGCGCAACTGATCGGGCATGCGCCCGCAGAACTCGCCGGCGTGGTCGTGGCAGCCGGGAATACGGCCACCGCGGACTTCCGGCTGCCGCTGCTCGCCATCTCGCTCTCGGAGGTCGTCGTCGTCGGCTACGGCACGCAGGCCCGCAAGGATGTGACGGGCTCCGTGACCTCGGTATCAGGCGGAGACGTGACGGCAGTTCCGAAGGCGAACGCCGTCGACGCCCTCAAGGGGCGCGTACCCGGCGTGGATATCCTCACCACCGGTAACAAGCCAGGCGACGGCATCAGCATCCGGGTCAGGGGCGAGCGCTCGCTGACCGCGTCCAACGATCCGCTCTACGTGCTCGACGGCATCCCGCTGTCCGGGGGGATCGGGGACCTGAACCCGAACGACATCGAGTCGATCGAGGTCTTGAAGGACGCATCGGCCACGGCGATCTACGGCTCGCGCGGCGCCAGCGGCGTGGTGCTCATCACCACCCGGCAGGGCAAGGCGGGGGTGACGAGCGTCAGCTACGACACGTATTTCGGCGTGCAGCAGGCGTCGCGGCGGATGCAGATGATGAACGGCCCGCAATTCGCCCAGTTCAAGCGGGAGGCCAGCCGGACGGTGGGAAAGTACCAGTGCCCGAGCGGCGTGGCGGCGTGCGACGCCGGCGATGCTGCGCTCTTGTGGCCGGTGGAGATTGCGTCGCTCAAAGCCGGTCAGTGGACGGATTGGCAAGATCTCGTGTTGCAGGAGGGGCAGCAGGTCAACAACGAGGTGCGGATCACCGGAGGCGACGACAAGAGCCGGTTCGCGCTCAGCGGGAGCAAGTTCGATCAGCGCGGAATCGTGAAGGGGCAGGACTTCACGCGCTGGTCGGCGCGACTCAATTTCGACCATCGGCTGAGCCCCCGACTGCGAGTCGGCACCTCCACCAACGCAGTTCGCAGCGACCAGCGCCTCGGCAGAGGCGACGGGGTCTACAGCGAGGCGCTGGGCAACGACCCGCTCGGCATGCCGTTCGACAGCGCAGGAAACCTCATCTTCAAGCCCACCCCGGACGGGCAGCGTGTGAACCCGCTCTCCGACATCCAGAACCAGAAGGACAACCGGGCGCGCACCCGGGTGTTCGGTACGCTGTTCGCCGACTACAATCTGACCGAGTGGCTGACCTGGCGGGTGAACTTCGGCGCCGACCTGACGTTTTTCCGACGGGGACAGTTCTGGGGTGCCCAGACGCAGGCGATGCAGGGAAGCGGCGCCAACGCGTCGCTGCAGCAAAATCGGACCGTCGCCTACACCCTTGACAACATTCTGACCATTCGGCGGAGCTTGGGCTCGGCTCAGCGGGTCGAGGCCACGCTGCTGTACAGCATCCAACGGCAGCAGTTCGAAGATCAGGTCACGAGCGTGACCGGGCTGCCGTACGAGCAGCAGCAGTTCTACGACCTGGGGTCAGCCGGCCGCATCTTGAGCGTGGGCAGCAACCTGACCGATTGGAAACTCCAATCCTACATGGCCCGGGTCAATTACGCGCTCAAGGATCGCTATCTCCTGACGTTGACCAGTCGCCTGGACGGCTCCTCCCGTCTGGCTCCGGGACACAAGTATCAGCTGTTCCCCTCGGTTGCGGTGGCCTGGCGGCTCGCTGACGAGGACTTCATCCGTCGCACCAACCTCTTCTCCGATCTGAAGCTGCGGATTAGTTACGGGCAAACCGGCAATACGGCGATCGATCCCTATCAAACGGAAGGATCGCTGACGCGAACGATGTACTCGTTCGCTGACCAGCCGGCGGTAGGTTACCGGCCCGGCAGCCTCGTGAACCCGGATCTGACGTGGGAGCGGACTGGCCAGGTAGACGTGGGGCTGGAGTTCGGCCTGCTGAGCGGCCGGCTCAGCGGATCGGTGGACGTCTATCGGTCCTCCACGGACCACCTGCTGATGGCGCGGCAGCTCGCCGGCGCGAACGGCTACTCGAGCATTCTGCAGAACGTCGGGGCGACGCGGAACTACGGGGCCGAGGTGGCTCTCTCGACCGAGCTCCTCCGGAACTGGCATGGACTGGCGTGGACCACCCAGCTCAACTGGGCGATGAACCGCAATCGCATCGTCAGCTTGTACGGCGGCTACAAGGACGACGTGGGAAACCGCTGGTTTATCGGCTACCCCATCCAGGTCTACTACGACTACAAGTTCGCCGGCATCTGGCAGCTTCAGGATTCCATCGAGGCGAAGCGTTACGGGCGGAAGCCCGGGGACATTCGGATCGTCGACCAGAACGGCGACAGCAAGATCGACGCCAACGACCGGGTGATTCTCGGCACCGGGTTCCCCGACTGGACGGGAAGCCTGACCAGCCACTTCGACTGGAAGGGCCTCGACCTGTCGATCATGGCGGTCGCCCGTTGGGGCTTCATGGTGAACGACCAGTTCCGCAAGGACAACAACGTGCTGGCCGGCCGCTACAACAACCTCGCCGTGAACTACTGGACGCCGACCAACCCTTCGAACACCGATCCCCGTCCGAACGTCGATCAGGAATTCCCGCCGTTCAACAGCGCGTTGGGCTTCGAAGATGGGTCGTTCGTCCGCGTCCGTAGCATCACGCTGGGTTACACCGTGCCGGGCGCGCGGATCGGTCCGTTCCGCGGCCGCTCCCTGCGCGTCTACGCCACGGCGCTGGATCCGTTCCTGTTCACCGACTTTCAGGGCCTCGACCCTGAGTCACGCACCAGCGCCGGTGTGCCCGGCTACTGGACGGTGTTGACCGGCCTCACGGTAGGCTTTTAGACCGGCGGGAGGAGCCATGAGCAAGCGAACTGGCGTGGTGCTTGGCGCGGTGCTGCTGGCGGGCCTCGCCGGCTGCATGGACCTGAATGAAGACGTCATTTCCGGCTTGACGCCGGGAGCCTACGGCACGGAGGCCGCGTTCCAAGCGCTGGTCAACGCGTCGTACGAGCCGCTGCGCAGCTTCTGGGCGCAGGAACGGGGCTTCACGGTGACCGAGTTCGGGACGGACACCTACACCAAGGGCGCCGACGGGAGCTACAAATACATCAACGACTACACATCACAGCTGAACCCCACGGTGGACTACTTCAGCAACACCTGGGACGACTTCTATCGGGCGATCAACACCGCCAACTCGGCGATCGGCCAGGCGCCGGTCGTGCAGATGGACTCGAGCCTCAAAGCCCAACGGCTGGCCGAAGTGCGCTTTCTGCGCGCGCTCTATTACTTCGTCCTGGTCCAGATGTACGGGCCGCTGCCTCTGCAGCTGACAGCGACCACGACGCCGAGCACCGAGTTCACGCGCGTCCCGGTCGATACGGTCTATGAGCAGATCTTGAGCGACCTGCGCTACGCCGAAGCGAATCTCGGTTACGTAACGAAAGACTACGGGCGCGTGACCAAAGGGGCGGTGCAGCATCTCATGGCCAAGGTCTACTTGACCCGGCTCCGCGACACGAACGCCGTGGTCGACGAGGCCGCGAAACAGCAGGCCGGCGACTTCGCGAACGCCGCCGACTACGCGCTCCGGGTCATCAACTCCGGGCAATACCAGCTACTGCCCCGGTTCGCCGACGTGTTCGCGTTCAACAACGAGCGGAACGCGGAGGTGATCTGGTCGGTCCAGTACACCATGGACCCGCTGACCACCGGCCCCGGCAACACAGGCCATCTGTACTTCCTGATGGAGTACGACGTCCTGCCCGGCATGTTACGCGACATCGCCAACGGCCGCCCGTTCAAGCGCTTCCGGCCCACGACGTTCCTGCTCGGCTTGTACGACCGCACCAAGGACGCGCGCTACGACGCCCAGTTCAAACGCGTGTGGTACGCCAACAACGTGACGACGATCCCGCGGGACGCGAGCGGCGCGCTCAAGTTCCAGCTCGGCGACACGGCGGTGTTCGTCTCGACCAGCGACGCGGATACCGTGCTGGCGAAGACCAAGCCGTACCGCGTGTACACGCCGAAGACGTACAGCAACCGGATTTTCCCGTCGCTGAACAAGTTCGAAGACCCCTTCCGGCTCAGCGTCAACGAGACGCGCGGCTCGCGGGACTACCTCCTCTTCCGGCTCGCCGAGACGTACTTGATCGCGGCCGAGGCCTTGATGCGTGACGGCCGGCCGGCCGAGGGGCTCCCCTACCTCAACGCCGTGCGCCGCCGTGCCGCCATCCCGGAGCACGAGGCCGAGATGGAGCGCACCGTAGACCAACTCACTCTGGACGAGATCCTGAACGAGCGGGCGCGGGAGCTGGCGGGCGAGACCTTGCGGTGGTTCGACCTGGTCCGCACTCATACGCTGCTGGCGCGCGTCAAGGCGTACAACCCCGACGCCAAGAACAACATCCAGCCGTTCCACGTGTTGCGCCCGATCCCGCAGAACCAGATCGACCGGACCACCACGCCCTTCCCGCAAAACCCGGGGTACTGAGGATGGCCGACGGGCCAGTGCCGCGTCGCGCCTTCCTGGCGACTACCGCCGCGGGCGTGGCGGGCGCCGCGCTCGACACCGCGCGCTTCGTCCCCCACTCGATCACGGGGTCCTCACCCCCTGACCCCCTCTCCCTCCGGGAGAGGGGGACCTCGGTCGAGACCCTGAACCTCGGCGTCGCGAGCTACTCACTGCGCAACTTCCCGCGTGACAAAGCCATCGCCATGGTGAAGGCGCTGGGCGCGCGCTACATCAACCTCAAGTCCGTGCACCTGCCGTTCGAGCTGTCGCCCGCGGAGCTGGCGGCGGC
>WNGQ01003603.1_pt1 | contig 15579 bp, 5 predicted proteins | sample 5407661 | NCBI WGS metagenome assembly WNGQ01 (sample SAMN13153382, study PRJNA577476) | soil metagenome | isolation source: 60 cm soil or saprolite under Garry oak tree replicate 2 | place: USA:California | collected 2016-06-15 | reverse complement strand
CGGTGTTGGAGAATGCATGCGTCGCGCTGGCTCCTGTGGCTGAGGTTCCATCGCCGAAGCTCCAAGAGTACGAGTATGGCAGAGATCCCCCGTTTCCCGTGGCTGTAAACGTAACGCTCATACCGATGGCCGGATTGCTCGGGGAGAAGGTGAAGCTAGTTGAAGAGGGAAGCTGACCGGCGGAAGCGAACACGTCATTGAACATGTACCTCGCACTTGCTGCGGCAGTGTCTCCTTGAGCCAATGGGGAGAATCCCCAGTTGTTCTCTATTGTCCTGAGGGCTGCATACTCGTCTATCCCCGTAAGATCAGAGGAGACATACCCCTTCTGGACCGGTGTACCATAAAGCAGGTTCGGCACGGCATTGTTACTGTCGCAGGAGCCGTTGCTTCCACCGCTCTCGTCCCACCAGAGATAGAGCAGAGTCCTATAGGTTGGATTAGTGAAGACGCTGGAGGCCAGAAGCGAGCCTGATGCAGGACTCGTGATGCTTCCACTACCCACCAGGAAGCTCTTCAGGTACGAGTCTCCTATAGAGACGCTCACATCGTGCATGTTGTGACTATCCGTCGGGGTATACCAGAGAAAGTTGGGAGGATTAGCAGAGTTGGCCGCGGAGATAAAGGTCGATGTCGAGACGGAGGAACCTGCGAAGACGTTCGAGCTACTGCTAGTGTCGGTAAAGCTGGTGAATGGGAAATGGTCGTTGCCCCGTGGGCAGCCGCTCTCGCAGTACGCCTGCCACGTTATACCGGCGGGAGTCATCCGATCGGCCACAAGATTGGCCGCCGCCAAAGTTCCATAGCCATCAGACACTCCATAGGTGTAGCCGGCCATGAAGCCGACATAGCAGCCGGCTGAGCAGCCGTTGAAGTCGTTACTATCAGCAGACGTAGCCCATAGTTGTTATAGCTAGGCAGGGTAGAACCGAAGGGCAGCATGCTGCAAAGGAACGGAGCGCGACTAGTAGGACAAGATGAGACCGTTCCAGAACCGAACACAGAAGCATACGCCGTATTCTCCATCGCTATTATTACGAGGTGGTCAAAATAAGTCCCGGTCGGGGCTGCTGAGACGGGTCTCATCGACGTGACAAATGTAACACTCAAAACTGAGATATGAGCAGAAATGCCAGACCTGTCCGGTTCAGACACTGATCTAATCTCATGGTGTTCCCATATTGTCTTGACCGTGTCAGTTTCCCCACGCTATTGGCGCGGGATCAGTTTCAGTGTTGGAGCGATGAACCAGACGCTTCTCGATGAGCATTCGGACTCCGCTCTTCCTCCACTCCTATGACCTCGGGATAAAAAGAGTCTTGATACTCTAACTCGTTATCTAGGATTCTTTCATTCAGTTCCCGCTTTCATTCAGAAGCTGGGTACTGGGGATTGTTGTCGCTGGTTTCATTCATCTTAACAGAGAATCATTGCTTGGTTGAGGTGGTTGCGAGGGAGCTCCGGGTTGGTTTCCAGTTTGAATACGGGATCTACGGCTGGGCATGGGTCTGCTTCTAAGATCATTATCATGGTCCAGTCGCTCGTCATCTTCTCTCTCTCGCTGTGGATTGTGGAGGAGTATCTGAATAACATGTACCTCCGTGAATATGTCAACGGCGTCTTCCAGGCAGACGGTCTGATAATGGGAATGCTGGGGACACTACTATTCATCGGTTCAGTCTCAAGTCTAATGCTCATGAAGAGGAGGCATGGAGAGAAGAGGATTGAAGAAGTTTCTCTAGAAGTCACACCTGCCGCTCCAAAGATCAAGGGAGCGGTCGTGACGAGTGCGAAGCCGTTTGAAGCGAGCACCAAGCCGAACATGGACTTTCATCCAGTCGTGGCGGCCTTGAAGGCGGACATGGCTGACAGGCGGATGAGCTTTGGTTCCGTCATTGGCACCGGGACTCAGCAGCCAACGACAGGTCCTGTCTCCAGTGCCGAAGCCCCAAGAACATCGGTGCTCGACCAGCTAACCCCGAATCGTCAAGCGCCCATGACAGGTCCTAGGCCAGGGCAGACGGCGCTGCCTTTTCCTCAACGCTCATTGCACGATCTCAGGCCTCAGCCGCCGACAGGGCCGAGGGTTGAACAACCGGGAGCACAATTGGGTCAAAAATATCCGCCCGCTCCTAGGCCGCAAGAACCAGTCGGGTCAAATGTGCTTCAGCCTTCTCAGACAACAACACCGCAGATGCCGACCAATGTTACGACTGTCATAACTGGAATTTTGCCGGCTCAAAAGAAGAAAGAAGATCCCTCAGCCAATCCAGAACAGAAGTCTTCTCCGTAGCAGAAGCTTCCGAATCCCCATTCTAGTTGTGGGGATAGATGCGGCGAAGCAAGAAATACGCGTAGCTAGATTCATGTTTTCATGCAGACAGGTTTCGACGGTCTCACTAGACCGATCAAGAAGCTCCTCGAGGCTAGCTGAGGATTGGCAGGTACGGCTTCGCTCTTGGCTGAAAAAATTTCTTCCAAGAATGCGACAGTGTGCGTCATCGGGTTAGGGTATGTTGGTGTACCTCTCGCTGTTGCGTCAGCCCAGGCGGGCTTCAACGTCCTCGGCGTCGATGTTGATGCGAGCAAGGTGGAGCAGATCAACAGGGGCGTCTGTTATGTTGAGGACAAGTACAGTGAGGATCTCCTGCCCGGGCTAGTAAGCTCTGGCAAGATCAAGGCCTACTCGAAACTGTCGGAGGCGGTGCCACAATCTGATATCGCGATCGTCTGTGTACCGACGCCTCTGAAGAAGGATGGAGACCCCGATCTCTCGTTTCTAAAGTCGGTCGCCAAGACCCTGGCTAATCAGCTCACGGATTACAAGCTGATTATCGTTGAGAGCACGAGCTATCCTGGTACTACTGAGGAAGTGTTTCGGCCGCTACTTGAGCGTGGGGGGAGGAAGGCTGGGGTCGATTTTGCTCTCGTCTATTCTCCGGAGAGGATTGATTATGGGAATGCTTCGTTTGGGATGAGGAGTATTCCGAAGGTTGTCGGTGGAGTGGACGAGGAGTCTACGCGGCATGGTTCTGGGTTCTACAGCGCGATTCTTCAGGCGAAGGTCGTGGCGGTTAGTGGGCCTTCTGTTGCGGAGGCGACCAAGATGCTGGAGAACGTGTTTCGCTATGTGAACATCGCATTGGTCAACGAGCTGGCAGTACTTCACGAAACGCTGGGTGTAGATTTTATCGAGGCCATCGATGCGGCGGCGACGAAGCCTTTCGGGTTCATGGCTCACTATCCTGGGCCGGGGGTCGGCGGGCATTGTATTCCGAAGGATCCATTCTACCTGGTCTACAGGGCGAAGAAGGCAGGTTTTCCTCTGCGGATGGTCTCTGCCGCGGAAGTGCTGAACAATGGAATGCCCAAGCATACGGTCGAGAGGTTGCTGAAGACTCTCCGGAAGCTGAAGAAGAACCCGCGGAAGGCGAGGGTTGCGCTCTGGGGTCTCTCGTACAAGGGAGGTGTCAAGGATACGCGGAGGAGTCCGAGTGTGGACCTGTTGAAGATCTTCCAACGATTCGGGGTCAAGGCAACTGTTTTCGATCCGTTTGTGGAGACGATCAAAATCGGCAGTGTTCACTATGCGTCTGCGGGATCAATGCTGGACTCGGTCAAGGGTGCAGACGCAATTGTGATCGCGACCAACCACGCCGAGTTTCGACAGGTCGATCTCTCCGAGGTGAAAGCTAAGATGAATGCCAATCCTATCCTCTTCGATACGAGGAACCTTCGAATCAGGAAAGAGTGTGAGGATGCGGGCTTCACATACCTCGCGACCGGACGACCCTGACGTGTTGACGATAGGTCAGAATACAGTTGAAGCTGGCAAGTTTCGATGTTGAAAGACGTCCATAGGATTCTTCCTCAGCTCGTAGAGGACAAGAACTAGTGCTGTTGCTCCAACAATCCGTATGACCAGGCTCGTCAGAACCGGTCCGTAGAAAGCGACGATGCCGGGGAAGGGACCGCTTTCTGGGGAGGATGACCAGTAGGCGAGCGTGTCGGCGAATTGGAGGAGTCCAACCACGAGAATTGTCTGTCTGAGTCTCCCTCGCATTAGCAACGGTATGACTGCCCAGAGGATATAGTGGGTGTAGACGATTTTCAAAGGGATGAGCCACGCGACCAGTCCGAGTAGGACCACGTCGATCAGGCTGAGGCTCCTAGCCTTCGTCCAGACGGTTCCGAGGATTATCGTGTAGAGGGTGGCGGTTGCTGCGATCCAGACCTGGTTAGTGAACAGGTCTGTGGGTGTGAACTGGAGTGTTGCGGGTAGGATTCTGTTGAGTAGGTTCATGATCGTGAGGGTTGTTCCGTTTCCCTGGTTGGTGAGGTTGAAGCCCAGTATGGATTGTTGATAGCCGGGAATTGCGAGGGGGAGGATGAGGCCTAGGAGAGTGATGGTGGTGGTTGTGGCGAGAATTGGCAGCGTCTTGTGTAGGCCTTGGGTTCGTACCAGCCAGACTAGTACGAGGGTTAAGGCGAGGATGGGATGGATCTTGAAGATGGTGGCTGTTGCAAGGAGGGTTGTTCCCATAGAGTATCGATTCTTGCCTAGTGCGAGGGCAGAGAGGCCTATTATGGGATAGCCGAAGGTGTCGCTGTGGAAGAAGAAGAGGGGGGAGGTGCTGATTGCGGGAAGGGAAAGGAAGAGGCTTGAGGGGATGAGCGCTTGTAACGCGTTGTCCGTTCGGTCTCGGATTGCTCGGTAGATGATGAGCGCGACCGCTGCGTCGGCGAAGAGACCTAGGAGTCTGATCTGTTGGCTGATAATGTCGAGGGAGGATTGGGGTGCGAAGAGGCTGGTGAACTGGATGATTCCTGAAACCGTCAGTAAGAGGAGTGGCGGGTAGGGCGAGGCCCATGGCTGGGTGGAGTACGGATTCTGGCCGTTTAGGAGCATCAGACTCTTCGGAATGTCCGCGCTGACAAGATCAGACCCGCCGCTGCTCTGCTGGATCAGAATGTAACCGTGAAAGATTACGAGGCTGATGAGACTGGTGAGGACTAGGGGAGAGGCTTGGGTGAGAAGGAAATTGACTCTTTCGTCCATAGGACGCCGCTTTAGCCGGCCGAGCGAGAGCATTTTCGAGAAAACGGCGGGCCATGGGTGACTACATAGGTTTTCAGCGAGTCGAGAAGGGCCTCCCTGAGGGGTTGTGCACACGTGTGCATACAAGCCCAGATGTAACTTGTGGAGACCAATCAGGTCCGAACCGGCTATTTCTGTATAGCGCGAGATAGCGCTAGCGAAGAATTCGCTGCTAGTGCTTTATTAAGTTGCAATGTGAGTGACAATGCGGACGGTTATTGAGAAAATTAAGCGTTTATTCTGTCCTACTCGCAATAATGATTGTATCATCAGTCTGGCTTCATAGCTTTCCTCATGCTTACGCTCTGGCGAATTATGCGCCAGGAGTAAAGGCAGGTGACGAGATAACCTATGGAAAGTTCAGTGTGAATAACACCACGCCATATCCTCCCTTTCCTGGGAACGTCAGCTCGCTGGCCATTCAGGTGAAGACCGTTGACACTCTGACAAATACTGTGACCGCAGTGCTAGTTACAACTTACAGTAACCGTAGTCAGACGAACGCGACGTTGACGGGGACCACGGACACGGGACAGGGAAACCTCGCTCCATATTTGATTGCTGGGGGCCTGACTGCTGGGGACTCGCTTTTCAAGAATCCTGGTTACCTCGGCGTCTCCGTCAATGAAACCGTCAACGAGGTCTACGCTGGCGCGCTACGAACTGTAAACGTGCTAAACATAACGTATCAAGCGACATACGTAACACTGAAGGCCGCATACTACTGGGACGCCAAGACTGGATTATTGGTCGAGGCGTACCAGAACGCGAACTACACCTCGCCATCTGGTTTCACGATTACCCAAATCTTTTTCGAAGCAACGGCGACAAACATCTGGACGCCCGATACTAGTCCGGACTTCTCCTTCGACGCGTCAGCTCAGACGCCTGGCCCGCACCTCGGCGAAACCACGAGCTACCGATTGGATCTGGCGAGTCTCAACCAGTTTACCGGAACCATCGGCCTTAGTCCGAATCTCTTGGGCACTCTTCTATCGCATCCACCTAGCGTGACAATCAGCTCGACGAGTCTAGCTGTGTCGTTGAGCAACCCGATGGCAACATCGGTTCTGACGGTCGCGTCAAATTCTTCAACGACCATAGGCACGTATTTGATTAGCGTAAACGCCACCTCTGGAGCGATAGAACATGATACTATCATCGCCGTTACCATAGCGCCGCCTGATTTCACCATCGACGCTAATCCTGGCAATCTAACTCTGTCTGAGGGATCTTCAAAAAGCTCAACGATCACGGTTGCGAGCAGGGGTCTGTTCACCGGAACAGTAACTCTGCAAATCCAATCATACGGTTCAATCACACCCACCATCACTCCATCCTTGGTAACACTCAATGCAACAAACGTGAAGGGTGAAGCGATCCTCAGCGTCGTCGCCAACGCTGGAGTTCCTCCTTCTGTAACTACGGTGTATGTTGACGCTGTAAGTGGGAGCATCTCACGGTCGATCTATGTTCAGGTCAACGTAACTGGACCCGACTTCCGTATAACAGCAACCCCTAGTTTCCTCAATTTCAAGGAGGGGCAGTCCGCAACCTCTACGATCACACTTACGAGCATCCTTGGCTTTGCAGGAAGCGTGACTCTATCAACCTCATTCTACGGTCCAGTGACAGCCTCTCTCGCGACCCCCGCGCTAGTCCTCACTGCGGGCGGAACTGTCAATACGACTCTTACAGTCTCGACGCCGGCAGCAGGTCCTCCGGGCGTCTATTCGGTCTACGTGTCTGGATCGAGTGCGAACAATATCTTTCGTAGTGCCTACGTGAATGTCAATGTCACTGGGCCCGACTTTAGATTCAGAAGCAGCAGTTACTTCATGACTCTTCAAACTGGCCAGACTGGAAACGCTACTCTGACCCTCTCTGCGGTCGGAGGCTTTTCAGGCGTGATAGATGTAAGCGCGAACAGTCAATCTGGACCGTTCACCGCCTCAGTGACTCCCCCCAATGTAACTCTAAACAACTCTACGCAAATCTCCTCCACGGCTCTTCTCGTCGTGGCTGTTCCCAAGGGAGTGACTCCGGGATACTATAGTCTCTCGCTATCGGCTACGAGCGGCAACCTGGTTCGGACCCTATACATGACTGTTCAAATAATCGGTCCAGACTTCTCACTCTCATTCAACCCTGGATTCCTCACCATTTCACAGGGCGGCTCCGGAAGATCGCAGTTGTCCTTATCAGGCATTGACAATTTCACTGGCAGCGTGAGTCTCACCACTTCCACACCTTTTGGCCTTCAGACTTTGATTACTCCGTCCAACGTGGCCCTGTCTCCGGGAGGTACTGCGAACTCGACGCTCACTGTCGATGTGCCACTTAGCATGAGTCCGGGCTATTACTTCCTCAACGTGATCGGCACGTCCGGGCAGATCCAGCATTCGAACTTCTTCCAAGTGCAAGTTGTTGGGCCTGACTTTTCCGTCTCTTCGTTCCCGCCCTTCCTTACTCTCCGTCAGGGAGAGACAGCTAATTCCACGATATCCTTGACGAGCTTTGACAATTTCAAGGCACCCGTCACAATCACCACGACAACATACTCTGGCAGTCGCATTTCTGTCTCGCCGAGCATCACGACTCTGATCCCGGTCGCCAACGGGACCGTTACTACAGTATTGACATTCTCCGCTCCCCTCACCATTCCGCCCGGGAGCAACTTCTTCCAGGTGACAGCGACCGGCGGGAATCTCACCCGGTCTACCTACGTACAGGTGAACGTTATCGGGCCTGACTTTTCTCTCTCAGTCTTCCCATTCTCGATTGGTTTGAAGCCTGGAGACTCAACGACGGCTACGGTGACCCTGAACAGTCTGGATGGGTTCAGCGGGAACGTCACGCTCTCGACGGTCTCGACTCTAAACGCGACTCTCAACAACCATCTGATGCATCTCGTTGCAAACGGAACGGCGACGACGACTCTAACGATCCAGGTGCCGCAGACTCTCCAGGGAGGTGGCTATTATGTGATGGTGAACGCTACGAGCGGTTTCACAACTCATACCTACTTCGTCAACGTCCAAGTTATCACACCCGATTTTGCTCTCCAGGCAAATCCGTTCTCGCTGCAGGTCAAGCCCGGGTCGTCTGCTCAGTCGACGATCGCGATAACGAGTCTCAACGGATTCAACGGCACTGTCACTCTCTCAACCTTCCAATTCGCATCGTCAGGTATCGACTCGACCCTGAGCGAATCCAACGTCACCCTTACAAGTGCGAGGTCTGCTTCGGTGACTCTAACAGTCACGGCAAGCCCGTCTGCACCGTCACAGTCCTTCTATCTGAACATCCAGGGTATCCATGGCAATGTAACGCGGTACACATATGTATTCGTCAGCGTTACGAGTCCTGATTTCTCCCTGTCATTCAATCCACCGTCCACTTTACTGGTTAATCCGGGAGGATCCGCTCAGTCGACGATTACCCTAACTAGTTTTAACGGGTTCAACGGTACTGTTACTCTCTCAACCCTCGGATTCTTCTCAGGTGTCAACGCAACATTGAGCAGTCGTAACGTTACGCTTACGAGTGGTGGTTCTGCGACGGTTACGCTAACTGTCTCAGCAAGCCCGACCGCCGTCTCGCAATCCTCGTATCTGAGTGTTCGGGGTACCAGCGGTAACCTAACGCGGTTCATATCGATCTTTGTCATCGTAACTAGTCCTGATTTCTCGCTCTCATCTAGTCCCACGTTCTTGAGTATTCCTCGGGGAAGCTCCTCCAACAGTACCTTGACGATCAGCAGCATCAGTGGGTTTAGCGGGAACGTCACTCTAAGCGCGTCTATAGCTGTGCCAGGATTCAATTCTACATTCACATCAACGATCTCCGCCACTCTCTCATCAACGGTCGTTTTCGTCGCTTCAGGAGGACCGGCTACATCCGACATCTCGATTGTCGTGCCCTCATCGACTGTTCCAGGTTTCTACGGAGTCATCCTCCAAGCTACCAGTGGGACAATCGTGCGAACTCTCTTCATCCAGGTTCAAGTGACCGGAACCTCGTTCGGTCTACGTCCGGACCTCTCCTTCCTCCAGCTCAACGCGGGAACAATCGGTAACACCGCGATATTCGTCACCGCTCTGAACGGGTTCAGTGGGCCAGTCAGCCTCTCAGCGTCCTCATCCCCGGCCGGGTTGAACGTGACTCTGAATCCAGCGACCGTGACCCTCAACTCTACAGTCGTTTCGACTAGCGCTCCGCTGACGATCAGAGTCCCGGCCCACCCCGTCGCAGGGTACTACCTAGTAACTGTGACCGGTTCTGGTAGCGGCCTTAACGTGACAAGCTTTGTGACAGTCTTTGTGACAGCGTTCGATTTCTCGCTAAACGCCCAGCCCGGATCACTGACTGTCTTCCAAGGCTCTTTCGGCGCTTCCACTATAACTATCACCAGTCTCAACGGTCTCAGCGGGTTCGTGGATCTGAGAGCATTGCTCCTCCCACCGACTCTGGGAATATCCGTGTCGCTTGGATCAGGCATTCCCTTCGTCCAGAATAATCAGACAGTCTCAACATCGTTGACTGTCTCAGCGTCTCCAACGGCTGCTATAGGCAACTACACAATCGTGCTCGTCGGTAGCTTCAACACACCATCAGGCACTCCTGTCGGACACGCTCTCAACGTAACGTTCACGATAGCGCCAGCGCCTGATTTCGCGGTCATAGCCAACCCACCCACCATTTCTATCGTTCAAGACTCATCCGGCAGCTCTACCCTCAACGTAACTAGCTTGCACTCCTTCGCAGGCCCGATCACTCTCACCAGCACAATGTCGCTCCAGGGTCTAACCGCTTCTATCACAAACAGTACGATAGCTGTAACGGCAGGGAGAACCACGCTTACCGTTCTTACGGTCTCTGCAGGCACTAATGTTGTAGGCTACTTTACGATTACCGTGACGGCTGAAGGTGGAGGAGTTGTACACTCGATCATTATTCAGGTCTATGTGGCGGCCAAGCCTGACTTCACCTTATCGGCCAGTCCATCTTCTTTGACGATTCAGGCGGGTTCTTCCGGCTCGACAGTCATGTCGTTGGCAAGCCTGAACGGATTCGTGGGTCCTGTCCAAATCTTTCCGCAAGTTTCTGCGGCTGGAGTATCATTTGCGCCAAACGTCTCTACTGCCTCATTGTCGGCTGGAGGTACAGCTAGTATGACGATCACTATTGCGGTTGGAATGACTGCGAGTTCAGGAACGTACATGGTCACGTTTATTGGAAACGCGACGACCGGGTCGCACTTGACGAGTCTACTCCTGACGGTTCTGCCTCCGCCAGACTTTACCTTGACACCGAGCACGCTAGGGCTCACATTCGCGGCGGGAACCTCAGCCAGCCTCAACATCGCCATCTCTCCAACCAACGGGTTCAATGGCGCGGTTGCACTCTCTTCAAACGCTCCTTCAGGATTCACGAGCACCTTCAGCCCCAACCCGGTCCTTGGAGGCTCAGGGACATCGAACCTCACCTTGTCTGTGTCCTCGACAGTTGCTGTCGGAAACTATACTGTGATTGTGACGGGGATTGGTGGCTCGTTCAGTCACACAGCCTCGATTCATGTGACGGTATCTGCTGCGTCCAAGGTTACGTTGACGGTGTCTCAAGTCTCCTGGACCCATAGGCTTAGTCTGAGTAAGAGTGGTGGCATGGAGACGTGGACGATGCTTGTGAAGAACACGGGCACGGTCCCGGCCTACTTCCAGATAGCTACGGCAGGTAACTCCACTAGCTCGGCCCAGCCTTTCTCAGTGAAGACTCCGGTAGCTGTCCTCGCTCCCGGAGCGTCCATGACAATCACTCTATCTCAGCCTTTCACAAACGCGAGCATCGGGTTGAAGTATAGTTTCGCCGTAAGTCTCATGTATGGCTCCGGTACCTACGCATCAGGGAGCATCATCAGCCCGTCAACCATTCTCGTTACAAAGGGCACGTTCAGCATCGTCCGTTAGCTCGTCGTCGCGGGGTTTTCGGGGGTCCAAGTTCTGCCCATGAATTATTTCCGTAGAACGAGGCGTGTGCGGGCTCTGGATTAGTCTCTATCGTGGACTCTAGGGTTGAATGAAAGACTGGCTTAGAGAATTAGAAGAGGGGTTTGGTCCTCCAGATTCAGTCTAGTGCTTTTCCACTACTGGCCGTTGAGTACTGCCAGGAACGGGTCTGTCTGGAAGGTTCCCGCTTCGACCGCATAGTTGCCAGTGAAGAGGATCCATAGAATTCCTGCTCTAGCTGTCGCCTCGAAATAGTCGCCGAACTGGGGAACGGTGAAGGATCCTCCGAAGCCGTTACTGAGGATGTAGTCGTACATGTTAGGGTCTGCATTAGGCTCGTCCGAGGCCGTCGTGACGCGTTGTTGGTGGAATGTCCTTGCGAGGTTATTTGACATGGACCCGACTACATTGATCCTGTGATTGAACGGGTCGTACTGGGTTGTGTAGTATACGACGTAGACTGTGCCTGTCTGGGAGTCGACTGTGACGTAGGGCTGATCGTTGACGGCAGGGTTTGAGAGGATAATGGGCGCTGACCAAGACGTGCCATTGTTTGCTGATTCGCTGAAGATTATTGCTGATTGGCCGCAGTTTCCAGGATTGTCTGCGGCCACTGGAACGATCTGGGCCGAGACCGCGTAGTAATGGCCAGCTGTGCATATGCTAGTTGTGAAGTAGAGGTTGTTGGACTTTGGGCTCGGGTCTGTCGAGATGCTGATGAGTCCTAACCCTGTTCTGAACTGTTCTGTGGCCCAACCTATGACAACCGTGTCTGCCGGAAGAGTTGTGCCGCGGCCCATGTAGCTGAGAATATTGCTGGGCGGGCCGAAGCTCGTTCCGCCAGGGGGTGAGCTGCTTACTCTGCAGTTTACAGGACCAAATGTGAAGAAGGTACCGAAGTTGCACCAGGCAACATACACGTTTCCACTCTTGTCCACAACGGGCGTCGTCCATGCTACGAACAGGTCACCTCCTGATATTGTGACGGGTCCCTCTGAAAGCATGGTGCAAGCGGCGAGATTGCCGTCGCATCGGGCTAGGAAGCTGGAACTGAATCCGAACCGGGAGAAGTGGTCCCATCCTACGTAGACGGATCCATAGTAGGGCGAGGATGGGTCACGGTCGACCGCGATTCTCTCCTTGTCTTCGAGGCTATAGACCGGGAAGGCAGTCTCTCCGTTGACGAAAGCCGTGTCCCAACACGGGTTGTTGGTAGGGTCGTAGATCGGGGTGGCGCAGGAGACGTTTGGATTGAACAGGTTGGCGTTTGACTTTGCGATCATTACCCCATTGCCGAAAAGGCTGTCGAAGGAGCTGATTGCGAGTGAAGCATAGAAGAAGTTGCCATCAATGGTCGGAGCTAGTGACGGGTCTCCCCACGGAGTCAAGAGGACTCCGCTTGCGTTGAGGTTAGGTAGGCTGCCGCCCTTGGCAACCGACATGCCTCCGTCGTTTGATACTGTGAACCCGCTGAGTGACACAGGGATTGTAGTACCGCACTCGGCTGGGAAAAATGGGCAGAAGAAGAATTTGCCGTCGTTGAAGCCGCCAACCACATGGTTCGAGTTATTCGGATCCACCGCGACACTTGTTTCAGACTGTGGGAAGTAGCTGCTGTCATTTATGAATCGTAACGCATTCTGGTGTATCGTCTGAAGATTCGAAGGATTGGTGGATTGGGACGGCGACGATGACGCGGTCCGGACGTTGAGCTGCGCTGCGGCTACCGCGATAATGCTCGCAGACGACAGAGGAGCATGGAATCTGGCGGCCGGGCCTGGATTATACGATGTCATCGTAGGGCCAGAATTGGTCGTGGTGCTAACTGGTGTGAGCGACGGGAGTACTATAAGTCCGGTGATTATGAGTATGAGATACTTCGTGACTTTTGGAATTATCATAACTGCCTTCAGATGGAACCTGCGATCGGAGTAGTATTTAGCATGCTGAGAATAGTGGTCGCTCGTCAGAACGCTAGATATCATACGTCCATCCTTTGATGGAGTTCGGACGAAGATATTCCTGGTGGGCTGCTTGATGGTTGGTCCCCGAAATCTATTCGTTGGTGGGAGGATTGTCAAAATGTCCTGGGGGAGTGAGTGATCTTCTGATTGCGTGGAAGACGCCTCTCGGCTCTATGAGGCCCGTGAAATGCATCGCGGGATATAGTCAGATAGCCTTCGTGACCCTATGAATAAATATTCAGGGGTTCCGCTCGCTGGATCGTATGCGAGCCGAAGTCCGAATGCTGACCGTACTCATTTTCGCTCTGATGGTTGTATCAACATCGCAAGTGGCGAGCTTGACGAACGGTTCGGCGAATGGGTCCGCGAAACCTGTAGGAGTGGCTCAGGCGACGACTGTGGCGCCGAGCGGTTCCTACTTCGACCATGTCGTGATCATATTGATGGAGAATCAGGGGGTCTACGACATTTGTCGTTCTAGCCCACCTCCCTGCTCGACTAGTGGTCCGGCTCCTTACATGGCGGGGCTAGCGAATGCATACGGGATCGGATCGCAGTATCTGTCGCTGATCAATACTAGTCAGCCTAACTATGTTGCTCTCATTGGCGGATCGACTCTCGGCTGTAACTCATCGGGTTGTCCCACGATAACTGCGCCGAATCTTGTTGACCGGTTTGAGGCTGCGGGTCTAAGCTGGAAGGGATATTTTGAGAACCAGAACGTTGCTGCGGGTTGTGACACTAGTTCTCATGAGCCGTATGAGCCGATTCACAATCCGTTCACACCTTTTCAGGACATCACAAGTAACACTGCTCGCTGCAACCAACTGGTTCTTGCGAATCCCAGTACATGTGGTAGCGTCACTGATTGTGTTCTGATTAACGATCTCAACTCTGCTTCCGCGCCGAACTTCATGTGGCTGACGCCGAACGATTGTAATGATATGCGGGGTGCGAGTGGAATCTGCTCCTCGTCGATAACCATGGGAGATAATTATCTGAAGAGTCTTGTTCCAGGCATTCTGAACAGTAACACTTTCAAGAGTGGACGGTCGGCGCTGTTCATTACCTTCGACGAGGGTAACGGCTACTGCCCGCTGAACGGTAGTAGTGAGAGTTGCGTCTACTCGGTCTGGGCGGGGCCGGCGGCTAAAACCAGCTTCGGCACGTCGAATCTCTACAACCACTATTCGTTTCCGAAGACTGTGGAGGTTAACTGGAACTTGGCGAGTCTGAGTACGGGTGACGGTAGCGCGAAGGCGATGACAGAGTTCTTGAACCCCACCTCGCCTCCTCCCGACTTCACAATCTCTGTGAATCCGACCTCGCTTAGCATCAACGCCGGATCAGCGTCTACCTCAACGATCACCTTGACGAGTATCAATAATTTCGCGGGAACCATAACCGTGTCCTCAACTGGCTCTCCCGCTGGGCTAGGTCTCTCAATCAACCCATCAAGCGTCTCCCTCTCGTTAGGGGGAACTGGCACTGCGACTCTGACGATCTCAACACAGTCTTCTACACCTGCGGGAAGCTATACTGTGACGGTCACCGGGTCGAGCGGGACCCTATCGCACTCGACAAGCATCCAAGTCTCGGTAGTGCAATCTGCGCAGCCGGACTTTTCGATCACTGCAAACCCGGCTTCGATTACGCTACAGCCCGGAATCAGTGGGAGCTCTACCGTAACGGTTACGAGTCTGAATGGTTTCAGTGGAACTGTAGCGCTGACGGACAGTATTTCTCCGGCGACAAGTAATCCGCCTGTGATCTCGTTGAGTAGTTCTAGCCTCACCTTGTCTTCGGGAGGCTCAGCCAGGTCGACTCTCACAATTGCGACATCGTCCTCTACGACCTCAGGCTCTTACACAGTCTCGGTCACTGGGACGAGTGGTAGTCTCTCACACTCTGTCAGTCTCGCTCTGACGGTCTCACAGAGAGCCGACTTCACTCTCGCGTCCAGCGGCGCGACAGTCAACATACTATCCGGTTCCTCGGGATCATCAACCCTTACTGCGACGAGTCTCGGCGGGTTCTCAGGGACAGTCTCCCTATCAGTTGCTGCTGGAACCGGCTTGACGGCCACGGTCAGTCCGGCGAGTCTGGTTCTCGGCTCCGGCGGAACCGCCACATCAACGCTCACGGTAAGCTCCGACACTATCGGCAACTATACGGTAGCAGTTACAGGAACGAGTGGTTCGCTCGCGCACTCCGTTTCTATCCTCGTCATCGTATCCGACTTCTCTATCTCTATCAGCCCGTCGTCCCTGAGTCTGCCGCGAGGCACTTCCGGAGTGAGTCTAATCACGCTGACGAGTCTGAACGGGTTCACTGGAACCATAAGCCTCTCGGCAGTAGTCTCACCGACGTCCGGTCCGAGGACATCATTGAGCAGCTCCTCAGTTGCTCTGACATCCGGAGGGCAGGGAACTTCGACGCTCAATGTGAGAGCGACGCACAAGACCCCGATCGGGGGATACACCATCACCATTACAGGAACAAGCGGCTC
>WNGQ01007529.1_pt1 | contig 15580 bp, 12 predicted proteins | sample 5407661 | NCBI WGS metagenome assembly WNGQ01 (sample SAMN13153382, study PRJNA577476) | soil metagenome | isolation source: 60 cm soil or saprolite under Garry oak tree replicate 2 | place: USA:California | collected 2016-06-15 | reverse complement strand
CTCGCGCTTCATGATCTCGATGTTCTTGAGCGCGATCGCGGCCATCACGGGATGGCCGCCGAACGTGATCCCGTGCGTGAACATCGTGTCGCCCGTCAGGAACGGCTCCATCACGCGGTTGGTCGTCAGGACGGCGCCGATCGACGCGTAGGCCGAGGAAAGGCCCTTGGCGCAGGTGACGATGTCCGGCCGGACGTCGTACTTCTCGGACGCGAACCAGTAGCCGATCCGCCCGAAGCCGGTGATCACCTCGTCGGCGCAGAGCAGGATTCCATGCCGGTCGCAGAGTTCGCGCACGCCCTGGAAGTAGCCGGCGGGCGGTGTGAGGGCGCCGCCGGCGTTCTGCACCGGCTCCATGATTACCATCGCGACCGTGTCCGGGCCGGCGGCCTCGAGTGCGTACTCGAGATCGTCGAGCAGGAACGCGGTGAACTCCGCCTCGCTCTCGTCCGCCGGGCGGTGGTAGCGGTTCGTGTTCCGCACGTGCACGACATCGGGGACGAGCGGCTCGAACGGTGTCCTCAGGGCTGGGATCCCGTTGATCGAGAGCGCGCCCATCGTCGTACCGTGGTAGGCAACGTTGCGGGAGACCGCCTTCCAGCGACGTTCGCCGCGCGCCGCGTGGTACTGCCGCGCGAGCTTCCACGCTGACTCGACGGCCTCCGAGCCGCCCGAGACGAAGAACGCGCGCGTCAGGTCACCCGGCGCAAGCGCGGCCACCTCCGCCGCGAGCTCGATCGCACGCGGGTGCGCGTACGACCAGTTCGTGTAGAACGGCAGCTCGCGCATCTGCTCGAGCGCCGCCTGTCCGATCTCCTCGCCGTGCGAGTAGCCGATGTTGACGGCGAAGAGCCCCGCCAGGGCGTCGAGATACCGCTTGCCGTTGATGTCCTCGAGGTAGCAGCCCTCGCCCCGGACGATCACCGGAACCTCCGAGTCGAGGTAGCCGCCCATCCGGGTGAAGTGAAGCCAGAGATGGTCGCGGGCGGCTTTCTGCAGCTCGGCCGGCGAAAGCCCCGGGGAGACGGTGGTCATGAAACCCTTTTCGCGCGTCGCATCTGGACGAGGACGTTGGCGAGCATTACGGTGATAGCGATCACGAAGATCGCGGTGCCGATCACGTTCACCTGCGGCGGCGCGCCGATCCTTGCCGCGCCCCAGACGAAGAGCGGGAACGTGACCTTGTTGCCGGAGTTGAAGTAGGTGACGACGAAGTCGTCGATCGAGATCGCGAAGCAGAGCAGCAGTGCCGCCAGGATCGCGGGCGCGCTCAGCGGCAAAGTCACCTTCCGGAAGGTCGTCCACTCGTTCGCGCCGAGGTCCATCGCGGCTTCCTCCAGGTGCCGGTCGAAGCCGACCAGCCTCGCCTTCACCGTTACCACCGCGAAGCTGATGCAGAACATGATGTGCGCGATGAGGATCGTCCAGAATCCGAAGACGACGTTCAGGTTGAGAAAGAGCGTCAGCAGCGACGCACCCAGCACGATCTCGGGCGTGGAGAGCGGGAGGAAGATGAGGATGTTGGTCGTCCCCCGCCCACGGAAGCCGTAGCGGACGAGCGCGAGCGCGATCAGGGTCCCGAGCGCCGTCGCGACGATGCTCGCTAGGAGCGCGATCTGCAACGAGAGGACGATCGAGCTGCGGATCCCGGGGACGCCGTCCCAGTAGCGCCAGTTGTCCCAGGTGAAGCCCTGCCAGGTGTAGTTGAACTTGCCGATCGGGTGGTTGAACGAGAAGAGGATCACGACCGCGATCGGCAGCAGGAGGTAGGCGAAGAAGAGAATCGAGTACGCCGTCAGGAGATGGCGACGGACGAACCCGAGCGTCGTCGCAAGGGTGTTGCGCCTGGAGCGTGCCGGGACCGCGATGGAGCTCATACCGCCGTCCCCGTCAGCTGCTCGGTTCCCACCAGGCGGGCGTAGAGGAAAACCGCAACCAGGATGGCGGCCATCAGGATGAAGGACATCGCAGCTGCCGCCGGATAGTCGGTCAGCTCGAGGAATTTCGACTGAATGACGTTCCCGATCATGTGGTTGTCTGGCCCGCCCAGGAGCTGGGCGTTGATGAAGTCGCCCGCGGCCGGGATGAAGGTGAGCAGCGTCCCCGCGACGACTCCCGGCAGCGAGAGGGGCAGCGTCACCCGCAGGAAGGCGTGCAGCTTGCTGGCGTAGAGGTCCTCCGCCGCCTCGATCAGCCGCCCGTCGATCTGCTCGAGCGATACGTACAGCGGCAGCGCCATGAAGGGGAGGAAGTTGTAGGTGATCCCCGTCACGACGGCGGTCGAGGTCGCGAGCAGCCGCCCGCTAGGCCCGAGCACGTGCAGCGACTGCAGCGTGTTCACGACGAAGCCGTTGTCCGAGAGGATCGTCTCCCAGGCGAGCGTCCGGATCAGGTACGTCACGAAGAACGGCGCGACGATGAACAGCAGCAACAGGTTCTTCCAGCGCCCGCCGCGGAACGCGATCCAATAGGCGACCGGATAGCTGATCAGGAGGGCGAGCAGCGTCGCGATCCCGGCGTACTCGAGCGAGCGGACGAACTGGGCGCGGTAGTCCCGGAGCGCGTGCCAGTAGTTGCTCCACGACCAGGTGAAGGCGTAGCCGAAATCGATGTTGCCCGACTCCAGCGACTGGTAGGCCAGGAAGCCGAGCGGCACGACGAAGAACACAGCGAGAAAAAGCACGCCAGGGGCGAGCAACAGGTACGGGGTCAGCTCCCGGTGACGGTGGAAGTAGCTCAAGCGCCGGTCAGCTAGAAATCAGGTTCTGCCACTGCTCCAGGTACTTCTGGTTGTTGAGCGCCTTGCTGTCGAAGATGTGGACGCTGTCGAGCATCTTCTTGTTCGGGAAGATGAGCGGGTTGTTGGCGACCGTGGGGTCGTACTTCCTCGCCCACTCGCCAGCGCCGGCCACCGGCGGGATGTAGTAAATGCCCGTGATGTTCCGCTTCGGGTCGCCGGCCTCCATCAGGCCCTGGACCTTCGGGTCGTACACGTAGTTCATGTAGACCGATGCGGTGTAGACGTTGCCGCCGTTCGGGATCAGCATGTTGTCCGTCCAGAGGGCGCCGCCGTCCTTTGGCACGTTCCAGTGGATCTGCTTTTGGCCGAGCTGCGCGATGTCGCCCGACCACGACATCGCCGCCGAGAGGTCGCCTCTGGCCAGGATCGGCGCGTAGTCGTTGCCGGTGAACTGGCGGATCTGCTTCGAGTCGGCGGCCTTCTTGACCCGGTTGAAGGCCGCGTTGAACGACTTGTCCGTGACCTTCGACGGGTCGTCGCCGTTCGACAGCATCACGAGCGTCAGCGCGTCGCCCATGGAGTTCAGGCAAGTGATCTTGCCCTTCAGCTTCGGATTCCCGAATAGCTCGTCGATCGACAACACGGGGTCGGTGAGCGTGTCGTTGTAGGCGATCCCCGTCATGCCCGACTGCCACGGCAGCGAGTAGTCGCGGTTCGGATCGAAGTTCGGGTGCTTCTGGACGTCGACCAGGTTCTTGATGTTGGGAATGGCCGACTTGTCGAGCTTCTCGCACCAGCCCTTCTTGATCATCAGGGCGAGGTAGCGGTCGTTGTCGGTCAGGACGATGATGTCCCGGTGGATCGACTGGCCGCGCGAGAGCGCGCCCTGGATCTTCCCGAAGAACCCTGCGTTGTCGTTGATGTCCTCGACGTAGTCGACGTGGACGCCGTACTTCTTCTGGAATTGGATGAGCGAAGGGTTGGTGTGCTTCTTGTTGTTCACGTCCATGTAGAGCGTCCAGTTCGAGAAGTTCAGCGTCTTCGCGAGCTTGTGGCTAGTGGTGGAGCCTGCGCCGGCCTTGGACGTGCCGCCGCAAGCCGCGAGCAGGCCGGGGATCGTCAGTGCGGCGCCGCCTGCAGCGCCACGCTGAAGCAACTCGCGACGGGTCAACTGATCTGTCATTCCGCTTCCTCCATTGGGTCGACGACGAATGTGGCTTCCGGATCCCAGCTGAGAGTGAGGTGGTCGCCCGGGCTGTGCGGAACCGTGCCCGACCGATCGTTGAGGACGACGACGGTGACGTTGCCGTTGCGGGTCTCGACGATGTACTGCGTCGAGACACCGATGTACGCACGCTCCCTGACGACTCCAGGGAGGGCGTTCGGGTCCTGCTCGTCGGGGCGAATCTTCTCAGGGCGAATGCCGACCGCGACATCGCCGGTGTGGCCTGCCAGCGAGCCGGTGCGGACCCGGATCGTCGTCCCGTCGCCGAGCCTGACCGCGTCGGGGCCGGCGACCGTTCCGCGAAGGAGGTTCGAGATCCCGAGGAAGCCGGCGACGAAGGCCGTCTGTGGCAGCTCGTACAGCTCGTCCGGGGTCCCGAGCTGCTCAATCCTCCCCTGGTACATGACCGCGATCCGATCGGCCATCGTCATCGCCTCCTCCTGGTCGTGCGTCACGTGAATGAAGGTGATGCCGACGTCGTGCTGGAGGCGCTTGATGAAGAGCTGCATCTCCTTACGCAGCTTCAGGTCGAGGGCTCCGAGCGGCTCGTCGAGCAGTAGGACTCGCGGACTGTTGACGAGCGCGCGTGCGAGCGCGACCCGCTGTTGCTGGCCTCCCGAGAGCTGACGCGGCTTGCGCTTTCCGTACCCGCTGAGCTGGACGAGGTCGAGCATTTCCTCGACCTTGCCTTTGAGGATTCCTCCCCGCGTGCCCTTTCGCCTCAGGCCGAAGGCGACGTTCTCGAAGATCGAGAGGTGAGGGAAGAGGGCGTAGCTCTGGAAGACCGTGTTGACGTCCCGCTTGTACGGCGGCGTCCCGGAGACCTCGCGCTCGCCGAGGTAGATCGCGCCCGCTGTCGGCTGCTCGAAACCGCCGATCATCCGCAACGTCGTCGTCTTGCCGCAGCCCGACGGACCGAGCAGGGCAAAGAAGCTGCCGCGCGGGATCTCGAGCGAGAGGTCGTCGACCGCGACGACGTCGTCGAACTTCTTCGTGACTCGATCAAGCCGGACATCGGGGGTGCCGGATGGCTCGGCAGCACGCTCGAGCGATTGCTGAATGCGCTCTTCGACGGCCATCAGCCGACCTTTTCCTCGACAGCGCCTGCATTGCCGACAGGCGCTCCCCAATCGTAGAGCTGCTTCCAGAGCGCCAGATAGAGGAAGCTCTCGGTGGATGCGACGCCTGCGAGCGAGCGGATCCTGTTGGTCAGCTCGAGCAGCTGGCGGCGATCGGCGCACACGAGCTCGACGAGGATGTCGTATTGGCCTGCCGTGACGACCACGTAGCCCGCCTCGTCCCATTTTGCGATCTCGTCCGCGACGGGCTCCGGCGCCCCCCCGGTGCGGATACCGACCATCGCCTGCGCCTCGAAGCCGAGCTCGAGCGGGTTCGTGACGCCGGTGACCTGGAGGATGTTCTCGTCGCAGAGACGGGAGTACCGGGCGCGTACCGTCGCCTCGGAAACGCCTACCTCCGCGGCGATGCGACGAAACGACTCGCGGCCGTTCTTCTGCAACGCCTCGATGATGCTCTGGTCGACCCGGTCGAGCCCCCGCGCCGGTCCGACGGCGCCGCGATTGTGATCACCTCGCAATGCGAAGCGATTCTCTCTGATCACCTCGCATCCCGTCAATCGAGAGCCGTTCACGCTTTAAGATCGCGGCGCAATTGGATTCTTTCGGACTGCATGCGACGAGAGGAGAGGCGCATGGCACGGACACCGTTGCTGCGCTCGCTGCAAAGGCTTGCACGGGAGCACCAGGCTGCGGGTCGGCTTGGGATCACACCGACCGAGCTGCGAGAGCGGCAAGCTGAAGCGCGCGAGCGCTCCTTTTCGCGAGGCGAGTTCCTAAAACGCTCCGGCGCCGTCGGGGCGGCCCTCGCCTTGGGCGGGCCTGCGGCCTTGCCGAGCAGGGCGCGCGCCGCGAACGGGCCGCGGATCGTCATCGTCGGCGGTGGGATCGCCGGCCTCACGGCGGCGCTCACACTCCAGGACAAGGGGGTCTCATCGGAGATCTACGAGTCCTCAGGCCGACTGGGCGGCCGCATGCACTCGGACTGGACCGAGTTCGGTCGTACGTTCTGGGCAAACGGCCAGCAGGCCGAGCTCTGCGGCGAACTGATCGACTCGAACCACAAGACGATCTTGCAACTTGCTCAGCGCTTCGGCCTCGCGACCGTCGACCTGCTTGGCGCGCAGCCGAACGGGACGGAGGACACCTACGACGTCTTTGGCGCCCCGTACCCGAAGGACCAGGCGGACCAGGATTTCCAACCGGTCCATAACACGCTGCAGGGACAGGTGCAGGCGACGAGCTACCCGACCCTCTACAACCTGTCCACGGCCGCGGGCAAGTTCTTCGACAACATGACCGTGTACGACTGGATCGAGAACTACGTTCCGGGTGGCCACGACTCGCAATTCGGGACTTTGCTCAACAACGCGTACAACGAGGAATACGGTGCCGAAACGACAGACCAGGCAGCGCTGAACCTCATCTACCTGCTCGGGTACAACACGAAGCCCGGCAACTTCTCGATCTACGGTAAGTCCGACGAGCGGTACCACATCGTCGGCGGCAACACACTTTTGCCGCAGGCGATCGCGAGCGCTCTCCCGAGCGAGAGCATTCACCTCAACAACAGGATGATGTCGATCAAGACGAACTCGGACGGGACGATCACGATGACGTTCGACACCGGTAGCGCACCTTCGACGACGGTCACCGCCGACGAGGTCATTCTCTGCATGAGCTTTTCCGTACTGCGAACGCTCGACTATCGCAGGGCAGGGTTCGACAAACTCAAGCAGACCGCGATCACGCAACTTGGGTCAGGCATCAACGCGAAGCTGAACGTTCAGTTCAACTCGCGGATCTGGAACAGTGCCGGCAGCACGGGTTCGATCTACACCGACCAGCCCTTCCAGAGCGGCTGGGACGTCACGCGTGGACAAGCCGGCGCGACTGGCATCTTCGTCGAGTACCCGGGGGCCAACGTGGCGAAGTCAATGGCGCAGTCGGACCCGTATACGACCACTGACACGAACTCCCAGGTCACGAAATTCGCACAGCAATTGCTGACGCAGATGGAGCCAATCTTCCCGGGTATCAGCAACCAGTGGAACAGAAAAGCGATGCTGTCGACACCTTTCACCGACCCGAACTTCCTCTGCTCCTATTCGTATTGGAAGCCCGGCCAGTACACCGGCTTCAGCGGCTACGAGAAGAAACGGCAGGGAAACATCCACTTCGCCGGCGAGCATTGCTCGCAGGACTTCCAGGGCTTCATGGAGGGCGGCGCATCGGAGGGCGTCCGCGCCGCGGGCGAGATCCTCGCCGACCTGAAGAAGGCATAGGTTCGGGGCGCCTGGAGGGACAGGCACCCGAGGGTGCCTGTCCCTAAAACCGGGCCGGGAGCCGGCTAGTCGATCTTGGCCATTACGTGCTTGATGTTCGTGTAGTCCTCGAGCGAATAGGCGCTCAGGTCCTTGCCATAGCCCGACTGCTTGTAGCCCCCGTGCGGCATCTCGCTGACCAGCGGGATGTGGTCGTTGATCCAGACCGTCCCAAACTGGAGCTTGCGGGCGGCGTTCAGCGCCCGGCCGATGTCGCGGGTCCAAACGGAGGCGGCAAGGCCGTAGTCGACATCGTTGGCCCACGCGATCGCCTGATCGTCGTCGGCGAAACGCTGCACGGTGACGACCGGCCCGAAGACCTCGCGCTGGACGATCTCGTCCTCCTGGCCGACGTCCGTGATCACTGTCGGCTTGACGAAGAACCCACGCGAACCGTTCGACTCGCCTCCGGTAAGGACGGTGGCGCCCTTCGCGCGCTCGAGGAAGCCGAAGACGCGCTCCTGCTGATCCTTGGAGATCACCGGCCCCATGTCGAGCTCCTCGTTCTCGGCCGGATCGCCGACCGAGATCGACTCGACCGCCGGGACGAGCTCCTCGAGCAGCTTGTCGTAGATCTTCGGACCCGCGACGATGCGTGAGGCGGCGGTGCAGTCCTGACCGGAGTTCCAGTAGCCCGCGACCTTGATCCCCTCGGCGACCGCGGCCGGGTCGGCGTCGTCGAAGACGACCACCGGCGCCTTGCCGCCCAGTTCGAGGTGCACGCGCTTGAGGGTGTCCGCGGCGGTCCGGGCGATGATCTTGCCGGTCGCCACGTCGCCCGTGAGCGAGACGAGGCGGACGTCGGGGTGCTTCACGATCGCCTCGCCGACCGGCACGCCGTCGCCGGTGATCACGTTCAGGACTCCGGGCGGCAGGATCTCCGCCTCCGTCGCAAGCTGGAAGAACCGCAACGTCGTCAGGGGCGTCTGCTCGGCCGGCTTCAGCACCTGTGTGTTGCCCGCCGCCAGCGCCGGCGAGAACTTCCAGACAGCCATCATCAGCGGGTAGTTCCACGGCGTGATCCCGCCGACGACGCCCAGTGGCTCGCGCCGAAGCATCGACGTGTAGCCGCGCATGTACTCGCCGCTGGCCTTGCCCTCGAGCAGCCGGGCCGCGCCGGCGAAGAAGCGAATGTTGTCCGAGGAGACCGGCATCTCGTCGCGCGCGGCCGGCAGCGGCTTGCCGACGTTCTGCGACTCGAGCTCGGCCAGCTCCTCCGCATGCTCGTCGAGCAGGTCGGCGAGCTTGAGCAGTGCCTCTCCGCGCTCGCCCGGCGTCGTCTCGAGCCACTCGGGCAGCGCTTCCTTCGCCGCCTCGACCGCGCGGTCGGCGTCCTCCTTCGTGCCCCGGGGGACCTCGGCGATCGCCTCGCCGGTCGCCGGGTTCAGCACCTCCATCGTCTCGCCGGAGGCGGAATCGACCCACTCACCGCCGACGATGTTCTTGTAGCTCGAGACCGTCACGCTCATGAATGCCCTCCTTCGCTAACTCGTTTCAAAACTACACCTTTGGCGGCGAGGACCCTCGCCGCAGCACTCCGGTGTCGCCGGTCAGGCGTTGCGCAATCGTGACCGGGATCACCGTTACGAGGATGACGACGAAGACGATCGCGTTCACGACCGGCAGCTGCTGCCCGCGCTGGATGTTGTCGAGGATGAAGATCGGCAGCGTCGTCTGGGCGCCGGCGGTGAACGTCGTCACGATCACCTCGTCGAACGAAAGCGCGAATGCCAGAAGACCACCGGCGACGAGCGCCGTCGAGAGCACGGGCCAGATCACCCAACGGAAGGTCTGCCAGCCGTCCGCACCCAGGTCCATCGACGCCTCGATCAGCGACGGCGAACTGCGCCGCAGCCGCGCGAGGACGTTGTTGTAGACGATCACGACGCAGAAGGTCGCGTGCCCGGCGACGATCGTCCAAATCGAGAGCTGCACCCCGCCGAAGTTGAAGAACGAGTTCAAGGCCATGCCCGTGATGATTCCGGGCAGCGCGATCGGCAGCAGCAGCAGGAACGACACGGCCTCGCGGCCGAAGAAGCGGAACCGGTAGATCGCCGCAGCGGCCGCGGTCCCGAGCACCACCGCGATCACGGTCGCCGCAAGGCCCACTTTCAGCGAGAGCCAGAGCGAGCTGCGCACCTCGGGGTCGTGCCAGGCCTGGTGGAACCAATGGAAGGTGAAACCGGAGATCGGCCAGCTCTGGATTGTCGAGCTGTTGAAGGCATACGCCATGATCAAGAGCAGCGGCAGCCAGAGGAACGCGATCACGGCCACCGTCGCGACGCCCAAGCCGATGCGGGTGCTGCGGGTTTCCATCAGTGGCCGCCCCGGTGACATTGCCACGTCTCTGGGGCGCGAGCACCAAGCCGGGGAAGGACGCAGGGAGTGCCCGTATCCGAGACACGGGCGCGACTGAGGAAGCCGCCCGGCGCCGCGTGATCGCGCGCCAGAGGCATGGAGGATGTCGCCCGGGCGGCCACTAAACGGCCTCAAACGCCCCCAGCCGCCGGGCGATGAGCAGGTAGATGCCCATCACGACGACCGGCACGGTCGCGAACGCTGCCGCGAAGGGAATGTCAGGCTGGCCGACCTTGTCCTCGACGATGTTGCCGATGAAGCTCGAGCCCGCGCCGCCGACGAGGGCAGGCGTGATGAAGTCGCCGAGCGTCAGCGAGAAGGTGAAGATCGAGCCCGCGACGATTCCCGGGATCGCCAGGGGCAGGATCACCGACCGCAGCGTCCGCGATCCCTTGGCACCGAGGTCCTGGGAGGCCTCGAGGTAGCTGTCGGGAATCCGCTCCAGCGCCGCGTAGACGGGGAGCACCATGAACGGCAGCCAGACATACGAGAAAACGATCCACATCGCCGTGTTCGTGTAGGCGAGTCCCGCGTCGGGCAGCCCCAACCCGTTCAAGACCCAGTTGAGCGCCCCGTTCTTGGCCAGGATCGTCCGCCACGCATAGATGCGGACGTCGTTCCACAAGGTCTTGAAGTTGTCGAGTGTCCACTTGTGGATCACAGCGGCCGTGAAGGAGTCGATCTGCCAGAACGCCGAGACGAAGAGCGAGACGAGCGCGCCGAGATAGACGACCGCGAAGACGAGCACGGGCGCGGCAAGCAGCAGCCCCAGCTTCAGCCACGGACGCCGCCAGAGCGCGGCCGAGAGACGGAGGCGGGCGCTCCGCAGAGAAGCGCCCGCCTCGGCGAATTCGGTCATGCGGTTACCCCGTGACTTGCGTCCAAGCCGTCTGCCAGGCGTTGTAGTCCATGCAGTCGTTCTTGCCGTCGCCGCAGTTGGCGATCGGCGTCTTCCAGAACTTGATCTTGTTGTAGTAGTTGAGCGGCTCGTTGAGGTGGTATTTCGCGCACGAGCCAGCTTCGATCTTGTTCATGTTCGGACACGCCTTCGGATTGACCGGCGTCTCGCCGAAGATCAGCGCCTGCTGCGCTTGGACCTGCGGCGTCGTCACGTATTTCATCCATTCGTAGGCGCAGTTCGGATGCGGCGCCTTGGCGGCGAGCATCCACGTGTCGGCCCAGCCGGTGGCGCCCACCGTAGGAATGACCTCCTTCACGGGCACGCCCTTGGCCTGCAGCGCGAGCGTGTCCACCGGCCAGATCGCGCCGAGCGAGACGTCGCCGTTGGCGAACGCGGCCCGGCCGTCCGTGTCGTAATTCCAATAGAGCTTGACGAGCTTGCGCTGGTCCTTGTGCACGCCGATAGTCGCGTCGAACTGCTTCTTATTCAGCTCATACGGATCCTTGATCCCGAGGTCCGGCTGAGAATGCTGCAAGTAGAACGCGGCGTCGGCGATCTGGATCGGGTTGTTCGGGATCGTGATCTGGCCCTTGTACTTCGGGTCGTAGAGCGCCCCCCAGCTGGTGAGGGCCGTCGTGATCTTCTTCGTGTTGTAGAGCAAGACGTTCGGGCCCCACTGGAGCGAGACGCCGTAGTGCTTGCCGTCGACCGTGTTGTGCGCCGGCGACTTGAAGATCGGGATGAAGTCGTTCCAACTCGGGATCAGGCTGATGTTGACCGGTTTGACGTCGCCACCTCTGATCAGGCGCAGGCTCGCATCCCCGGAGGCAGAGACGAGATCCCACTGGCCACCGCCGCCACCGCCACCCGTGCGCATCAGGGAAACCATCTGGTTCGAGGAGCCGGCGTCCTTGCGGTGAATCTTGCAGCCCGTCTGCTGCTCGAATTTGGTCGCGAACTTGGGATCCGAGTAGTAAGGCCACTCGATCAGGTTGAGCGCACCCTCGCCCTTGCCGATCGAGGTTGGCCCGACCGTCGTCGTACTCGCCGACGACTTGCTGCTGCTTCCGCCGCCGCCACATCCGGCAGCGGCGACGGCCAGCGCTCCGGTCAGCAGCCCGAGGGCCGCCCACGCCAGGTAGCGCCTGCTAGTCCGACTCATGCTTCTCCTCCCGTTGGGGTTTCGTCTCGATCGCGTGCTCCGGGCGCCATTCCAGGAGCACCCGGCGGCCCTGTGCGTCCAGGGCCTCGGTCGACGACGTCTCGAGGTTTTGGCGGACGACGACGAGCTCGCCGCCGTCGTCGAGGTCGACGACGTAGCGGGTGAACATGCCTGCGTAGACGACGTCGCGGATCCGTCCGGTGGCGGCGTTCTCGTCGTCGCGGCGCGCGCCGCCGTCGTAGCTCATCCGGATCTTCTCCGGCCTGACCGTGAACGTGCGGCCGGAACGCTGGATGACGTTCGACGCCCCGACGAAGCCGGCGACGAAGGCGTTCTCCGGCCGTTCGTAGACTGCCGCCGGCGTTCCGATTTGCTCGATCTTCCCCTCGTTGAAGACGGCGAGGCGGTCGCTCATCGTCAGCGCCTCCTCCTGGTCGTGCGTGACGTAGACGAAGGTGATCCCGACCTCGCGGACGGCACGCTGGATCCGCTTCAGCTCGATCTGCATCTCCTGGCGGAGCTTCAGATCGAGCGCGCCCAGAGGCTCGTCGAGCAGGAGCACCTGCGGGTGGTTGATGAGGGCCCGTGCGAGAGCAACCCGCTGGCGTTGGCCGCCGGAGAGCTGGATCGGCTTCCGGTCGCCGAGCCCGGGGAGCTGGACGACGTTCAGGATCTCATCGACCCGCAGCCTTCGGTCGCGGCGTCCGACTCCACGCACGCGGAGGCCGTAGCCGACGTTCTCGGCCACGGTCATGTGCGGAAAGAGCGCGTAGTCCTGGAACACCGTGTTGACGTCCCGTAGGTACGGCGGCCGACCGGTGACATCGCGCCCGGCCAGCTCGATCCGGCCCTGGTCCGGCCGCTCGAAGCCGGCGATCAGCCGCAGGGTCGTCGTCTTGCCCGAGCCCGAAGGCCCGAGCAGGGTGAAGAACTCGCCGCTCGCGATCTCGAGGTCGACGCCGTCGACCGCGACGACATCGCCGTAAGCCTTGCGGACGCCGACGAGCCGAACGTCCGGCACGTCTACGCCGGTCATGGGGACAGCGGCAGCGTGTTCCTGAGTCGCCACTACTCAGCGGCGATTATCAGCATGCCCGGCGGTGGGATACAAACGATGTGCCGCTTGTGGTTAGGCCTTTCTGGCTCCGACTGGCACGGCCGGCCCGTGTGCCGAGACGTCTTCGACCAAGCCTTCTCGGTAGGCGAAGGCGACAGCCGCCGCCCGGCTGTGCACGTCGAGCTTGATGAGAATCCGCTGAACGTGGGTGCCGACGGTCTTCGGACTGATGTAGAGCCGCTTGGAGATGGCCTCGGTGTCGAGCCCGTCCGCCAGCAGCCTCAGAACGTCCCGCTCGCGAGGCGTAAGACGTGCTGCCGCGCCGTCGGGCTGTCGGTCATCCAGCGACGAGCGCACGATCGCACGCTGCACGCGAGCCAGTAGCTCCTCGGGCTCGATCGGCTTCGTGACATAGTCGTCGGCGCCGAGCAGAAGTCCGGCCACCCGATCCGAAGCTGTCGTCCTGGCACCGGAGAGGAAGATGATCGGCAGTCGCTCGCCGAATTCCTCTCTGAGCTCACGGCAAATCTGATAGCCGCTCGTTCCGGCCAGCATCACGTCGAGCAGAACGACGTCGGGGCGCTCGAGACTCGCAGCAGCCAGAGCGTCGGCTCGCGACTCGGCTTCGACGCACGAATAGCCCAATCGGCCGCACAGAACCGAAACCAATTCCCGAAAGTTCGGGTCGTCGTCGACGATGAGAATTGAGCGGCCGCAGTTATCCACAGGTTGGAATCCGCCTTGATTTCTAGCCCGGACGGCCCTTGGTTACAAGAGGCTTACGTAAACCTTACGGCGCGCGGCGTAGCCGGAATACAGCGTTGACCCTCTAGAAGATCGGTTGGCCCAGACCTAGCCTTTCGGCAGGAACGAGGGTTCCGAGGGAGAGCAACAGAGCTGCGGCTCGAGGAGGAGGACAAAAAATGCGGCGTAGGGCGCGCGTGCGATCAGCGGACGTTCTGTCAACACACGGAGGCGCGCGCCGGCGAAGAGGCCGCGCTACACGCGGGGGGGCGTTCTTGGCGCTCCTGCTGCTCCTTGCGGCTGGGCTGCTTCTCGCCGTTCCTTCGGCTTTGAGCAACAGCGGTCCGCCGACGATTTCATCCGACCAGGCCGACTACGCGCCCGGCTCGACTGTGACGCTGAGCGGCTCGAACTGGCAGCCAGGTGAAGCGGTTCACATCGTGGTCAACGACAACGTCGGCCAGACGTGGAGCTACGGCACCGACGTCGCTGCCGACACTGACGGTCTGATCACGAATCAGTTCCAGTTGCCCGCCTCGTTCGTCGCGAGATACCTCGTGACGGCAATGGGCGCGTCATCCGGCGTCGCCACAACGACATTCACCGACAGCGCCTACAACCTTGACCAGTGCACGAACGGTGGAGTCGGCGATCCACCGCAACCCTGCAGCGGCTCGAACATCCAGCCCAACGGAGACGTCGACGGGTTCAAGAACTGGGTGAACGGTGACGCCAACGGCCAGAAGGCGCACTGGAAGGAAGGCGAGTTCATCGCCTACCGCGCGCGGCTTTCGGGGCTCTCCGCAGGCCCGCACACCCTGATCGTTCATTACGACACCGTTAGCAACAGCAAGAACGCACTCGACTACCTCGGCTCGTTCGACGCAACCGAGACGACGTCCTCGACCTCGACGACTTCGAACGCGAACAAGAACGACCCGTGCAAGGACCTCGTCCAGGCCGCGGAAATGTCGAGCTCCGACTGCAACCCGGCCTCGCCGACGGACACGGCGGCGATTCCGGGAACATCTGCCCTGGTCGGACCGCTCGTCATCACGAACTGCGATGGCGCACAAGGCGCCGGCCCGTCAGTCTCGTCGTCGCCCGGTGACATCGCCATCTTCGGACCGGCAGGGACCGACCTCGGCGACGTGACCTACGGCAGCCAGAACGTCCTCTCCGGCAATGGCCAATGCAGCACGTTCGTGAACATCTCGTTCGACTCACCGGCCGTTGATGCCGACCACGCGCTTGTCATCGCCTGGGGCGCGCACATCGCCTCGGAGGCAGACTGGGGAGCCGGGAATTCCGCGAGCACAATCTCGGGCGCCTCGTATCACATGGCAATCGACAGCCTGGACGGGACGGGTGGTAGCCAGGATCATCAGCTCGCCACGTCTGCGATCGTCTTCACGCCAACGATCGCGACAACGATTGAAGATTCCGATGGGAATCCCGTCGCGGGCACTCCGCCAACCGTCTCCGCCGGGACGACCGTCCACGACACGGCAATGCTGAGTGGTGCCTCTAGCAACGCCGGGGGCACGGTCACTTACAACCGCTTTAGCAACGATGAGTGCTCGGGCGACCCCGATGATTCGGAGGACGTAACCGTCACGAACGGCGTTGTCCCGGATTCCTCGGACTTCACGCCTACTGCCGCCGGGTCGTACAGCTACCAGGCCGTCTACAACGGAGACTCAGGGCAACCACAGAACCTGCCGGCAACTAGCCCCTGTGAGCCGCTCACGATCACGGCCCTTAATTCCTCGGCCTCAACCGACATCCACTCCGGCACGACCGACCCGGCCGGCGGCCCGTCCGTCGTCACCTCGGCCCAGATCGGCTCGAGCGTGCACGACTCGGCGACCGTCACCGGGACGGCGGCCGGCGGCATCCCGACCAACACCGTCACCTTCAGCGTCTGGCTCGGCCGCACCACCTGCCCCTCGGGTGCGGGGGCGCCGCTTCCGGACGCGACGGCGACCGTCAG
>WNGQ01004355.1_pt1 | contig 15580 bp, 10 predicted proteins | sample 5407661 | NCBI WGS metagenome assembly WNGQ01 (sample SAMN13153382, study PRJNA577476) | soil metagenome | isolation source: 60 cm soil or saprolite under Garry oak tree replicate 2 | place: USA:California | collected 2016-06-15 | reverse complement strand
TCCGTTACCGTCGGACGGCTGCACCCGGTCAGTCCGCAAAAACTCCGTCTGCTGCCGGTGCGTCAGGACAATTGCGCCGCGCAGGCGCTCGTCGAAGCGCTCGATGTCGATCGCTGTACTATCGCCAATGTAGATCGGCGCGCCCGTCAGGACCCCGGCAGTCGGAGGAGACCACGCCTCGGCATACCCTATCAGGGGCATATAACGGGGCGCGATCATCTCGACAGTAAGTTTCTCGAGCTCCCACCCGCGGCCGAACTCGAACGGCTCCAGTTGTGGATTTTGAAGGCCCCACCTGCGGAAGCGCTCCAGGGCCCAGCGCGCGGCCTCCAAATGGGCCGGCGACCCCGTCAGGCGCGCCCCGAACACGTCCGTCAGAGTGTGGAAGAGAACCGGCGCCTCGGAGCTGCGCAGTCCTTCGGCCTTGATGGCGTTTATCACTGTCTCCTGTGCCCGGTTGTTCGGTCCCTGTGCCGCCCCTCCTGCGTGGGGCAGTCCGGCCAAAACGGCAAATGCCGCTCCGATTCCCAAGCGCCTTCCTCTCATGTTCATCGGTTCCTTTCGACGAAAGCACGCCAACAGCTATTGTTCCGGCGCTTTGACGGCGTAGGTGTAGAGCTTCTCGGGTGGGGTGATTCGGCGCTCCGCGATTAGAGCGTCGGTGACCTGGTTGGCGATGATGTTGTAGTACCACGCGAAAAATTCCGCAAAGGCGATGTAGCGGCCGGAGGACATTAGCCCGCCGAGCTTCAAAAACTCTTCACGACGATTTTTGAAATACGGCAGGAGCTTGTCGCGTGAAAACAGGCCGATGAAAGTGCGATATTTACGCGCGTCGGCATCTTCAAAGATCGGGTCTTTACCGCGAAGGTCATCGGGGTTGAGTTTCTCTTCAGGAAGGGCCGTCCCGATTGTGACAACACGGTAGCCCGCGGATTCGCGCAGCTCGCGGCGCAGCTTCCCTGCGGCTTCGAGATTGCTCTCCACAAGCCAGGCAAAATATCGATCGGATTTGCCGCGCCGGCGTGGTGGAGGCATTAACGTTTTATCTTCATAAAACGCGTCCATCATGCCGCCCAGCAGGATGCCGGAGACGACGGTCTCATACATGAGACGGCCTTTGAGAATTCCCTTCGCGCCTTCGAGAGAATCGGCCATCGTTTCTATATCCTTCCAGTTATCCAGGATGAGCTTCGTGAATTCCTGCGTATGCTTCCGCAGTGGTTCTCGCATTCGATCGAAGTCGCGTTCGCGGATCACGGGCAGGAGCGGACGCGTATCATATTCGTCGGGCCGCCCAACGAGGCGCTCGTCTTCGAGCTTGTCGGATACTTTTGAGACGTCAGACGTCGACACCTTCAATTGCTTGGAGATTTTGTCGATCGACCAGCCTTCCGCGTACGCCACAACGATTTCGCGCGCGAGCTCTTCCTTCATCAGGTCCTCTGCCTGGCGCGACCACGGATATGAGCCGAATTGAAAGTCCGCATGGACATCCGGCTTCTTGACCGGCTTCTGGGCCAGCAGCAAAACGAGTGGAATTACCAGAAAATGTCTCACCATAGAAATTTTAATCCAAATTGCACGATTCGCGGGGATCGCGCAACAAAAAGCGCGCCGAAGTCCGGCGAATCGGCAAAGTTCTGCATCGAGGGCGGCGCAACCAAATTGGGATGATTGAATACGTTATAGAAGTCCGTTCGGAATTGTGCGCGCGTCGAATCCGAGAGCCGCATGGTTCGCGAAAGCGCCACGTCGACGTTGCGGATGCCGGGCCCGGTGATCACGTTCCGTCCGCTGTTCCCGAATGTGCCGGCTGCGGGAATTTGAAATGCTTTCGGATCAAAGAAACGCGATGCCGACGGCTGATCAGTATTCGGATTTCCGATAAGGTTGGGCCTATTCACAATGGGACTTCCGGTCCCGGACACATCCGCGCTCACAATCGCCGACAACGGCGTCCCCGACTGCACCGTTCCGATTACCTGGAGCTGCCAACCTTTAGTCATCGCAAAACGCGCGCCGGGCAGGCTGTATGTACCGGAAAAAACGAAGCGGTGTCTCATATCGAAGTCCGAAAGCCCGCGTTCGCCGCGAAGGTTGTGCGAGTTCTGCGGGAGGATGCTGATCAAAGTCGCGTCATCGATCGAGCGGGAGAACCGGTAAGAGGCGACAAATCCTATGCCGGATCGGAACCGCCGCTCTGCCCGCATTTCCGCGGCATGCGCGATCGAAGACGCGCTTGTCTCGAATTGGAAGATGTTCTTGAAAGCAGGAAACGGCCTCCGCTCATCCAGCGACTCTGCCGAGCCTGGGGCAGGCTGATTGAGATTGAGCTGGCGGCGAAGCCGGGTACCCTTTTGGCCGAAGTAGGAAAGGTTCATTAAGAAAATTTGCCGGATTGGAAATTCCAGTGATGTACTCCACTGCTGTAAATAGGGATTCGGCAATTGGCGCGATGTTGAGAAGATACTCGGCTGAACCCCGAGCGGGCTGTCCTGGAAAGCAGTCGCAAGATCGAACTGCGGCAACACCGGGCCATTGTTCTTGACCTCGAACCGGACGTATGGCGGGTTCAGGCCCAATAGAAAAAGGCTGTCGCCAACCGCCAGCGTGTCGTAAAAGATGCCATATCCTCCGCGGGCCACGATATTCCCGAACGGTCGCCATGCGATTGCGGCTCGCGGCCCAAAGTTGTTCAAGTCCGCGCCATAGAGCGATTGTGGCGAAATCTCCAATTGACCCATGGCCTCATCGAAGTTCGAAACGAGGTTGTCTCGTTCACGAAACGGCGTCTGGTAGTCGTACCGCAATCCAAGATTGACGGACAACCGCGGGTACGGACGCCAGTTGTGTTGGACGTAAAGGCTGGTGGCCCAAGTCCGAAAGCTTCTTGCTGTATTTCCCGTGAGCCGTAATGCATTTGTCGGAAGCCCTAGAAGCAAGTTCGCAAGTGGGTTGCCGGAAAATATCACGCCGGTGAATTGGTATTGTCCCCGGCTGTACAGGTCCAGCGAAGCATGAAACGGAAAATACCGGATCACGCCCCCGAATTTCGTATCCGACGATGAATGCTGCCAGGAAATGTCGTTGAGCACTTCAAAACTACGATTTCGACGTTCCTGCGGCAAATTCGTCGCGTGACCAATATTGGAATAGCCGGTCATCAGGATTGCGGGCAGAGCGCCGGTATCACTCCGAAGAATCGTGCGTGGCTGTGTCAGATATCCCACCGACAGCCGGGCTTGATGAATCAGCATCGGCGATAGGACGTGAGTGTTGTGCAAGCGAAACGTATGCATCGACAGAGCGTCGCGCACTCCGTACGACGGCAGATTCGTAATGCCGCTCAACAGGTTGAAGGGATCGTCGGTTGTATCGCGGCTGAACTGGTATTCGACGAAAGCTTCGTCGGCTGACGCCAGCCGGTGGTCGAACCGGAAACCGAACGCATCCGCGCCGGTTTCGAGTTGTCCAACGGCCCGATAATTCTGAATCGCCGCTCCAGGTACATTTGGCCTGGGATACTGACGCGCCAGTCGAAGACCTTCCTGGCTTATACGGTCCACCGGAATACGATTTCCTGAAAAAGGAAATCCTGTGTCGGGATCGACAATCGAATCGGGTATAGAAGAAAAGTCGCCAGTCAAAAGACGAGGATCGGGAACGGTTGCCGCACGCGTAATGGACTGCCGGATGCGAAGCCCCCAATATTGGGCATAAAAATACGTTCCGTCGTGAACCATTCCCCCAGAGTCCCCGCCGAAGAAGTGATATTTGAATGGAGGAATCGGGGTGTCGGACGGATCGAAAAAATTCTTCGCGTTGAACAGATCGTTGCGGTGGAAATAGTGAAAATTCCCGTGAAAAACCGCGTCGCCTGCTGGAAGCGCATCGTTATGGACGGAAGGATCTCCTAGCTCGGCTGAAAAATCGGACGTCTCCGCCACTGTCGTCGACATCGACGAACTTGTGAATACACTGCCGGAGGCCGCAAACCATTGCTGCCCGGATCCTTCCCGGATTCCGGTTACATTGACACCGCCGCGCAATCCGAATAGCCGGTCCGATTTCGGCAAAGCTTCGCGCACAGAAGCCTCTTCGCGATTCTGCCCATCCGCTACTTCCTCCAGGCGCAGATCCACCGTTTCGATGTCATTGGGATTGCCGGGCAGGAGTGAAACGTCGGCCTGATATATATCATCGGCGCCGCCATTGGGAATCAAGGCATCCGATGAGCGAACCGTACGGTATCCCTCGTGCCGGATCTCTAGACGAAAACGTCCGTTTGCTGCGATACGGTAAGCGCCACCGCTGTCGCTGAGAACCTCCATGGTCCTGAGGTCATCGGTTTCAACCCGAACGATCGCATCGGGTATCGGTTTGCCGCGCAAATCTGTGACGCGGCCCGTCAACACGGGCGAGGCTGCAAGAAAGACTACGAGGAAATAACCAAACACACTCGCGCAAATCTACACGTGAACAACCTTGGCCGACAAGATATTCGGAATCTGACGGAACTGCTCGATCACGTCATTGCTGACAGGACTGTCGACGAGCAGAAGCGCCAGGGCTTTGCCGCCTTCATCCTCTCGTCCCAGATGCATTCCGGCGATGTTCACATTGAATCGGCCGAGAACGCTTCCGATTCCGCCAATGACGCCGGGCTTGTCGTTGTTCGTGAAGAAAATCATATTTCCGTGTGGCACCACCTCGAGGGGATACCCATCCACATTCACAATTCGCGGGAGCTTGTCCGTGAACACCGTTCCCGATACTCGATGAGATTCTACGTCGGTCTTGAGCTCGATGACGATAAGGTTCGTGAAATTTTCCGGGGCAGGCAGACGTGTTTCCTGGACCTTGATTCCACGCAGCTTTGCCACGTGCATGGCATTGATCAGGTTTATCCCCTCCCGCAGCACAGGCGCAAGCAAGCTACAGACGATGATCGATGTGAGGTAATTGAGATTCATATCGCAGACCTCACCCGAGTAGTGGATCGAAACCGTCTGCATGCGTCCATCGCAAATCTGTGCAATGAAGGCAGCCAGCCGCGTAGCCAGACCGACGAAATGCTGGTACCGCTCAACCTGTCCCGCTTCCAGACGCGGAAAATTGAGGGCGCCTTCAACCGCATTCTTCAACAGGTAGTCGCAAACCTGCCGGCAAATATCCTCAGAAACCTTCCGCTGCGCCTCAACCGTGGATGCTCCGAGATGCGGCGTGGCAATGAAATTTTCCAGTTCCAGCAGCGGGGACTCCGTGTTCGGCTCGGTCTCGAATACATCGAGGGCGGCGCCGGCAACCTTTCCGCTTTTCAACGCCGCGTATAAATCGCTTTCGTTGACAATGCCACCGCGCGCGCAATTCAAGATGCGAACGCCATCTTTCATGTCAGCAATCGTGCGCTCGTTGATGAGGTTCCGTGTGCTCTCTGAAAGTGGAACATGGACGGTAATGAAATCGGCTTGTTCGAAGATTCTTTGAAGATCGACCAATTCGAGGCCGCTCGAAAGGTGAGCATCCGGGTTGATGTAAGGATCATAAGCGATGACGTTCATCGCCATCGCCTGGCATTTGCGCGCCACTTCACTGCCGATGCGTCCGAGGCCGATGACACCCAGTGTTTTTCCCGCCAGCTCGATGCCCTTGAACTTGCTCTTCTCCCATTTATGGCTTTGGAGCGTTTTGTATGCCTGGGGAATATTGCGGGCCATCGCAAATAGCATTGCCACGGTATGCTCGGCGGTCGTGGTGGTCGATCCGCCTGGCGAGTTCATGACTAGAACACCGTGCTCGGTGGCCGCATCCAGATCGACGTTATCCACGCCCACCCCCGCACGGCCAACAACGCGCAGCCGCTTTGCGTTCTGGATCAGCTCACGATCTACTGCGGTGCCACTACGGACGATAAGTCCGTCCACGTCACCGATAAGGCCGAGCAGTTGGTCTCGCGAAATTTTGTCGTGAACAATCGGCTCGATTACGTTCGTCGCCCGAATGATGTCAATGCCGGCCGGATCGATGCCGTCGAGCAGGACTACCCGGTAGCCAGCCATCTTCCTATAGGTGTCTCACGAAATTGCGGATTCGTTCCAAAGCCGATTCGATGTTGGATAGTGAATTGGCAAACGACAAACGAAGATAACCTTCGCCGTACTCGCCGAAAGCCGTTCCCTCAAGAGCGGCGACACCTGCTTCGGTCAGCAAACGATCTGCGAATTGCCCGCTGGTGAGGCCCGTACCCGTGATGTTGGGAAAAAGATAGAACGCCCCAAGGGGTTTCAGGCAGTGAATTCCGGGAATGTTGTTCAAACCATCCACAAACACATCCCGCCGTCTTCGGAATTCCTGAACCATATTTCCCGCGATTCTCTGACTTTCTGGGGTAAAGGCTTCGATCGCCGCAAGCTGAGTGAACGTGGCCGTACTCGAAACAGTGTTGTTGATAAAAAGTTCGATCGCCGCGCGCGTATCCTCCGGAACGATGCCATAGCCGAGCCGCCATCCCGTCATGGCATAGGTCTTCGAAAACCCGTTGACGACAAACACGCGGTCCAGGATGTTCGGCACGTCCAGAACACTGGCTGGACGCTCGGCATAATAAATGTCGGAGTAGATTTCATCCGACAGAATCAACAGATCGTAGCGGCGAGCCAGCTCTGCAATTTTCTTTAGATCGTCTAAAGTCAGCACTCCGCCGGTCGGGTTCTGCGGCGAATTGATCGCAATCATTTTCGTTAGTGGCGTAATGCGGCGTGCCAGTTCGTCGAGATCGAATCGAAATTCTTTCGATTCTTCCAATTTGACGGGTACCGGAGTGGCCCCTGCCATTCGAATGGCCGCTTCATAGGCAGGATAGCCCGGATCGGGATAAATGACCTCATCGCCCGGATCAATGATGGATTGGATAATGGAAAAGATCATCATCTTCGCGCCAGGTGTCACCAGCACGTTTTCCGGACCAAGTTCGACCGCGTGGCGCGACTTCAGGTCGCGAGCGACAGACGCGCGCAATTCCCGGATTCCGGAAATCGGTGCGTAGTGTGTGGCGCCTTTCTTCAGGTATTCAATACCGGCTTCGACTACCGGTCGTGGTGTGTCGAAGTCCGGTTCGCCGATTTCCAGATGAATGATGCTCCGGCCCTGTCGCTCCAATTCCGTCGCGCGGCCCAACATTTCGAAGGCGGCCTCGCCACGCACGGCCTGGATCCGCTTCGCAATCCGGTTTTTCGTATCCAGCTTCAATCCGTGGACTCCCTGGTAAAGAAAATAACTTCTGAGTATAACATTTAACCTGTAGTGGCGATTTTACGCGCCGCTACAGAAAGAATGATGTAAAGACACGTGACTGGCAAGTGGGTGCGCGTCGCGAGCTTATCTGAATTGCCGGCTGAAGGACTTGGCCACGCCGCCAAAGCCGAAGGGCTGGACCTTGCGCTCTTCCGCTGGAACGACCGCGTCTACGCTATCGAGGATCTGTGCCCTCACCTGGGCTTCCCACTCAGTGAAGGATTCATGCAGGCAGGAGAAGTGATCTGTAGCTGGCATGGTTGGCATGTCCGGCTGCAAGACGGGACATGCCGGCGCGAGCGCGAACGCGCCAAAGTTTGGGAATGCGAAGTGCGGGACGACGAAGTGTGGCTGAATTTGGGGGCGCACACCTGAACTCCCGATTGCTCGAGTTCGGAAGCCGCCGGCTCGCAGATTCGAGTGGTAATTCGGGGACAGACACCAATTTTCTGAACTACAAGAAATTCGGTGTCTGTCCCCGAACCTGTGATCTAATTCTGGCATGGCTAAAGTTCTGTTGGGAGTCCTTTTTCTCCTGACAAACGGCCGTAGTATCAATTTCTTCTCCCTCAAACAGGATGTCGAGATCGGTTCGGAATCTGCAAAAGAGGCGGAGCAATCGCTGTCCTTAGTCCGCGATCTGAACATCGCTGGCTACTTCCTCACCATCGGCCAGCGGCTGAGTCAAAACAGCACCTTGCCGGCGCTGAGATATCACTTCCGGATCGTCAATTCGAGAGAAGTCAACTCGCTGGGATTTCCCGGCGGAGGCGTTTACATATATCGCGGCCTGCTTCAGATCGCATCCAATGACGATGAATTGGCAGCGATACTGGCGCACGAAATCGCGCATATCGCTTCGCGCCACGGCACAGCACAATTATCCCGCCAACTGATCGTCCAGGCACCGATCGCCATCGCAGCCGGTCTGCCGGCCACCGAAGCTTGGAAGGAACAACTCGGAAAGCTCGGGATTTCTCTAGGCATCGACGCTCCGTTTCTGAGATACAGCAGGGATCAGGAGCTCGAGGCAAATCTTCTTGCGGTGCGCCTTATGGCCGATGCCCGATTCGATCCGGACGCGTTTCGGACTTTGCTGGAAAAAGTCAGTGAAATGCAGACCGGCGAAGCTGCGCGGGCACCCAATTTTGTATTCGATCACCCGCAATCGGAAGCCATTGCCCCCGAAATTGCCGAAGAGATCGAGCAGCTTAGCACAAGTTTCCGGCATGCGCGAGCCTCAGGGGAATTTCGCGCATTCCAGACAAGCCTTGAAAGGCTGCCTTATCCGATCCCGAAGACGGCTGTTGCCGATACACGACCCGATTCGGTTTCGAAGGTCTTCACGCATCCGCAGGATTTTTATCGCCTGGGATATCCCGATGGCTGGCAAGTGACGCGGACGAGTCCCAACGGCGCCATTATCGCGCCAACCGACGGTGTACACCCGTCGCGAAATGGCGATGACGTTACCCACGGCGTGATGTTTGATTTGTTCGACATCGCGGTGCCAGACCGATCGCTCACGCTGGAGCAAGCAACAAACCGTCTTATTGTTTTCCTGCGCCAGCGCAATCAATCGCTTCGCGTCGTCCCCGGCGCCCAAACGCAAATGCTGGTGAGTGACGAATCGGGTATCCGCACGGTCATCATCGAAAAAGCCAACTCGAGCAACTCATCGGAAGTGGTGTGGGTCGTCACGCGCCTTTACTATCAGAGTCTTTTTTACATGGTGTTCGTCGCCCCCGAAGACGAATTCGCCACGTACCAACCCATTTTCGAACAAATGATTCGCAGCGTGCGCCTGCGGTAAGCACGAATTACAACGCCGGCTTGTCGAAAACTGGCAAGGCAGCAAGGCTGGCAAATCCGCTTGAGTCCTGGTTCCTGTTCTGATAGCCTCCTCGCCTTTCCAGAGCCCACGAGTCAAGCGAGACCAAGGACCATGACCGACAAGGTGAAGACGGTTACAGAGGTTATTCAGACGGTCCCGGACTGTTCGCATATCGCGCTGGGCGGCTTTGCGATCAACCGATGCAATATCGTAGTGGCACATGAGCTGATCCGGCAGCGAAAGAAGAATCTGACGTTGTCGCAAGGTGTCGTGGGTCTCGATACGGATCTGCTCGTTGGTCAGGGTTTGGTGAGCCGCCTGATCATGGGTGGCGGCTCGCTGGATCGGTTCGGCCCGGTTCATTGTGTCAACCGTGCGAGGGAAACGCGCTCGGTCGATGCACACGATTACAGCAGCCTCACGATCTGCTTCCGGTATTTGGCCGGCGCACTGGGAATCTCATTCATCCCCGTTAAATCGCTTCTGTCTTCGGAAATACTGGAGCGCCTGGAAGCGGGATCGGCCGCGCAGGACATCAAGCGTATGCAATGTCCGTTTACCGGCGAAGATTATCTTCTCTTGAGGGCGCTGAATCCCGACATCTCATTTGTCCACGTCCAGATTGCCGACCGCGACGGAAACTCGCAAATTCATGGTGCCCGCTGGGAAAACGAGGAACAGGCGAAGGCAGGCCGCCGCGTGATCGTGATTACAGAAGAGCTTGTTCCCACCGAATACATTCGGCGACATCCCGAACAGACCGTCATTCCCGCGCACCGTGTCGAAGCCGTCATCCACCAGCCGTATGGAGCCCATCCGACCGCCGTGTTTCAATGCTATGACTACGATGCGGATCACCTGAAGCTCTACGTCAACCATTCCAAAGCCATCGAGCGCTTCCCCGAGTATGTGAATAACTACATCTTGGGAACGGAGAATCATTGGGAGTACCTCGAGAGGGTTGGCGGCCTCCGGCGCATGAACGAACTGAAGGCGGACCGGATTCTTGGGTACTGAGAATTAGCCACAAAGGGCACAAAATTCACAAAATTTTTGAGCCTTTTGTGCCTTTTTGTGGCTACATTTGTTCCAGGCAGGAGGGAATGACATGGGGGAAATTGTCGCCGCATTTGGTACGGTTCATGCGCCGCAGTTGATTATCCGGCCGCCCGACGAGGACCCGCAGATGCTCGACGCCAGCATCGCAGCCATGCGCGAGCTTGGAACGATTCTGGACGAAACAAATCCTGACGTCATAGTGTTTCTCGGTAGCGATCACCTGGAAACATTCTCCATGAACTGCATTCCTACTTTTGCCATTATCGGCGGCAAATGGGCGATCGCGGAATTTGCGGGCCGGAATTACGAACTGCCGATCCATACCGAGATGGCGGAAGATCTTCTCGGCAAGCTCATTCATGAGGGCTTCGATGTCGCGTACTCCGAAAATGCGGTGCTCGGCCACACCTACGCCGTACCTTTTGAATACCTCATCGGAAAACGAAACATCCCGATCATTCCTTTACACACGAACGTCTATATGCCGCCCTTGCCTACGGCCGAGCGTTGCGCCAGCTTGGGACGGGCCGTTGCGAAAACCATCCGGGGACGCGGGGAAAAGGTGGCCGTCATCGCCAGTGGAGGGATGTCGCATTACCCCGGAACCAGCAAATATTCCAAGCCGGAATTCGAGTTCGACCGCTGGATGATTTCTCAACTCGAAGCAGGGAACATGGACGCTGTGTTGAAACTGACGCCGGAGCAGTTGGATGAGACCGGCAACACGGAGATGCTCAACTGGTCCATTATGCTGGGAGCGATCGGACCCGTTCCTGGAGAATTGCTTCAATACACACCGACCTGGCACCACGGCCATTGCATGATGCGCTTCATCCCCACAAGGGAACGGCGGAGACCGGTTCAGCAGGTGTCGCAACAGTACGGGGGTTTTCGATTCAAGAATCAAGGCTTCGAGTTTTATAAACATCCGCCCGCTTCGGCGCAGCAACTGAATCGCCTGCTTTTTGATATGCGTCAGAACATGCCGCTTTGCCAGCGCATCCTTGACAATTTCGACGAAGTTGCCGACGAGTACAAGCTGGAACCCGAGCAGCGCAAAGCGGCTCGAGGATTAATCGAAGTGGGCGAGACAAGGGTCGTCAGCGAATATGTCCCCGCCATGGTCGAGGTCGGAGCACATCCGCTTTCCGCGCTCATGTCGCTGCTGACGATTTATCCAATGAGCCGGAAGGCTGGGAAGTAGCCACAAAAAAGGCACAAAATTCACCAAAATTTTTTTGTGATTTTTGTGCTTTTTTGTGGCTATTTGTCTTAATGCCCAGCGGGGACACCGACTCGCGCAGCCGCAATTTCGCTGACGCTGCTGCCAATGTGGCGGCGGATGAAGGACAGTGAGATAAAAACGATTACCATCCCGATTGCAAAGCTGGAGAAATACGCCGGCGGGCCGGCCAAATCGAGCGCAAAATTCCCGGTGTAGGAAGCCAGCACATTTCCGATGCGTCCAACGGCAACGGCGGTCCCAATACCCGTCCCCCGAATTTCGGTGGGATAGACGTTCGCCGCAAGCGCGTACATCGTTGTCTGTACCGCGTTGAGCGTACCTCCCAAAAGGATCAGCATAAGAAGCAACGGCACGCTCTGCGGATCAAGCGGCATCGCCGCCACGATGAACCCGCTGGCGATGGCAAGGGCCGACAAGCCCAGCATCGTGATCCGTGAGCCGAAGCGCTGAATGATGAGAGCGCCAACAACGGCTCCGGCCACCCCTCCAATGTTCCACCAACCCAGTGCATTGCTCGCGGCCGGTTGGCTGAAGCCGGCGCCGGTCAGGGTCGCCACAAGCAGAAGAATTCCGACATAGTTCACCAGCAGGCAGAAGAAGAACGAGCCGAACAGGCCGAGCGTGTCGCGACGGAATTGTGGAACGAACAGATCACGCATGGAGGCGCGGGGTTTCTGCACGTGCCCTCCTCCTGCCTCGACGAAATTCGCGTCCGCCGGTGTGTCGTGTCCAAGCCTGCGAAGCAAAGCGATCAACTCCGGCCACCGCTCGCGGCGGCTGGCGAGATAACGGGGAGATTCGGGCAGAACTTTAAACAAGAGAATTGCAAGCGCGATCGGTATGATGCCGCCCAGAACAAACAGCGTCCGCCATCCATAAATGGGAAGAATCCATGCCGAAAGAAACGCGGCGAGCGTGCCGCCTAGCGGGATACATACAATCGTTAACGTGACGGCGAATGGGCGTTGCCGCCTCGGCACATATTCCGAGGATAACGCCGCCGCATTCGGCATCGCCCCGCCCAATCCTAAGCCGGCAAGGAAACGAAATGCCCCCAAGAGCATAAGACCATTGACGGTAGAGATTGCGAGCGTGAGTACGGCAAACGACAACATGCTGAACAGAAGCGCCGTGCGGCGGCCGATACGATCGCCCAATATTCCACCAACCGCGCCGCCAATCATCATGCCAAAGGGACTCAGGGCGAGGATCGTCGAAAAGGCCCCTCGCGGAAGCGACCATTCTTTCATGAGCGATGGAACGGCGTTGCCGAGCAACTGGTTGTCGACGCCGTCGAGAATGATCGTGAGTGCCGCCCCCAGGATCAGTAACTTCTGATAGGTGGTCCAGCGCCCTTCGTCAATCACATAGCCAACATCAATTGTCTTCATGGGGACAGAGTTTACAATACTGCTGTAGCGGCGCTCTACGAGCGCCGGTTTTTCGCAGAGTCAACGGAATACCGGCGGTCATCTTGTTGAGGCGGCGCGCTATCGCACTTGCGCTTCGCGGACCGCCGCTACAGTCGATTTCCTCACGGCGTTATTTAGTCGCGGGAAGTCTTTCCTTGCAGAGCTGGACAATACAGATCGAATCGACGGTCCGGTTCGAAGGCGGAAAAGGCAGTCCGCGGTCCGCCATCAATTTTCGCAAGAGGGCGGCCGTCTCCGGACGCGCAACGGCGGACTGTACGCCCGTTCGAACAAGACCATCGGCATAATCGACGGCTTGCCAGGTGTGGCCGGCGTTGACGGACACCACGGTATCGGTGTCGCGGCTGCCTCGGTCCCGCGTTTCCAACTTGGCGCCGTGATCGACCAGGAGCTGAACCACTTCATTTCGACCCTTCAGTGCTGCGCCCATTAAGGGAGTGCGGCCGTCCTGATTTGATGAATTAGGATCCAGGCCCAGATCGAGAAGGAATTTGATGACGTCGACATTCTCTTTCGCCGAGTGTTCGTAGGTGACACCTTCGACCCAGCCGATCCCGGCGGCCGCAGCCAGCGCAGTATCGCCATAGTCGGTGGGGATCATCGGATCGGCCCCGTGCTCCAACAAGACCTTCAACAGTTCGAGGTCTCCGGACTGCGCTGCTCTCACAAACGGTGTCGCTCCTGCCTCAAAAAACCATTGCATTGTGAAAATAGTTCGAGTGAGCGTGTTGTCTTTCGCGCGGAGATTCGGATTGGCGCCATGAGCTAAAAGGAACTTGATATATTCCAGATGATCCAAGTCCGGCTTCGGCACCGGAAAATCTCCACCTTCAATATTGCGGTTGTCGGTGGCGAGGTAAAGCGGCGTCCAGGCTCCCTTATTCGCCTTATTCACATCGGCTCCGTGCTCGATGAGATACTCAGCCAGCTTGTAATGGCGATTGTTCGTCGCCGTGAGTAGAGGAGTCCAGCCGTATTCCGTTGTCTGATTGACATCGGCTCCCGCCGCAAGCAGGAGCTTCGCGGATTCCAGATCGCCTTCGCGGCTTGCCAGAACCAGCGCTGTCAATCCACCGCCACCGGTCCCCACTAGTCCCGAATAAAGGCGCGCCTGAACGCGCGTCCGATCAGTGCCGCCGAACCGTCCTCCGACGCCCTCTATTGCCAGTTGCTGCTCGTATGTCCTCGCCGAGGCGGCCGCGGTCATATGGCGCCGTGCCGCAGCTTCGACCGCGGCTGTATTCACCTTTGGAGAAAGATAATTTCTGGGCAGCCCGGCGCCCGCAGAGCGAATCGCGGGATCGGCTTTCGCATCGAGCAATGCTCGAACCGCGGCGGGATGCTTTTGTTCGGCGGCCCACATCAATGCCGTCGTTCCACGAATTGGCTCTTTGGTATTAACGTCGACGCCGGCCCGAATGAGCAGCGTGATGGCTTCAGGGTTGCCATTGCGGGCCGCCAGCATGAGCATCGTCTCGCCGGCCGGTCCGCGACGGTTTGGATCCGCCCCGGCCTCGAGGAGCCTGTCCATCATTTTTACATCGCCATAGAGCGAGGCCATGTGGAGCGGTGTAATTCCTTCCCGATTGACGACGTCCGGCTTTGCACCGGCGCGAAGCAGCATATCTGCCAGCTCAATGTCGTCTTTATAAACAGCCCAATGCAGCGCGACCGCCCCGTCGACCTGCGGCGCATTCACATCGGCTTTCCGTTCAAGCAGCGCACGAACCGCTGCTTTGTCGCCTTTCATCGCCGCATCGGCGACATCGCTACGGCCGGCTGCGAGATTCAATCCCGCGAGACAAAACAGGAAGATAGCGGCAGAGGCAAGGATAGTCTTGTATTTCATTTCCACTTCCGTCACTCCCCTAGAGCATAATGAACCCGGAGAGAATTTCCAAATGAGAACGGATCCCAAGCGGGCCGGACTGCTTTCGATTGTTGCGGCTCTGCTGACGCCCAGTTGATGAGTGCTTCCGCAAGTCCTGGCAGGACTTGGTCTCGTCGGATTACTGAGCGCCGGTTGTCTATTTTGGCTCGAGCGGCTGCAGCCGCTGTTTTTTGTCGTGGCTATTGCCACACTCGTCTATCAGATATGGACCGTCGGCAAACGTCCGCCCTCGATGCGGACGTGGGGAATGAAAGCCATTCTTGGAATCAGCCTGGCGCTGAACGGATTGCTCATTGCGGGATGGATTGTCATAACGATCCGATATCAGTAAAGTAAGGAACGGCGATGAACCTGTATAAACACATCGTGGCACTGGGTGCTTTGACGGTGATCACGGCTCTTCCGGCCGCTGCGCAGGTCGAGAAGGTGGCAATCAAAACGACCGGCATTTCTTGCGGCACCTGTGCCGCAGTTTCGGAGGTCTACTTGAGACGCCTGCCGAGCATCGACAAAATCAACATCAGCCTGAAAAACGAAGCGGTCCTCGTGTCCTATAAGCCGGGCTCATCGTTCCAACCCAAGGACCTCCGAGAAGTCTTTCAAAAAACCGATGTCGGAGTCACCCAAATCCAGATCAGCGCTCGCGGCCGCGTCCAGGAGCAGGCCGGCAAGCGATTCTTCATTGCCGGCAAAGACAAGTTTCTTTTGATGAGCGCCGCAAACAGCCCTCAAGTTCCCGTGAACACACCGGTAACGGTTGAAGGCGTCGTCAACGATCGCGTGGATCCAATGGAACTGCGCGTCATGACGGTCAAGCCGAT
>WNGQ01010448.1_pt1 | contig 15583 bp, 11 predicted proteins | sample 5407661 | NCBI WGS metagenome assembly WNGQ01 (sample SAMN13153382, study PRJNA577476) | soil metagenome | isolation source: 60 cm soil or saprolite under Garry oak tree replicate 2 | place: USA:California | collected 2016-06-15 | reverse complement strand
CGGGTCCAGTTCCTGCTGCGCTTCCACGCCTCCCACGTTCTGCAGACCTGCTCCCCCCACACGGCCGACCTGGACGCCGGCGTTCCCGCGCGCGGCCTCAACGGGGAAGCCTATCGCGGACACATCTTCTGGGATGAGCTCTACGTCTATCCCTTCCTGAACTTCCGGTTGCCGAAGATTACGCGAGGCCTCCTGATGTACAGGTACCGCAGGCTCGACGAGGCCCGCGCGCTGGCTCGTGACGCCGGCTACCGGGGCGCGATGTACCCCTGGCAGAGTGGCAGCGATGGCAAGGAAGAGACCCAGGTCGTGCACCTCAACCCACGCTCCGGGTTGTGGGAACCGGACCTAAGCCAGAACCAGAGGCATGTGAGCGCGGCCATCTTCTACAATATCTGGCACTACATCCAGGCCACGGGAGATAGCGACTTCCTGCTCGGGCCGGGCGCCGAGATGATGATGGAGATCGCCCGTTTCTGGTCCAGCATCGCTCACTTCAACCCGGAACGTAGCCGCTATGAGATCCATGGCGTCATGGGTCCGGACGAGTTCCACGAGAAATATCCAGACTCTGATGAGTCCGGTCTGCGCAACAACGCATACACCAACGTGATGGTGGCGTGGATCTCGGACGTTGCAGGCAGGCTGCTCGACATCCTTCCAGAGCGGTGGCGGCGGTCGCTTTGCGATCGGATTGACCTCACCGACCAGGAGATCGAGACCTGGAAGGAGATGAGCCACAAGATGTACATCCCCTTCCACGCGGATGGCGTCATCAGCCAGTTCGAGGGCTGGGAGGACCTGGAGGAGCTGGACTGGGATGCCTATCGGCGGGAGTACGGCAACATCCAGAGGCTCGACCGCATCCTGCGGGCTGAGGGAAAGGAGCCCGACCGCTACAGGCTGTCGAAGCAGGCGGACACCGTGCTGTTGTTCTACCTGTTCCGGCAGGATGAGCTGAAGCAGATCTTCGAGCGCCTCGGCTACTCGTATACGCCTGAGACTCTGCGCAAGACCGTCGCCTACTACGATGCCCGAACCTCGCACGGGTCCACCCTGAGCTTCGTAGTGTATGCCGGGGTCTTCTCGGAGATCGACCTGGCGACCTCCTGGGATCGGTACATGGTGGCATTGGAGAGCGACGTCGGCGATGTGCAGGGAGGCACCACGGCCGAGGGCATCCACATGGGCGTGATGTCGGGAACGCTGGATCTGGTGCAGCGTAGCTACCTGGGCGAGGTGATTCGTGACGGCATCCTCTACTTCTACCCCAAGGCCATGGACCATCTGCGCGGTCTGACCCTACCTATGCGCTTCAGAGGGCTGCTGATCGAGGTCACCCTCGAGGACAACCGTCTGCGGGTCGACGCCGAAGTCGACAGCCTGAACCGATCGGTGAAATTGGGTGTCGGAGACCAGGTTCGGGAGATCAGGTCCGGGGAGAGCTACACGTTCGACCTATGAACAGGACCCAGGCAGGTAAGACTAACAGAATAAAGTGGCCGCTGCATTACTCCACCCAAATCTTACCCGGCGGCGTGTTCAACTGGCAAATAGGGAATCCTGGCTATCCTCTCTGTTGGCGAGTTTTGCGCGGGTGATGGGCCACCGATCACTTCTTCTTGCCACTGCTCCTCAAATGTTTCCAGGAGATGTGCTCGGATCTTACGCATCCCTCGCTGCAGTGTGCGGATTTGTAATGGCTGATAACGGCCAGGGGAGCGACGCTGTAACTCCCGGAAAATGTCGCCGCTGCTCCCTTCTGGATTGGCAATTAACCAAGAGAAGATCTGCTCCCACTCTCCCTCAAAGGGGTCCTTGTGGGTGCGCCGCCAGCCCAGGACACGTTTTCTCCGCTCCTGCTCGCGATACAGGGTGTGGAACACTACTGGATTGGGAACGCTCCTCTCATCAGGAACGTTTGCTGCCGAACTACGCTCCACAGAAAAGACGCGGAGTGGTGCAGATGATAGGCTTGGAACAAATGGAGAGCAACTCGTGGCACAGCGGAAGACGGCCTGTTGCAACTGCTCGAGTTGTTGAAACAAGCGAATGGGATCGAGCGCGTGGGCCACCTCGAGCAGCTCTTGCTGCTTCTGGGCAGGCAAGACCCCCGACAGGAGCAAGCGTTGGAGGGGAGTCTTGGCTGGGTCGTAAACGTAACGCACTTTCTTCCCGTAGCGCTGTTTCGACTGGAGTTTCATCGAGGGCTCTGCAGCAGTTGACGTATAGGCGCAGCGCCCGGTACAGTTCGGTCAGTTGCCGATAGGTATGTTCGCCAACCAGCCGATCATAGCCGACCACCTGACGCACAATCGCTCCATTTTTCTGTTCCACAAAACACTGATCGTTTTTCAGGTACGGGCGTCCCCGGGTGAATGTTGGTGCTCTTGTTCACAATAGGCGGTCAATGTCTCATTGATGAACTCGCCACCGTTGTCGGTATCGATGCCCAGGATCGGAAAGGGGAAGAGCGTGCGTGCACGTTGGATGGCAGCCAGCACCGTTTCCTGACTACGAAGCAGGAGAGGGAGACATTCCGTCCACCCAGTGGCTATATCGGTGAGCGTCAACGTGTACAGATAGCCCCCCTCGATGTCGGTGCCACAATGAGCAACCAGATCTGCTTCCAAAAAGCCGGGTCGGGTCTCATTCCACTCCTGGAAGGTGCGGATGGGAATCTGTTGCTTCAGCAGCGTTCCAGCTCGTGTCGTAGAGATGCTGCGTCGACCCAGTTTGCGCCGAGAGGCGAGCCTCCGATCCGCCGTTGCCGCGCTCATGGAAAGCAATTGTTTCCGGCACTCCTCTGTGATCTGGAGGTGCTCATGCCGTTCCAGCGCTTCAAGGAGTGTGGGGAGAAAGGGAATGAGTCGTTTGGGGCAGATGCGGTTGGCGGCGTTCCAGACTAGGAACAGCGCGTGCTGCACGTCTGATCCGTATTGCCGAGAATGGGGGCGCTGAGGTAGGGGTTGCCCCTCTTGTGCATGGTTGAGAAGCTCCATCGCATACTTGCGATTGCGATACCGTGGTATCATGTGCTGAAGGAATTCGCGCCTGGTTTGAAGACTCACTCCTCCTCTCATGATCGCCTCCCATGGAAATATCCTGCGCGAGACACCTCTGCCGACATGACAGAGAGTCCTCAGGTTGCCTCACCAGGAATCTGACCCTTGAAACGCATTATAGCTGCTTCCGGTCTTTTTTGGTGAGGGGAAATTGGTGGAGTGGTGGGCAAGTTGAAAACGCACCAATGATCCGCAGAGAGAGTGTTTCTTGAAGAACGCACAGTCAGATTCCTGGTGAGGCAATGCGCTCCGTCATATGTAGTGGTATAGGAAAGCGAGCAATGCAGAGCAGGAAAAAAGTGTCCACCCCAACAGGAGACAAACTGCCTTCCAGATCAGTTCGTCGAGGTCTGAGGTTCTTGTCGATCTGCTCCGACTGAGGAGATCTGTGGCTCTGACGTTGAGCTTCCTGCTCGTTCCGGTTGCTTTCCCTCAATCAACCACCAGGCACAGAGTGCGCTCAACAGAGCCATTGCTGCACCAAGCAGCGAGACGAGACGAAAAGCGCTCACAAATGACTCATCGATCGCTCGCTTGAGCGCGGTCTGCGACTCACCGCTCAGAGTAGCGGGGACGGTGATGCCAGCCAGTCTGGTGCGCTGCACCTCAATCAACTGTTGCACACCGGGGGACAGATGCAGGGTTGCCAGGTGGCTCTGGAGGCTGCTCGTGAAGACAACCAGGGCGATAATGCCGAAGACGGCAACGGCCAGCAGTCCGGCTGTGCGCGAGACCGCATTATTGATCCCCGATGCCACCCCGGCATGGCGCTGCTCCACCGCCCCCATCACCGCCGTGGTGAGCGGAGCGACGGTGATGCTCATGCCCAACCCCATGACGACCACCGCCGGGAAAAAGGTGGTCCAGTAGCTACTGGGGCCACTGGTGATGCCTGGCACGGCATAGAGGGCAAAGCCGACGGCGGTGATCAGGGGTCCGATCACCAGCGGCAGTTTCGCGCCAAAGCGATGCACCAGGCCACCAGCCCAGCGCGACAGCAGAAACAGCAGCAGAATGAACGGAACGAAGGCCGCACCTGCAAGGGTCGGAGGATAGCCCTGGACTTGAATGAGATTGAACGGCAAGAAGAACATGACGCCACCGAGCGCGCCGTAGAGCAAGAGGGTGAGCAGATTGGCGCCACTAAAGGTGTGCGAACGGAACAACGTCAGCGGAACCATCGGGGCCGAGCTGCGCGCTTCTACCAGCAGGAAGGCGAGCAGGGCCACGACCCCAAGCGCTAAGGCACCCAGCACCAGGGGCGTGCCTAAGCCAAGGGAGCCCGCCTCCAGCAGCCCATACACCAGCGCTCCTAACCCCAGCGTCACCAGCAGCGTCCCCCACCAATCCAGCCTGCCTGAGGCCTCTGGATCGCGACTCTCCGGGACGCGCCAGAACAGGACGACCAGCACGACGACTGCCAGCGGGACATTGAGAAAGAAGACCCAGCGCCAGGAGGCGTACTGGACTAACACGCCACCAAGCACCGGACCCACCACGGTGGTGAGCGCAGAAAACCCTGACCAGGTGCCAAAGGCGCGCCCGCGTTGCTCCTTGCTAAAGGAGGCGCTGATAATCGCCAGGCTGCCAGGCACCAGCAGAGCAGCCCCTATTCCCTGCACAGCTCGCGCCAGGATCAGCGACAGCACCGTTGGCGAGAGTCCACACCAGATGGAGGACAGGGTGAAGACCGCGATGCCCAGGGCAAAGATGCGCCGTCGCCCGTACCGATCACCCAGGGATCCTCCCACGAGAATGAGTGAGGAGAGAAAGAGCGCATAGGTTTCCACAATCCACTGCACATCCGTGGCCGTGGCGCCCAGGTCTTGCTGGATCACCGGCAGGGCGACATTGACGACGGAGCCATCAATAAAAGCCATGCTTGATCCCAGGATGGTGGCGACGAGCACCCAGACCCCAACCTGCGGGGCACAAGGCGGGGCCGAAGCCCCAGAGCGAATCACGCCCTCATCACAGGGCGCTTTCACGAAAGTGGCCATGGTGGTGTGTTCTCCCGTTCCCGAATCCGGTCTCTCCGTTTCCTGGTGGTTCCTACCCTAGTAGTATATCACCTCTTTGGAACGTGCCAGAGGAGTCGATTGCTCTTCTCCTCCGAATCACCAAAAGTGATAGTGTTCCGCTTTTTCAACCCAGTTGTGGGATGACTTCGGTGGCCAGGCGCTCCATCTGCTCAGCCTCGTCGAAGAGCAGGTGGAGTTGAATGAGTTGGGCTCCTGCATCCGCGACCTCTCGCAGGCCTGTGATGCAGGCCGAAGGCGGGCCGTAGACAGCGATATCGCTCAGGCCAGAAGCTCCGTAGATCCGCTTGAGCTCGCCTTCAACACGCTCATGGGCTCGGGTTGTGTTGTCGTCGATAGCAATGTAGACGCGTTTGGCGATCTGGAAGTTGGTGGTGTCCAGTTTTGACTCAGCTTGTGCCGCCCGCAGTACCCGCACCTGCTGGGCGAACTGCGCGGTTGTCGAGCTGCCAGCACCAAAGAAGCCGTCGCCGTAGCGGACTGCACGGCGCACTGCTGCCGGGTGATTGCCACCGATCCAGAGCGGTGGGTGAGGCTTCTGGAAGGGCTTAGGCTCCATAGCCGCGTCATCGAGCTGCCAGAAGCGGCCTGCGAAGGTGATGCGGGGCTCGGTCCAGCAAGCCTTCATCAATTGCAAGCCTTCAATGAAGCGAGCGACAAGACTGGCCTGATCAACCTCGAATGCGGAGAACATCCTGCCTGCGCCGCCGGTGGCTATACCGACCTCGATGCGTCCACGACTGAGCTGATCCAGTGTGCTGATACCTTTGGCCAGGTGGACTGGATTGTGCAATGGGCTGACGAAGACCGCGCACCCCAAACGCAGCTGTTCTGTGCAAGACGCGGCGAAGGTCATGAGTTCGAGCGGAGCCAAGGTCGGTGTGGAGCTCAGCACCGCTTCTTGCGTCCAGGCGCTCTCAAAGCCAAGGGACTCGGCTCTGATCAGGTAGTCGCGCAGTCTGGCCGGGTCGAATGTGCCGTCTGGAATGCGTTGAGGGATGGATATAGCGAAGCGCATGGTAGCCTCCTGATATTGAATAAGCTCTTGAACTGAACAAGCAAAGCATCTACGGACCATCCGTCCAGTCTCTGCTTCATGAAAGTTGTCCAATTATGCCGTATCTTCCATGCTCAGGCATCTCCTGACTTGGGTATTATAGCAGATTCCCAGGCTTGTGGCAGTGTACTTCTGCTGCTTGCGCTTCTCTTCAGATCAGCAACCAGGGCTGTGCTGGCTACGTGGCTCATGCGTTCCCAAAAGAGTACGCATGAGCCACGTAGCCAGCACAGGTATTTCCTAGAGAGTACAAGATCATCAAACCTACCCGAGTTCATAGATCAAATGTTTCAATTATTCTACATCATTGATACATCTACTTATAGTAGATGCCCGAGAACCGGCCTGAGAAGTGCGTTTAAGAGGGTAATTGAAGAGGTAAGAGCGGGAGACGGGGCTCGAACCCGCGACAGCCTGCTTGGAAGGCAGGTGGTCGCAAGATCGCCGTGCGCTTCCTGCGAGATAGCTCTGGGAGAGCGTTCATACATTTTCACTGTGATCCACGCTCATCTGGGACAGATGGTCGCCTGCATGTTGAGACAGATGGTTATGGATCACATGCACTGGAAAGAGTATACGCGCCAGCTTCTCGAAAGGCACGAGAGGCAGATGGTCAACCACCCAGGAACGAAGCGCTGCCCTTCGCTCTCATGCTCTGTGGCAGCTTTTGGAAATCCTTCACATCCCACAGAGATGAGGCAATGCGATGCAAAAACGTCCGATGGCCTGAAATCCTGATAGTGCGCTACCTCCCCTGCACGAAGGATATCCTCCTTCCGCACGAAAAGCAAGGCGTTGAACCAAACTGTGACTTTTCGTGAAGTCGGTTCATCTTGCCGCTCTCAGGTTGTGCCCTCCCACAGCACGTGTGCCAGCTTGGGCAGCGAGACGTTGTAGCGGTAGGCGATGTTGGTGTGATCATCGTCAAACTCCTCATATTCGTGCAGGATACCGGCCTGTGTCAATTTGCGAGTCAGCAGGCGCGCACCGAACTGCAGTTGATACTGGTCGCGGCTGCCACAATCCAAGTAGAGCAACTTGAGGGAGCGCAGGGCCTCCTGAATACGCGGGTACTCTACCATGCGCACGGGATCGTTGGCCTGCCAGCGCTGCCACACGTCCGGGAGCCGTTCGCAGGTCTCCAGGTCGAAGGGGAGGCGAAAGGGGAACGGCGCCAGCTCAGGATCGGGCGAGTAGCAGGCCGCCATGGCGAGGATATCCAGCGCGGTCATATCATCTTCAGTCTTCTGGATGTGTGTCTGGAAAGTGTGATACCAGGCCTCCAGTCCCCCTGCGCTGCGGATGATGTTGCAAAAGGTAGGGAAATCGCTGGCATAACACAGCTCGAAGAGCAGATCGCCGCTGTGACAGGCCACGGCGCTCCAGACGTCGGGGTGCAGCATGCCCCCGCGCAGCGCGCCATATCCGCCACTGGATTTACCAAAGATTCCACGCCTGCCCCCTCCCAGGGTGCGATAGGTGTGGTCGATGTAGGGAGCCAGTTCCTGGACGAGGTAGTCGTCATAGTTGCCGACCGCCGGCGAATTGAGATACTGGCAGCCTCCATATGCCGTGAAGCAGTCGGGCATCACGACGATGAGGCCTGCCCCGAGCACTCCCTGAGCCGTGAGCAGGTCGAGACGTTCGGAGAGTGTGGGTTGAAAGGGCAGCCAGTTCTGCAGCGAGGCATCACTCTCCGAGTAGCCGCCCAGGGCAAAGACCACCGGGTAGCGTTGGTTCGGAGAATGCTCGTAGCCCGGGGGCAGGTACACCAGCAGGTCTCGTTCAGCCGGGTCGCCCAGCGGGTTGCTCGAAAGCACCTGGCTTACGAAATGATCCGTGATAACCTGTCCCCTTGCGCGCAATTCGCAAATCGCTCGATGAGTGAACTGTTCAGGCATCTGTTTTCCTCGCTGCTCGTTGAGAGGCTACTCGACCGCTCGATCCTTCTCGAGCTTGATAATAGATCCTCTCACCGTGAAGTATACCCCAGCCATCTCACTATAGCCAGCGGGAATAAATGCGGCGCTCTCGGTTGTTTACCACTAAGGTATGTGTTGACGCTACTTCTATTCGTAATGGGTGCTTCCCCATCGCGCTCTCGCAATCCGTTGAGGATACGTAGTATGGAGCGCCTGTGTCTCTAAAAGAGTCGTCCACACATGACAGCCAGAAATTTCTCCTGGGAAGTTGGGGAAGGGGTGGTGCAGTTATATGCCTCAAGAGAACATCAGTATTCGCGGCGCTCGTGTCCATACTCTCAAAAACATCGATGTGACCATTCCGCGTGACAAGCTCGTGGTCATTACGGGTCCTTCCGGTTCGGGCAAGAGCAGCCTGGCTTTTGATACCATTTTTACCGAAGGACAGCGTCGCTATGTCGAGTCCTTATCGACTTACGCGCGGCAGTTTCTGGAGAACATGGACAAGCCGGATGTCGATTCGATCGATGGCCTCTCTCCGGCTCTGGCGATCGACCGGAAAGGCACAACGCAGAACCCGCGTTCGACGGTCGGCACGGTGACGGAGGTCTATGATTACCTGCGCCTGCTCTATGCCAGGATTGGTCATCCGCACTGTCCAAAGTGTGGGCGCGAGATGAGCCAGCAGACTGTCCAGGACATGGTCGACGCGGTTCTCAAACTACTCGCGGGTTCACGTATTATGCTGCTTGCACCGCTGGTCAAGGACTATCAAGGCGCATACGAGCCTCTCTTTGATGAGATTCGGCGTGCCGGCTATGTGCGTGTGCGTGTCGATGGCGACATTTTTGACCTGAGTGACGAGATCAAGATGGATCAACAGAAAAAACATACGATAGAAGTCGTGGTTGACCGGCTGGTCATCCCTCGTGAGATTGACCTATCGTTCCGCCAGCGGGTGACGGACTCGCTGGAAACGACGCTCTCGCTCGGCGCTGGCATTGTACAGGTATCGATCATTGGAGGCGATGAGCTGCTGTTGTCTGAACACCCGATCTGTGTTTTTTGTGAGATCAGCCTGCCCGAAATCGCGCCGCACACCTTTAGCTTTAATAGCCCTCATGGTGCCTGCCCTACCTGTGCCGGTCTTGGGGTCCTGCCAACCGTCGATGCCGAACACCTAGCCGCTACACCGGCGATGGGAGCTAAAGGCTCGAATGCCTCGCGCGTTTCGATGTCCTGGCCAGGGTGCTCGGTTGAGGGCGAGGAAACTGAACGATCAGTCTCTACACGCATCTGCCCCGATTGTCAGGGCACTCGACTCAATCCGGAAGCGTTGTTGGTCACGGTTGATGGGCGCACCATTGCGCAGGTGACACACCTCTCCATCAAACAGGCACAGCGATTTTTCCAGGAGTTAGCTTCTGATACCCTGACTCCTATCGATTCGCATGAGATGCAGGTTGAGGTGCGACTCTCAGAACGTGAACGGTTGATAGCGCGCCAGTTGCTCAAAGAGATTTCGGCACGTCTGCAGTTCCTGCTGGAGATGGGCCTGGATTACCTGTCATTGGACCGGGCAGCCGCCAGTCTCTCTGGGGGCGAGGCACAGCGCGTTCACCTGGCAACACAAATCGGCTCGGGCCTCTCAGGGGTGCTCTACATACTTGATGAACCGAGCGTTGGACTACACCCGCATGATAACGCTCGCCTGCTGAAGACGCTGACCCATTTGCGTGATCAGGGCAACAGCGTGCTGGTGGTCGAGCATGACGAGGAGACGATGCGGGCGTCCGACCATATTGTTGAGATGGGTCCTGGCGCAGGTGAATATGGTGGACAGGTTGTCGCCCAGGGCACTCCCCAGGAGATCATGGCCAATACGCATTCGCTGACCGGCGATTACCTGGCGAGGCGCAGATGGATTTCTGTGCCCGAGCACAGGAGAGCGGGCAATGGGCGGTCACTCTTGATCAAAGGCGCACGCGAACATAACCTGAAAAATGTGGCGGTCGAGATTCCGCTCGGAAAATTCGTCGTGGTGACCGGCGTTTCCGGCTCCGGCAAGAGCACGCTTATCAGCGATATCCTGTACCGCAAGCTGGCCAGTACCTTCTACCGTGCGCATGAGCAGCCAGGCGCGCATGACACCATTGAAGGTCTGGAGGAGCTGGAAAGCGTGATTGGGATCGATCAGTCGCCCATCGGACGCACACCACGTTCGAATCCTGCAACCTATATCGGTGCCTTCACAGGGATACGAGAGCTCTTCGCGAAGGTACCGGAGGCGCGTATTCGCGGGTACCAACCCGGTCGCTTCTCATTACATGTGAAGGGCGGGCGATGCGAAGCCTGTCAGGGCGAGGGCATCGTCAAAATTGAGATGAACTTTCTGCCTGATGTGCACGTGCCGTGTGACGTCTGTCACGGCAAGCGCTACAATCGCGAGGCATTAGAGATCCGTTACAAGGGCAAGCATATTGCCGATGTCCTGGAGATGCCGGTGGAAGAGGCGATGCACTTTTTCGCCAAAGTTCCTTCCGTCTACAAGAAGCTGAAGGCGCTCTACGATGTCGGCCTGGGCTATATTCGCCTGGGTCAACCCGCCACCGCACTTTCTGGCGGTGAAGCACAGCGTGTCAAGCTGGCACGAGAACTCGCCAGGCCCGCAACAGGCCGCACCATGTATATCCTGGATGAGCCGACAACCGGGTTGCACGTTGCCGATATCGAGCGGCTCTTGCAGGTCTTGCAGCGCCTGGTAGAGACAGGGAACTCAGTCGTCGTCATTGAGCATAACATGGAAGTCGTGAAGAGCGCCGATTGGATCCTCGATCTAGGGCCAGGAGCAGGCGATGCTGGTGGGCAGGTGATTGCTCAGGGGATACCAGAAGAGGTCGCCGAAAATGCGCAGTCGTTGACCGGTTCCTACCTCAAGCGTCTGTTCCTTGTGGATGCGGCAAGGCTATATACTCGTCAGCCGAGCGAGAGGGCGGCGTAGTCTCCTAAAAGCCCCGCGGGCGACCCTTCAGGGTCGCCCGCTTTTGATTCGATGGGCTCTCATCTCAGAGTGATCACATGAATAAACAGAGCACTATAAGGCAGGAGAGGAGAGATGAACAGATCAAGCAGGAGTGCCGATCAACTCTTTCTTGTTCTCCTCACTGAACAGGGTCGTGGTGTCAGCAGTTGCCCCGATTCGTTGACGAACATGGATTACCGTGTTCGCGCCGCCCTGGATCAGTCCGGCTTGCCAGCGTTCCTTCCGCTTTCTGGCAAGTTAGCTCACCAGGTCATGTCCGCGAGAGCATACAAGCTGGAACGTGCCCCCGCAAGGACCAACGATAGCCCCACCACGGATGCCGTGCGTGCTCATCTGCACGCTGGCCTGGCCTGTTTCATCGGGGTGTCCCTCCACAGGCATCTCTCATCCAGGGTATACCTGAACAAGGCGTTTCGTACTCCCTCTGGCCTGCTCTCCCCGCTCCGGTATGTACAAGAGGGAGAACCTCTCCTATCCAGTACATGCGTTCTAGTCTATCTCACATTAAGCAGATTGTCAAATTTTTAGAAGATCGTCACCCGACGAAGCAGGGAGACCAGCTCGGCTTCCTGTTCGGGTGACCAGCCGTCGAGCAGTTCGGCCAGGAATTCACACCTGATCCGCTTGAGCTAGTAAGCTGGGGCCTCGTTTATGAGCAGGCGAATCCGCGTCACAATGTCGCGCTCACGCACGGTCTCGGTCTCGTCTTCGAGCGTCATGAAGTCGATGGTGACGCGAGATGCGGGTGCCGATTTCATCCTAGCGGCGGCCTATACTGGCCACGTTGTCGTACTGCGAGACCATCAGGCGGCGCAGTTTGTGGTGCAGCTCCTTCGCTGCCGTCACCAGCTCTTCCTTGTTCTGTTCACGAGTTCAGTCACTCATGCATGGTAATTGAGGATAAGCAAGCGGGCGTGACCCATCAGTGAGTGAACGCGAGGTACTCGTGGACGGAACGCACCGCAGCCGATCCTTCCCCGACGGCTGCCGCGACTCGCTTGGTCGAGCCTGCCCGGACATCGCCTGCGGCGAACAACCCGGGATAGCTGGTCTCAAAAGGCAGCGGTCGCCGGCCCAGCGCTTCCCATCGCCCGGCGAGGTGCTCTTCGCCTAGGGACCGGTCGGTGAGCACGAAACCGTGTTCATCGAGAGCCACGCATCCCGACAGCCAACCCGTTGCCGGATCGGCGCCGATGAAGGAGAACAGGGCGGCGCACGGCAACACGGCATCGACGCCCCCGGTGGTGACACGGACCGACGTGAGTGTCCGGTCACCATCCAGAGCGGTGATCCTGGTGTTGGTTCGCACGTCGATACGAGCCTCGGCCTCGATGCGGTCGACGAGGTAGCGCGACATGCTGGCGTCCAGGTCATGCCCCCGGATGACGACGGTCACGGGGCTACCGGACGCTGCCAGGAACAGTGCGGCCTGACCGGCCGAGTTGCCCCCGCCCGCGACCACGACCGGCGATCCGGCGCAGAGGCGGGCTTCCATCTCGGTGGCCGCGTAGTACACGCCGGTGCCTTCGAAGTCGGCGAGACGGGCGGCGTCGAGTCGTCGGTAGCTGGCCCCGCTGGCCACGATCACCGCGCGCCCGGCGACCTCGGTCCCGTCCGACAGACGGACCACCAGATGCCCGGCCGCCTCACGCAGCGAGGCGGCCGCGCACGGGCTGGTGAGGTGGGCGCCGAACTTCTCGGCCTGCACAACGGCCCGCTGGGTGAGGTCGCCGCCGGAGATGCCGGTCGGGAAGCCGAGGTAGTTCTCGATGCGCGAGCTGCCCCCTGCCTGGCCCCCGACGGCGACCATCTCGAGGACCAGGGTGCGCAGTCCCTCCGAGGCGCCATAGACCGCTGCCGCCAGACCGGCTGGCCCCGCACCGACGACGACGAGGTCGAAACAGCGCTCGGGAAGGCTGTCGATGGTCAACCCGAGGTACTGCGCCAGCACTCCGGGCGTCGGGTGGCGCAAGACCGAGCCGGAGGCGATTACGACTGGCAACTCGCCCGGAGTGCTGGCGAACTCGCGCAGGAGCCGCTCAACCGTCGCGTCTCGCTCGGGGTCCAGCCACTCGTGGGGGATGCGGTTGCGGGCCAGGAACTCCCGGATCCGCAGCAACTCGGGCGAGAAGCGGGAACCGACGACGCGCAGGGAAGCCGAGGCGCGGTTCAGCAGCCCGCGCCTGCGGGCGAGAAAGGCGGCGAGGATGGTGTCGCCCAGGCCGGGGTTCGTCGCGATCACGTGTTGCAGCGCAGCCCTCGGCACCACGAGGACTTCGCCAGGCTCAACGATGTGGGCCGACAGATACACCCGCTCACCGGTCAGCAGGTTCAGCTCGCCCAGGAATCGCCCCGGTCCCTGGCGGGCGATGATCCGCTCCTCGCCGTCGGAATGGACCGCGACCTCGACTACTCCAGAGAGGATCACGTAGAAGTCGTAGGTGGGGTCCCCCTCTCGATAGAGATACTCGCCCACGGCCACCGACCGCCGGGTCCCGAGCGCCGCGAGAACGGCAAGCTCGGAGTCAGCGAGTGTGGGAAAAACGACGGCATCGTCAGCCGCCAGGTACGGATGGTAGCTCACTGCTTCGCTCTCCTTCTCTGTCCTCTTTTCCGCGTCTCTCGGTGTTCGGTCCTCTAGGTCGTGATCTAAGGCAGATCGCCTTCATTTTCTACATTGAAGAGCTGAGCGAAAGCAGCCGGAAGCTGGACACGGACGTCTTTTATCTCACCCATGGAGACGGCTTCCGTGAGGACCCCGATGACGACGCGAGCGTGGAACGTCGCGTCTGGCAGGTCGACACCCTCTCGCTCACTCACCAGCTCGAAAAATTCATCCAGTGTCAATTTTGCACCGATTCCCGCATCTGGTAATTCGAGAGAGCGTGCGAGCTCCGGTGGAAGCTGTGCTGCAAGGTCATGCGCTTCACCACCGGCTAAACGCTCAGCCAGTGTTTCGAGCGTGGCACGAGTGGCACGCTCGGCCTCGGCATGTGAACCGAGCCCGGCACGATGTCGAACATGTCCAATAAATTCGTCGTATTTCAAATGCGTCCTCCTGATCATGTGAGCCGTTTCTGGTCAACGGCACTTCTTACCAAAACATTCTTCATTGTATCTCATTCTGGAGATGGATATGACAGGTATGGCGGTTGTCCCGTCGCTTTTGATGAGCGAATTGTTCCTTCTGCGATCGGCTACCTCTTGTTTTCTTTGCTGGTAGCATAAAGTTGAAGCGTCAAGAAAGTGTTAGAAGCAGCGCCATGAACGAGACCCGCGAGATAGCTCGCTCAAAGTATGAGTGAGTGCCAGCGTTTCGTTACTTGACAAAATCTGTCAGATGATATTATAAATTTTGGAATAAATGCGAACTACCTGTTGTTATATAGGGTAGAGAGGAGAGTGACCAGAAGAGTTTCTCCTCTTTCCCTCACGTTCTTTGTTGTTCCACAAATGAGGTACAGGCACATACTGCATTGATGTGCTTTGATCCCTCCGTGATGCTTCACAGTTGCGAGATGCAACGAAGCGTTCCCCTATCTTTTTTTCCGTTCCTAAACTCTGCAAAGAGGGATGCCAGTCTCGCGTATCTCTCTTGGTTTCCTCTGTAAACAGTGAGAGGAGAACACTGAACATGACAGTAAGCACAAAGGCCGTTGCGCTCCCCGAGCGCGTCTCTTTTGCACATATTCCCGACATACGGCCCATGCCGGGTTTGATCCAAATTCAACTTGATTCTTTTGAATGGTTTAAGAAAGAAGGGTTGCGCGAACTTTTTGAAGAAATCTCTCCCATTGAAGACTTTACTCGCAAGAACCTGAGTCTGGAATTTATCGTGCCCTCCGATCCCTTTGGCAAACCGAAGTACAGCGAGGAAGAGTGCCGTGACCGCGGTGCCACCTATGCTGCACCCCTGCGTGTCAATGCGCGGCTGACCAACAAGGAAACGGGTGAGATCCTCGAGAAGGAAATCTTCATGGGTGATTTTCCCCTGATGACGAAGCAGGGCACCTTTATCATCAACGGGACCGAGCGCGTTGTGGTGAGCCAGCTTGTGCGTTCACCGGGCGTCTACTTCACCGCCGACGAGGATGCCACCACCGGCCGCAAGCTCTTCGCCGCCAAACTTATTCCTGACCGGGGCGCCTGGCTCGAATTTGAGACCAGTAACAAGAACCTGCTCACGGTCAAAATTGACCGCAAGCGTAAACTGCCCGTGACGACACTGCTGCGTGCTCTCGCCAGCCTGGCGAAAGATCAGACGTATGGGCAAATGATGCCGTTGGATACATCTGGGACATATGATTTGTCTACGGACCAGGGTATCCTGGCTGCGTTCCATGACGTGGATGATGATCCGAATGCGCGCTACATCCAGACGACGTTGGACCGTGACCCGGTCAAGAGAGAAGAAGAGGCGCTGCTAGAGCTCTATAAGAATATGCGCCCCGGTGATC
>WNGQ01003822.1_pt1 | contig 15583 bp, 14 predicted proteins | sample 5407661 | NCBI WGS metagenome assembly WNGQ01 (sample SAMN13153382, study PRJNA577476) | soil metagenome | isolation source: 60 cm soil or saprolite under Garry oak tree replicate 2 | place: USA:California | collected 2016-06-15 | reverse complement strand
ACGCCCATGTTGATTTTCGCGCTCACCGGTGTGGAATTTGGCGCCCCAATGCCGAGGATTGAACCGCCGGAGTTCATAGTTCCTGCGACTAGTTTAGCTAGAGCCGCATCCACGTTGGTCCCAGATGAGGTGCGACCGTGAAGTGAGCCACGGTGGTGGCGGGTCGGCAGTTATTGTCAACCAATCCCGGTTGAGAAATATTTTCGCCCGGCGCGGCTAGGTCTGTATCCGCCAACACGTGATTGTTGATTAAGATGTACTGAAGGCCTGAGCTGTCCTTCACCAAGGACCCGAGAGTGCCCGAACAACAGAAGGATTTGCTGATATCGTTCACATTACCGCCCGAGCTGCCGAAAAATTGGGTACGACCTTGGTTGGGGATGGCAGCCATTAGGAGACCAATTCCAACCCCAAGCAGTACGGTCCCAATGAGCAGCACACGAATCTGCCAGCGTGAGAACATAGGGAGGAACCTCCTCATCAGCAATGATTGGGATCAAACAGGCGGGAGGGCCAGAACTACCGTCTGAGGCGGTATTAGACCATAATTGTCGAGCTGGTGACCAGAGTGCCTGAGTTCATGGCAACTGATATTCGCGCAGGCGAGTCAACCATGGGACGGATCTTTTGGGAATTTTCTATCCCAGAGTTCGCCAGTGAACAGGCAATCGGAACACCCGCGTTAATAAAACCTCTGTCCTCATTTCTTGCCCCCTTCAGTGCCATTCATCCGCACGTTCAGGCCATTCCATCTCACGTAAGACGTCGCATACCCTGAATTCAATTCACCCAGTTGGTGCTGTAATGCAACGAGAAGAATTGATACGAGATGGACTCCTGCTCGCCTTATCCCAACGCTACCGAGATAATCCAAGCCAGTTTTTGACCCTATCGAGGCAAAGCCTGGACTCTGCTCTGATGCGCGGGGTTGTCACGGATTTGAGGAACGAAGGACAGATTGAGGAACAGATGCGCGGTGTGATTCGGCTTACGCCGCGTGGGTATAGAACGTTCAGGAATGATCCGCTGCCCTATTGAGTGCGGAGTCCCGATTACCCGAGTTAAGCGGGGGAATGGCGGGTCATTGTGTGGTCATTGAGCGGACTCACGGTTCAGTGTTTACGTGAAACCCAAATGCCTCCAGCAACCCCGTGGGCACATACTTGTGATCCTTGTTACGGCGTACCCACTCCTTCAGCTCCAGCGAACTTTCATATTCTTCTGGTGAGATGTTCAGAGCCTTGACGACTTGCTCAAACGAACTCGGGAAGAAAATAAACACCTGGAGTGCTTCCGGCTTTGTAAAATTGCGATTTATGCGGTGACGCCGCATACGGCACCTTCGAGCTGTTCTTAACCCAGGCAGTATACGCTCCAACGCCCTCCAAGTTTGCCAGGTCGCCTGAGTTGACAACACTCAGCGCGCAGCATCTGTTGCGACAAACCGCGAACCCAATTCGACTGTTCCCTTCATTTATTACTAGTTCAGCTTTGCCAAGGTTCTCTCCAAGGTTCTGTCCATGTTCTCGTTCGCTGCCGATATCCGGCCACTTTTCCGCGACGCTCCCGACATTGAGGCAATGAAGCGCTACTTTCTCGATCTTTCGTCCTATGTAATTGGCGCACAGAGTATCACCGATTCCAGAGAGCCGTTGTGATCGAAACCGCTGGCAGCTTCAGCCGCAGGAGTTGTCCATGCCACGATAAGTTGACATCGGCGTCTTCTTTCCGGCTGTTCATCAGCTCGATCACCATCCCGCCATCCGGCCGTTTGAACGCCATGACCCGCATGCCTTCTTGCGATCCCAGCGTCTGCACGCGGACCGCCCCCGGCCGCACGAACTTGCTGAAATGCGTCAGATAGTAATAAAGGCCCGTGTACGTGACCTTCTTTTTCTCGCGATCAATAATAACAACAGGGTGCTGAATGTTCGGGTCGGGATTCCCGTGAACGTATGACACCGACCAGGGCCCACCCTTTTCGTCCAGTATCATGTTCCAGTAAATCCACGCCGAAGCATGGGCCTCGAGATCGTTGAAGATTTGAGTACCCCAAAAGTCTCCGTCCTCGAAATCGTAGCGTGGCAGGGACATCGATTTTGGCGTCCCAGCCTCGTAGGCATAACAGACCTCGGTCATCCATAACGGTATATCAGGGTACTTGCGATGCAGTTCCGCCATCTCGGCGTAATCCTTGAAGTCGTATCCGTGGTAAGGCGCCACAGCAACATATTTGCGGGCAGCGGCATCATCGAGAACGATGGGATAGTTGCGGTATGCCTCGTTACGTTCGGGCGCTTCGCTCAACATGAGTTTCGTGCGTAAGCCTGACCGCTCCAGCAGCGGACCCACGTGATCACGGAGCAGATCGCGAATGTCACTGTAATGAATCTTGGTGTAAACACCCGGCTCATTAAACAGGCTTAGATAGTCGACAAAAATCCCGTTCTTCTCATATTCCTGCAAATAGCGCACGTAATAACGCGCGAGGGCGTCATAATACTTGGGGTTCACATTTTGATTTGTATCCACATCAAACAACATCCAATCAGGCGGATAATCCATTGGCGCCTGGAGCACAAAGCTGCCATATCGGCGGGCCCGCTTGATGAAGGTGATCAGACCATTCGGTCCCAGGTCACGAGCGATCGAGAAGTGCTTCATCTCCACGTCCTGGGAGACCGGGTCGTAACTGTAGAAGGGGCCGGCAGACATGAAATCCGTGGAAGCAATCACGGTCTTCATGGCGGAGAAGCCGGCGCCCTCTTGGGGATCGAACAGAGCCCGGAGGACCGCTTCCTGTTCCGCGGGTGGCAGACTGTTAATGCAGATCAAGCCCGCTTCCAGCAATGAAGCTCCAAAGCCGTCGATTTTCTGATAGGCCACGCTGTCGTTGATCTCGAACGCTACAGCACTGGAGTCGATACGCTGCTCGAAGTGGAGTGCGGGCTTCGCTGCGATGCGGTCTCCCGCCTTGGAGGACACGTAGATCTGAATATCCTGCGCAGCCGCCGCGCAACAAAATAGGAAAATGAACGCTGTGAGCAGCACAGCAGCACGCCTGCTTCTTGAAAAGACCGAAGATGTCTGGTTTCGCATAGGCCACCTTTCTGCAGTCTGGGTTAAAATACTGCGCGTTACGAACGCCTACAACTTGAATGCTCTGCCGTCTGACGAGGAAAGCTGAAAATCCGCCTTGCGCACGGTGGAGACCAAGCGTCTGCGTCGGTCAGTACTGAACAAAACCTGTCGCGTAGCGGAAGGCTTCTACGTAATGGCCATCCTTTCGCGGCTGCTCCCGCCGCATCTCCTCTTTGGCTTTGGCCAGGTCGGCAGGTTGCCAATCGGACCGATACTTGTTGACTGCGGGCTCGAACTGGCTAACCTGCTTGGCGGCAGCATCGAACTTGAGATCGGCCACCGCATCGATGTTTACGTAGTAATTCGCTTCTTGCGCCGAAGGGTAGAAGAAATACATTTCCGGAACCTTGTATGGCTGCAGGCCTTGTTGCAGGCGCTGATTGGGAAAGTAGAGCCAGAATTCCGCCGCACGCACGGCATCGATGGTATTAAAAGCCGCCATGCGATGGTCGGTTTTGTGCCATCGCTCATACCACTCGCCGGGATCCACACTGAGTAATACATCAGGACGGATGCGCCGGATAATGGCTGTTGCCTCCTCCACGAGCTTGGGCTGTGGCGCATACTCCAGCATGCCGTCGTCATATCCCATCCACATAATGTTTTCTTTCGGCGTGCCAAGCAGGCCCTCGGATACTTCTTCCTCAGTCTTTCTAATTTGAGCCAGGTGCTGCGATGTCATTTCGAGATCGTACGAACCCTTATCGTCGTTGGTGTAGATGACGATGTAGAGCTTGTTCTGGTTGCGGTTGAGTAAGGCGATTGTACCGCCAGCGCCAAAGACATCATCGTCGGGATGGGGCGTAAAAACCAGAACAGTCCTGCCATGCAGGTTTTCCAGACGCGTCTGCTGCCCCGGGGCTGCAATACCCGCCAGCGTCAACATGATGACGGCCAATATCTTCATCTTCTGCTCCTCATTCAGGCTGCTAGCGAAATGGCGGCCTCGAGCTCAGTGGAAAGCTCAGCGTCCGGCCCGAGTTTGAGCGCGTGCCCCTGCTCAATAGCACGCTGAAGCATGGGAAACAAAGAGGAATGCGGCTCGAGCGCCAAGTTGTAAGTGGTCCCGTACCATGGATAGCCGAAGGCGCCCCGCGTGACTTGCCAATACCAGAGATACGGGAAGACCTTGTTTTGCCAGGAAAGATGAAAGCTCAGACCCGACCGGTGGTTTGTGATGGAATACCGTCCTTCCTTGAAGCCGCGCAGGAACGCCAGGTCATGCGCCTTGGCTTCCGGACCGGGCATCCGCGACAAGTCCACCACTGTTCCGTTCTTGCCTTTTACACGAGGCCACTCGCCTTCTTGCTCCACCAGACGAGAGGTGGGCGGGGCTTCCGAGGCCAAGACCACGACTTCACAACGCGGCAGATCGATTTGGCAGCCCTCTTCTAGAAACGGCCACCCGAAAGCGGGATGATGCGCCCACATGAATTCCATCGGCTCGTCGCCGTTGTTCCTCAACTTCTCACGAATTTGCAGCGCCGGTTTGCCGTCTTCGAGCACCATAGTGCGATCCAAATGAAACGGCGTGCGGGTCGTATCAACCGAAAAGGTCACTGCGATCCGCTCGGGAGTATCTTCGGCAATGCGATACGACCACGGCAGCAGCGCTACTTCTCCATGCTGGCCGAACTGCGCCCCCTTGAACTCGCAGGGAAAATCGCCCGCCGCAGGCAACAATTCCTGCCACCCTCCTTCGTAAAAATCGGAGAAGGACCCTTCACGCAAGTTGATGGTCGGCAGCACAGGAGGCTGCGAGCGCAGTCCCAGCGGTGTACGCAGGAGAAACTCGGTATCGGTAGGCTTATGAAGAAACTCGTAGATATCGGCGCCCTTGTCTGCGGCCACGGAGATTCGAATGATCTGGTTTTCGAGGATTACGGAGCGGAGGCCGCGAAACGTGCATTCGGTGATCCGGCAGGCGTAGTTTCGTTCGTGCGTGTATGGGACATAGCGCTGTCGTTGTTGCAGTTCCATGCCGTTGCTAGGCGGTTCCACGGACGGCGACAGGCGCGGCGGCAAGTTCGCTCGCATGGTTTTGGATCTTCTGCAGCGCTGTCGCGATCTCATGCATGTCTTGCTCATCTCCCAGCAATGCTGGCTGCGGGATCCAGACCGTCTCCCAAGCGGCTCGGTAGGTGTGGGGAAAATCTCCTTTCAAGAACGCGTGTTTTTCCTCGGCCTGTCTGCCGGTAAGTTTCTTTCGATATTCGCCGCTCTTGAACACGTCGAGATCGTGCAGCGGAGGGTAACTCGCCTGATTGGGAATGCCCTCGGCATTCATAGCCTCGATGAATCTTTCAGTACTGATACCGGCAAAAGCGTCACGATCGACGTGAAAGATGTATGCGTACTGTCCGTTGCGGGTACAGTGAGTGTCGAGCTTCTGCGGGGTGATGCCTTCAATCTCCGGCAGCAAGCGATCCAGCAGGCGTGCATTCTTGTGGCGGTGGGCGGTTTGCGCATCCAAGCGTGTGAGTTGCACGCTGAGCACGGCACCTTGCCACTCGCTGAGCCGGTAATTTGAACCGTAAATAAAGTGGCTGTAGAACCACTCGCCAGGCATGCGGCCGCAATCGTGTACGGAGCGGGCCAGACGTTCGACTTTATCGTCATTTGTGATGATCATGCCGCCTTCGCCGGCTGTCATCAGCTTGCTGGATTGAAAACTGAATGTTCCCGCTTTGCCAAACGTACCGATTCGCCGCCCCCGCCACTCGCTGCCGTGCGCATGGGAGCTGTCTTCCACCAGCGCGAGCTGGTGGTCCTGGGCGATCTTGTTCAAGCGATCTAGGTCGGCAGGATGTCCACCCATATGCACTGCGATGATAGCTTTTGTACGTGGCGTAATCGCGGCTTCAACCAGGTCTGGATCAATGCAGTAGGTATCGGGCCGGACGTCCACCATAACCGGAAGTGCCCCCGCAAACAACACCGCGCTGGCGGTCGCGATGAATGTGAAGTCAGGAACGATGACCTCATCACCTGCACCAATACTCAATGCAGCCATCACAACTTCGAGCGCAGCGGTACCGTTGGTCACAGCCACGCCGTGCCGGGCGCCGTGAAAAGTCGCGAACGCGCGCTCAAATTCCAGGGTCTTGGTTCCCGGGGTCCGCCACCAGATGCGGCTTTCCAACACTTCCATCAGCGCACGACGTTCCTTGTCGTCGTACATGGACCAGTCGGGAAACGGTTTGCCTTTTGCCTTTCGACCGCCTAAAAGCGCCAGTTCAGACATTCCGCCCCTCCTCACAGGCAAAGAACTTTAGCTGCAGGACTACGATGCGGTCAATAGAGGTATTTCAAGTCGCTTTCGTCCGAATAAGACTCCCTTTTCGAGTGCGCCTGCGCGGTGGAATGACGGCCGAACAACAGCCTTCCGCATCAGCGACGGCTACGCTCTACCGCATCCCGCAGCTTCTTGGACAACTTCTCAATACGTCTGAGCTTCTCGTTCAAATCGCTGGGGACGAGACCGTGATTGAGCCCTTCGATCTCAGAGGGTATAGCCTGCGAAAGTTGGGCCAATTCATCCGCGTCTTTTTTGAGATCTCGCGGATCGGGCGTATCGCTCGGATAAATCGCGCTGCTCTGTTCTGGTGGGTCAGCCCACCTTTTTCTTTCGTGGCCGTTCCCTACTGGCCCACGATATTGCGGCGATGCGACTGTGCAGAACAAGCAAAGAACCAGCACCAAGCTTGAGAGCCGAATGGTGTTCATGACGGGACTCCAATGCAGGCCACATTGTAACCCTGGCTATTGGAATCCTGCGACTTTCCGGCGTCCGCTATTCCGCTTGACTTGCCGCTGGCGGTGGAGTATTAAAGCCGTTCAAATAATCTATCTCCGACTGGCAGGCCGAAGGGGGCACCATGACGGCACCGTCAGTTTCTAGCCGGGTTTTGAAGTTGGCCTTTGCTTTGGTCGTAATCACCAACGCTTCCGTGCTAATCGCTCAAGTTGATCGCGGCAGTATTGTAGGCGTAATCAACGATCCCAGCGGTGCGAATGTATCCGGGGCGGAGGTGATTATCAGGAATTTGGCGACCGATCAATCCATTAGCGTCACAACAGACAGCACCGGAGCGTATGCCGCCAACTTGTTGCGCATTGGCTCCTACTCTGTGACCGTCGAAAAACAAGGCTTCAAAAGAGCGGTGAAACCGAACGTGGACGTGGGCGTTAACCAGGTTGTGCGGGTTGATCTAAACCTGCAGGTAGGCGGCGCGAACGAAGTCGTGGAGGTGACCGGCGTCGTGCCCTTACTGCAGACAGAGACCTCCTCACTGGGAACCCTAGAAACCGAGAAGCGGATTTCTGACCTCCCGCTAAATGGCCGCAATTTCATTCAGCTTGCTTATCTTGGCCCAGGCGCCAATAGCGGCATGACGGGATCCAACGTTTCAGGCGGAGTCTTTGAGAACGAGAGGGCGAATGAAGCGCTCTCGGTGAACGGTCTGCGCGTTTCAAACAACAACTTCCTACTGAATGGGGTTGACAACAATGAGTTCGGTCTTGGGGGCGTCGTCGTTCTTCCGCCGCCGGATGCGATTCAGGAATTCCGCACAGAAGAAAACTCCATGAGCGCGGAATTTGGCCGCGGTGGTGCTGCGGTCAACGTCGTAGTTAAGTCCGGTACCAATCGGATCCACGGCGGAGCATTTGAATTTATCCGCAATGATGCATTGGACGCGAGAAACTACTTCGCCTCGCCGTCACCAGCGCCAAAACCGGGCTTCAAGAGAAATCAATTTGGTGCTTTTCTCGGCGGACCCATCAAGAAAGACAAGACATTCATCTTCGGTGACTACCAGGGAAGCAGGCTCCGTGAGGCCTTGAGCTACGTCTCCACCGTGCCTACTGCCGCGGAGCGCAGCGGCGATTTTACCGACCGGTTAACAGGAGCGACCTTTTCGCCCTGTCCCACTCCTGCTCCAAACGAGATATTCGACACAGGCACCATTTTTAACCCGTTCACTACTCAGAACCATGCATGCGCGGACGGAAGCGGGACCGTTTTGCTTCGCGACCCGATCAGCAACGGCAGTCAAATAAACGTAATCCCGTCTACAATGACTGATACGACGGGATCGAATGTTGCCGATTTGTATCCGCTGCCCAACGGTCCGGGCTTGGTCAACAACTATTTCTCCAATCCTAATCGAGTGAATGATCAGGATTCGTTCGACATTCGCCTGGACCATCGCTTTCGCGAACAGGATCAGATCTTCGCGGGGTACAGCTTCGGTGATATCCGCAGCTTTCGGCCGGGACCGTTGGGGGACCTGGGCGGGCTGGACTGCTGTCCCAGTCGCGATAAGACCCGCTCGCAGCACGTTAGCCTGGGTTGGACCCACGCTTTTTCGGGCCGCTTGCTCAATGATGCCCATGGGGGCTTTTTTCGTTACGCGGTGAATGCCCTGCCGCTTCTGTTCGGCAAGAACGTTTCGGAGCAGGTAGGGATTCCGTTCGCCAATCGCGGCGATGTGAATTCTTCAGGATTGTCTTTTGTTGATGTCGCCAGCTTCACTCCTGTGGGTGATTCTCTGTGGACGCCCGAACACGCCATTGAAAACATTTACCAGGTCGCAGACACCGTCACCTGGGTGCGTAACAAGCACTCGTTCAAATTCGGCATTGACTTCCGCCGCCAGCAGCGGAACTTCTTTCAGTTGACCGCCTCTCGCGGACAGTTCAGCTTTCCAGGTGGGTATACCGCCGACCTGACTACATCCAATGGCGGCAACGGGCTTGCCGACCTGCTGCTCGGAATACCGATTTCGTCGGGGCAGGACTTTCTTACTGGAATGTATCCAACGCGCTATTGGGACTTGGCGGAGTTCGTACAGGATGATTTCCACGTTTCGCCAAACCTCACTTTGAACATCGGCTTGCGCTACGAAGTGACGTCGCCCGCCAATGGCCGCGTGGGCAACTTCGATTTGCAGCGTGCAGTGGTAGTGAATTCGTATGGACCTAATGCGGTATCGCATGCAGGCGTCAAGTTTGACAAGAGCGATTGGGCGCCACGAATCGGTTTGGCCTGGTCTCCGCAGAAGGACACGGTGGTACACACCGCCTTCGGCATCTTCTATTCGAGCGAGGGAAACATCTTCGATGACTTGGGTCTGAACCCACCGCAGCTGGCATTTACCTCTCATTTCTTCAATGTGGGTCAGGCGCCCTCGCCGAGCCAATTAATATCTGCCGGCTTTTCGCCCACCATTCTCTTCGCTGATCCCAATCACCCCACGGGAGTCGTGCGGACTACTGGCCCTGTCCGTCGCATGCCCCGGATCCTTGAGTGGAATTTGGGCATTCAACACCAGTTCTCGCGGAACTGGGTGGCGCAGATCGCCTACGTAGGCACGCGCGCGTACCACTTGTGGAATCATGAGGTCAGTGACTTGAACCAGCCCTTTCAGCCGCTGGACTCCAACTTCTCCGACGCCACAGGCAATTTTGGCCGTCCCTACTTCAACGTCTTGCCGGACCTAAGCAATGTATTGCCATTGGATTTTCCACAGCTTCAGATGTTCTACAACGCCTTCCAGGCATCGCTAAACAGGCGCTTCTCAAACGGCTTTAACGTCCTGGCCTCTTACACACTGGCTCACAATCTGGGCAATGCAGATGGCAACGTCGGGGCGGCGATTCAGGACGCCCACCATCCGGAGAAAGAATTTGGCCCGGTGCTACCCGACATCAGGCATCGGTTCGTGGTGAGCTATATCTACGAATAACCGGTCGGCCGGGGCCGGCATTTCCTTGGCAACCTAGGGAGTGTTGCGGAGGGAGTTATTGGCGGATGGGAGATCGGCGGCATAACGACCGCGCAGAGTGGGGAGGCGTTTACAGCGGTCATGTCCGGCGATCTCAGCAATACTGGTAGCGGGAGTTATCGGCCGAGCCAGATTGGCGATCCCTACAATTTCTCCATTGGACAGAATGTGCAGGCGAATCTTGGCTGTGATCCGGGTCACCAGACACTGGCGTGCTGGTATAACCAGGCAGTATTCGTCGCGCCGCCTTTGGCCGCCGGCCAACAGATCGCGCATGTCTTCGGTGACTCGCGGATTGGTAATCTGCGCGGCCCGCACCTTTTCAATATGGATTTCGTCCTTCAAAAGAGCTTCAAGATACACGAAACTCATCAGGTCGAGTTCCGCTCCGAGTTCTTCAACATGGTGAACCATCCCAACTTCAGCCTGCCCGGCAGCACGGTGGACGAGGCCGGAGGCGCCAGCATCACCAGTACTGCGACAGACAACCGGCAGATTGAGTTCGCTTTGAAATACACCTTCTAGCGTGACGCCTTAAGTTCTAATGGCTCGGAACGGTCGCTCGTGCGATGTTGGAATAGGCCGACTCGCCCGCGTCATTGTACGCACGTACACGATAAGCAGCATTCTGGGCGTTCGCGGCACCGGGATCAGTGTACTCGGTCGCGGTGTTCTCCAGTTTCGCAACTCGTTCCCAGCGGGCTCCGTTTCCGGTTCGGCTTTCAATCCGGCGTTCCACCAAAATACCTTTAGACTCTCCGCCGTGGAGGCTCCACATGAGCTGCGAGGAGTTTCCACTGAAAGTTACGTTTAGCGAACTCGGCGCTTCCGGAAGAACCGGCCAGTCAAAATAACTCTCATCGGTAATGGCCATGACGCTGTCCTTCAGAGGCAATGCTTGCAGCGTGTCTGTTGTTTCCCGCTTCCATTCGATGGGCCTGATCTCCCCCGAAACAACGTCAACCAACACGGTATGCGTTATGCCCGAGTTCCTTAGTGAGAGGTCCCCGTAAATCGGCGGGAATACATTTCCTGGCAGACTATGGGCGGCAAGCCAGTAAGCCACGATGGCCTTTCCTGATCGGGAACGGAAGGCGAAGCTCATGAATGGAAACCCTGTTTGCCGGCGGAGGGCGGGCAGGTCGGGAGCCGTGATTTCGATCGTAGGATCAAACTTCGTGTCTGAAAAGAGTGCATTGGTGTTCTGCAGCGCTTGGAACACGGGACGCGCGGTAAAGTCGTTGCCGTGAAAGGTCATGCCGTGAATCAGACCGAAGTCGTCGTACTCGTTCCCATCGGTTCCGGCTGTCAACAGCCAGACAAATGTTTTCACGCCCGCCGCCAGGTTATACACCAGCCCGCGTGGAACGTACTTGGCCTGGACAGACTCATCCGATCCCTTCCACGACGGAATGGAATTGAATTCGTCGTCAAAAAACGGAACGTCAGATCGAATTCCGGGATAATTCCGGACCAGCTGACGCAGCAGCTTGGGCGACTCTGTCAGATAGGCTCCGTAGTCCATGGTTTCCGGATTCAGGTTCTGACCGTAGCCGGGATAAGTATGGTAGGCGTAGACATCAATGCCGGAGGCGCACTGGCAAGTATCCAGCGCGCGCTTCGTGAAATCGCGAGAGGGGTCAGCTTGACCGCCGTATATAACCTTGGCGTCGCGGTCGGCATCGTGGACGACCTGCACAAAGGATTTAAGAAGCAGTCCATATTCTTCTGGATTGGGTACGGGGTTCCAGTAGCTTATGTCCTGTTCGTTCCACAGTGCCCAGTAATGGATGCGAGTGTGGAAGTGATCCACCATCCATTTCACATAGCGATTGAAAGCGGCGATTTGCTCGGGTGTCTTCGGAGGCCAAAATACCGAATAGAGGCTGCGGTCTGCATTATGCAACGACCCCGGCTCGGGAGTGATCGCATCGGGCATCTTGCCGGCAGCGGCTGTGTACATGGGATTGCCATACAGCAGCTGCACTTGAATGTTGACGCCGTTCTCCACCAAGGAATCTACCGCATCCTCCAGCTCCTGCGCGCTTGAATACACGCCGCGCTTCTGCTCGATCCAATCCCAACTCTACGATCAGAGCTGTTTTCGTATTGTCCAATCCGAATCCACTTGAAACCGGCGTCAAACATTCGTGTCCACCACCAGCGGTTCCATGGCAGATAAGGTTCACGCGGCAGATCGGAGTTTATGCAAAGCCGTCTTCAATTTGCGAGGAGCGCTTGGGAGGAACGTGATCGGGAAGCACCTTCCGTGCGTCGGCTGCAGTTAGGGCGCTTGGAAACCCTACGAAAATGGCAATACACAGAGCGACGAGATGCTGCCACGCACAATTACCGCGCCTCAACGGCATTCTGCTCATTTCTTGTCACTCCTTTCTCTCGCGACACAATCGCGACAACCTCACCTCTTCATGAGCGACTGAAACTTTCACAAAGGTGCTTTCTTCTCCGTCAAAACCGGCTGGGAAGCGGGTTTTGCAAGCACGAACTGTCGAATCGCACTCCGGGTTTGCGCCATTTGGTTCTGATGATTTCGAGACAACCTTTGATAAAGATTCAATTCCCACTCGGCCAAAGCCAGTTGATTCAGGTCTCGATAAGTCTGCCCAAGCCTGTAATGAGCCATTTCGGAGTTCGGATCCAACCGAATTGCCGTGAGGAAACTGGCAACGGCCTTCTGGCTTTCTTTTCGGTGGGCATAAAGCGTGCCCAATTCAAGATGGGCTATAGCCAGTTTTGGGTTCAAATGGACCACTTTCTCGAGCAGTGATTGTGCCAGATCGAGACCGTCTCCTCGATCCGAGGCCACGCCCTGCCGGAAAAGCGCGTCGGCGTAGCAGAATAGAGCCTGGGCATTTCCAGGAAATCGTTCCGCTAAACGTTGCAGCCGTGGCTGTATCCTTTCCCAGTCGGTCACCACTACGAACGTCGGCAAAGCGTTCCAGGCGAGAAACGCGTCCGGACTTGATGGATCGATCTCCAGAGCGTCAATAAACGCAGCTGCCGCGTCCGTATATTGACGCAGGGCAAATTGGGCCAACCCCCTGCCCACATGAAGCCGTGGGGATGCAGGAAATCTTTGGGAGCCCACGCGGAATACTTCTGTCGCTGGAACAAGCGTCAGATGCATAAGGTATTCAGCGCCGAGATCAAAATAATATTGTTCGTCGTCCGGTTCCAGGTCCACAGCCCTTTGATAGTGTCGAACGGCTTCCACGTAACGCCCTGCTTCTTCTTCGAGTGATGCCAGCAGGTTATGCAGCTCGGCGCTAGGCTGCTTTTCGAGTGTAAGTTCAAGCAGTTCGATGGCTGCCTGCGGGTTACCATCGTGCTTATAAGCCAGAGCTAGGTTATACGTCGCCAGATAACTCGTCGGTTCCAACTGTCTAGGCGCGTTTAACCTTACCGCCTCTGCATCAGCGAACGGGCGAAGCGCCGTCTGCGCGTATGCGGACGCAGCGAGGAGCAAACAAGCAATACCGCATTTCATTCGCTGCAATGTGGTCATAAGAGAATTGGCACAAACTAAGTGTGCTTGAGTTCGCGCAACTGTGCCTCAAGGCCCAGCCTGTATTTCGCTGGGCAGCACATCGCGCACACTCGCTGCTCCTTCCGAGTCTTTCAGCAGTTGAAGTTCCAACGAGGGCATGTCTGTGGAGTACTGTCACTTGGCGTCCTAGCCCACTCTGCGCGCAGAACATGCAACACATCCGGTACGCGTGCGCCGCACTTGTCGATAGTGACCAGCAGCATTGACACCGTCGAAATGCTGACGCCGCTATCGGCCTACCGACACGATGGACAGCTATTTTCTTAGCGGCTGCCGGTAAAGCCCTGCAAATGCTTGTAGTAGCAGCGAGCGCAAGGTTGGAGATCTGTATGCAATAAGTCAAGAGTCGCGGTTTCGTGACCGGAGAATTGTCAATGAGGAATCAAGAGACCAGAAAATGTGCGCACATACCATGCCTTTGCGATGTGCGAGATGGACAAGAGTACTGCGGAGATGCGTGTCGTGACGCAGGAAGCGAAGATGTGGAAATCGCATGTCAATGCGACCATGTGGCGTGCCCACTTACGCTTCGGCAGTTTGCTGACTTAGCCAGTTGATAAGGACAGATGTCCGCGACGCGTAAAGCCATGAGACGACGCCGATCGCAGGAGAATTGATTGTGAACTTCATAAAACAGAGTTTGTCGCTTTTTCTTTCTTGTTGCCTTCTATTAGCTACTGCGCCGGGAGGATTCGCCGATCAGGCCGAGCAATCCACCTCGCAAACACCGATGCAGGCTGCGCAACAGACTCCCGAACAGTTGCAGCAACTGGTAGCGCCCATCGCATTGTATTCGGATGCCTTGGTTGCGCAGGTGCTCGCGGCCGCTGCTTATCCCGACCAGGTGGTGGAAGCAGACCGGTGGATGCAACAGCATACCAATCTCAAGGGAGAGCAATTAGGCCAAGAGGTTGATAAACAACCCTGGGATCCGAGCGTCAAAGCGCTCACCGAGTTCCCTTCGGTGCTCGCCAACATGGATAAGAATCTCTCCTGGACGTCATCTCTCGGCGATGCCTACGTCAACCAACAGCAGGACGTCATGAATGCTGTTCAGGTCATGCGTCAGCGCGCGAATGCGGCGGGCAACTTAAACAGCACATCGCAGGAAAAGATTTCCCAGCAGGGACAAACTATTGTGATCGAGCCAGTCGACCCTGAGGTTGTTTACGTGCCAGAGTACGATCCTTGGCTCGTGTATGGAACGCCACTCGTGGCGTGGCCAGGCTGGTATTGGTATCCGGGACTCTACGTCGCGGGACCTGGCATCGCTTTTGGATTCGGCTTTCCCCTCGGGTTCTTTGGTGGATTTGGTTGGGGATGGCACAACTGGGGATTCGACTGGGGTCATCGCACTATCATTTACAACCACGCGGGGAGTCGGGGTTTTGGTGGAGGCTCAGTCCCGCAGCATTCGTTTGTAGCGCCGCACAGCCCAGCCCCCAGCCATTCGGGCGCCTTCAGCGGCTTTAATCATGGCGGCGTGACGAGAGGCTTCTCCTCTCGCGGGCAGTCGAGCTTCGGCGGTTTCCACGGTGGCGGAGGCTTTCACGGAGGCGGCGGTGGTCACGGCGGCGGCGGTCACCGGTGATTCGGTTCCATTTCTACAAAAGCAACTTACGACATGGAGAAAGAAATTATGCGCACTACGAATCTGACACCCAAAACATCTGCCAGACCCAGGCTCATCTGGATGGTTGCGCTAGCCGTTTCTGCGCTGCTGACGCTGGGCTACGCTCGATTGAGTTTCGGTCAGAGATCGGAACCAAAGACCTTCTCGTCTCCCGGAGAAGCGAGTAATGCTCTCTTTCAAGCTGTCAAGAATGAAGACGAGCAGGCGCTGGAAGCGATCCTCGGAGCAGGCAAGGAAGTCACTTCCTCGAGCGACGAAGTCGAAGACAAACTGGAACGCGAGCGGTTCGGCCAGAAATATCAGGAGATGCACCGTCTCGTCCGAGAACCCGACGGAACCACAGTTCTGTACATCGGTGCAGAAAACTGGCCTTTCCCGATCCCGCTGGTCTCGAAGAACGGTGCATGGTACTTCGATTCTGATAGCGGTAAGCAAGAAATCATGTTCCGGAGA
>WNGQ01003597.1_pt1 | contig 15586 bp, 12 predicted proteins | sample 5407661 | NCBI WGS metagenome assembly WNGQ01 (sample SAMN13153382, study PRJNA577476) | soil metagenome | isolation source: 60 cm soil or saprolite under Garry oak tree replicate 2 | place: USA:California | collected 2016-06-15 | reverse complement strand
CCCGCCTGCAGCGCCCGCTGCCACACCGCGTCGGCGTCCTCGACGGCCAGGTGCAGCGCCCCGTAGGTGCCGCCGAGCGTCAGCGGCGAGACCACGCCCATGTCCGGGAACTCGTCCGAGATCGCCAGCGTGCTGTCGCCGAAGCGCAGCTCGATGGTCAGCACCTGACCGCCGGGCAGGGTGATCCGGCTGGTTTCCTCCGCGCCCAGCAGACCTGCGCGAGGCCATCCTGGCCGCCACCGCCAGGCTGCTCGCCGATCGCCCGTTCGGCGAGCTGGCCGTCAGCGACATCCTCGCCGCGGCCGGGGTCTCCCGCGGCAGCTTCTACTTCTACTTCGACAGCAAGCAGGACGTCCTGGCCGAACTCGTCTGGCGTGCCGTCGCCCGCGGACACGCCGCTGCGGCGCCGTGGCTGGCCGGCCCGGCCGACCCGGCGGCCGCGCTGCGCACCGGGATCACCGCCGGGGCCGAGCTGTGGCAGGCGAGCGCGCCCGTCTTGCGCGCCATCGTGGAGAACTGGCGCACCGACCCGCGCCTGGAGGCGCTGTGGATGGAGCAGATGCAGACCTTCACCGACGCCACGGTGGCTCAGATCAACGCCGACCCGCGCGCCCGGCAGCGGCTGGCCGGCCAGGACATCCCCGCCGTCGCCGCCGCGCTGACCTGGCTCGGCGAGCGCCTCTACTACCTCGCGGCGACGGGCACCCCGCCCTTCGACGACCAGGACACCCTGATCAGCACCCTCCTGCACATCTGGACCTCGACCCTCTACCCTCCTCAGCTGGACACGTCGACGCCGTAGCGCGCCGCGAGCGCCCTGATGCCTAGTGCCTGGCCGGTCAGGCTCAGCACCTCCGGGTCCCCGGCCAGCGCGGCGATGGCCCGTCCCACTCCCTCCGGGGATTGCGACGCGGACAGGTCCACCTGGTCCGCGAACTGCATGACGCCCTCGGTGCGCACCCAGTCCGGGTGCACGGCCATCGAGGCCACCCCGTGCTCGCCGAGCTGGATCGCGGCGGCCAGCGCGAGGCGGTCGTCCGCGGTCTTGGCCATCGCGTAGGCGGCGCCGTACGCATGCTGCTCGGTCTCGGGCACCGCCACCGAGACGGTCACCACCAGGCTGTGCGGGGTCGCGATGAGCAGGGGCGCGCACACCGCGGTCGCGACGTAGTGGGTCCGCACCCCGCCGCCGAACATCGCGTCGAACAGCTCGAGCGGCTGCTGCCAGAGCGGCGCGTTCCATTCTTCCCACGCGCCGGCATTGAGCCGTTCGTAACCCGCCCACGCGTTGTTGACGAGCAGATCCAGGCGGCCGTGATCCGCCGCGATCCGGGCAGCGACCGCCTTGACCGCCGCGTCGTCCCGGTGATCGCACGGCACCGCGACGCCATGTCCGCCGGCCGCGGTCACCGCGTCCGCGGCCTGTTCGACCGTTCCGGGCAGGTGCCCGGTCCGCCCCGCCGCCGAGGACCGGGCGGTCACGTACACCACCCAGCCGGCCCGCCCGAGGGCCACCGCGACCCCGCGGCCGACGCCGCGGCTGGCCCCGGTCACCCAGGCGACGTGCCGAGGGCCGCCCGCATCCGCCATGCGCTCACCCTAACGTCACAGAACAGCACCAGATGACACCGTGGCCCTGAATCTGAGGCAGGTGTTCATCTGGTGCTGCGTGCCCTGGCTGGCCGGGGTGTCACCCGGGCCTGGCGGGCGGGCTGTGACTGTGCAGGATTTTGCTTTTGTCCTTGTTCCACGCGGTGGTGGTCCCGTCCGGGTTCAGCACCACGGTCCAGCCCTGCTGGTGAATCACAACCTGGTGGTGGAAGGTGCAGAACAACGCGCAGTCCTTCACGCTGGTCTTGCCGCCGTCGGCCTTGTGGGTCAGGTGGTGCACTTCACACGTCGCGGCGGGCTGGTCGCAGCCGCCGGGGAACCGGCAGTGCTGGTCCCGCAGGATGACGGCGCGGCGGATCGCGGCCGGGATGTCGCGGCTGACCCCCACGTCCAGCGGCAGGCTCGGGCCGCCAAGCCGTACGCCTAGCTGCCGGCGCCGCAGGAACGACGCCAGCCCGCCCGGCCCGGACAGGAGGTCCACGGCCTGGCCGATGACCGCCTGCTCCAGCGCCTCCCACGCGCGGGTGGTGTCCGGCGCGGGCGCACCCGGGCCGCCGTCGCCAGCCGCGCCGGAGTGGCGGCGGAGCCTGTCTAGCTGGACGCACAGCCGGACCAGCTCCTCCAGCGCCGCCGGGTTCACGTCCCCGGTCACTACCGGCATCGCGGAGGCGTCGCAGGTCATCGCGGCGGCGGCGTCCCCGTCCAGCCACGCGCCGCCGTCGCTGCCGCCCATCGAGGCGGCGGCGCGGTGCGCGGCCCACTGCGCGCGTACCCCGGCGGTCCACTCCTGCAGCAGCGCGGAGCTGCCGTCGAGCATCATCAGGTCGGCCAGGGAGACGTGCACCAGGGCCTTGACCGGTTGCCCGGCCCGCTCCGGCAGCAGGTCCGCAGCGAGGAGCCTGCGCATCGCCTCCTGAAGCGCGTCGTGATACCGCTGCTCGTGGGTGCGGGTGTCCTGCGCCCCGGCCGGGGCCGCCAGCGCGTCCAGCACCGCACCCACCACCGCCGCGCACTCCGGCGTCAGGTCACCGCCCAGGACGCCCGCGCCGCCGAACGTCGTCACCAGCCGCACCGCGCGGTCCTCCAACGCCCGGTCCGGGTCCTCATCCGGGGTACCGGGCCGGGACCGCTGGTAGATCTCCGCGGCCAGCGCGCCCAGGTCCCGCAGGTCCATCCCGGCCCTGGCGGCGGTGACCAAGATGGTGTCCGCGGCCAGCCGGCAGTCTTCCGGGAGCCGGTCGGTCCACTGGCAGATCGTCCGGCCGAACGACTCCGACATCGCCCCGTCGGCCAGCGCCGCGACCACCTGCGGATGCGCGGTCGTCCGCCGGGCCCACGCCGTGTACCCGACCGCCGCGCCCTTGGTCACCTTCGTCTTGTGGATCAGCCAGGCCCGCGGGCTGTAATCCGCGTCCGCGCTGTACCCCTGCCCGGCGGTGAACGCGGCCAGGATCGAGGCCCGCGCCGCGGTGCCCATCGAACTGACCCGCTCCAGCGCTATCAGGCACTGCGCCTGGTTCTCCGCCGCCATCGCCGTCGCGTCGGCCGCGGACAGGTACCCCATCGCGGACTCCAGCATCCCCAGCGCCTGGGTCGTGCTCACAGGCGGCGGAACGAGGCTCATCTCCCTCACCTCCCCGGGCATCTCGCGGACCGGCGCGGCTCATGATCAAGACGGTTCCCCGATGGCGCTCCCTTCCGCGGCGCGCCCCGGTCTTCCGCCGGGACGTCAAGATCATCCAGGTGATGATCTTGTTTGGATTCTTTGTTCTACACTAGCAGCCGCCACCGGCATTTCCGGAACGCCACGCCGAAACGCTCGCACGCCAGTCTTGCCGATAGCAAGATCATCCTTGGCGGCTGGCCTCGTCAGGTGGCACCTGCCTGGTCGTGTGATTGCTGTGAAGGGATGCCGCCGACGGGTGATGCCTGCCGCGCGGATCCCCGCGGCAGGCATCCTCTGTCGACCGTGCCAGTTGCTGCCTGAGGCGAAGGCCTAGGTTAGGAGGTCGCCCGGACGGCTTGCAGGATCACGTTCGTCACGGTACCGGGATTGGAGATCATGGATAGGTGCGGCGCGTCTACCCTGGTGATATGGGCGTGCGCCGTGTTGGCCATGGCTAGCTGCAACGCCAGGGGGATGGCGTGGTCGGCGGTACCCACCACGGCCCACGACGGGATTGTCTTCCACGCCGGGACACCACTCTTCTGAGTCAGCGCGATCGTTGCTATTGGCCGCTGGGTGACGGCGAGCACATGTGCCTGCGTGGCGGGCAGGCCGTTGGCCATGCAGCTGGGGAACACGCTCTGCTTGATGTAGGCGTCGCCCACGCCGCTGGGGGCGCCAGGGAACGGGACCACATTCAGGTTCGCGGGCACGGCGCACGACCCGGGATAGGCGGCGAGCAGCTGCGCGAGGGTCTGGCCCTGCGCGGGCGCGAAGGCGTCTACGTAAACGAGGGCTTTGACCTGCGGGTCGCCGGCGGCGGCGTTGGTGATAACGGCCCCGCCGTAGGAGTGCCCCACCAGCAGGATGGGACCGGAGATGGTGTGCAGGAAGTCCGCCAGGTAGGCCGGATCGTAGGCCAGGCCCCGTAGCGGGTTCGGCAGCGCGTACACGGTGTAACCGTCAGCCTGCAATCGCTGGGTGACGCCGTCCCAGCTGCCGCTGTCGGCCCACGCTCCGTGCACCAGCACGATGCTGGGCTTAGGGCCGTCACCCGCGGCGGCAGCCTCGGCTGTACGGGCCGACGCGATCTGGCTGAGCGGGATCACCAAGCCGGCAATGGCCACGATTACAGCCGCGATAATGAGCCGCAGCCTGCCTGGCTGCGCGACTCGGGTGATGTTCACTGAGATCTCCTTTCCTGGGTCAGTCCTTCGTCCGGCTCGTCCTCAGACGCCCCAAGACGCGGCGCTGGTCCGGTGCCGGGTAACCTCGCACGGTCTGAGTCTGCGTCTGGAACCCAGTGGCGGGGTATCCGCAGGCTTACTGCACTTCCTGGCTGGGAACGCGGCTGGCTGGCGACATGAAGCACACCGAATCATTGAGGTAGGTCCAGGCGCTTCGTCCGGTCCGCTGCTGCTGCGCGGTGGCCTGCACCGAGTACCAGGGCTTCGAGGGCGCGAACGCGCGTGGTTGTTTCGGGGAAGCGACCTAAAGAACAGTCCGGCTTCCGGCGCTTTCGTGTGCTGTGGTTCGCGTGTTGGTAAGGGCGATCACGTCGCGGAGCTGGTGGCGGCTGGCGACCCCGAGCTTGGGGTAGGACCGGTACAGGTGCGAGCTGACCGTGCGCGGTGAGAGGAAGAGCCGGTCGCCGATCTCGCGGTCGGTCAGGCCGTGGCTGGCTAGGCGGACGATCTGGCGCTGCTGGGGGGTGAGCTCCCCGAGGGCATCGGGTTCGCCGGGCGCGCCGGCGACGGCCACCCCGGACGCTCTCAGCTCTGCCTGCGCCCGCTGCGCCCAGGACCGGGCACCTAGTCGCCGGAAGGTTCCCAGGGCTTCGGTCAGTACGGGTTTGGCGTCGTTGATCCGGCGGCGGCGCCGCAGCCATTCGCCGTGGTCGAGGCGAAGCTGGGCCCGCTCGAAGGGCCACTGGTCCCCGGCGGGGCCGGCGAGCGCCGTGTCGAAGTGGGCTTCGGCCCGGTCCGGGCCGGCGAGGATGCCGCGGGCCCGGGCGATGAGCTGCTCGAGCCGGGCAGAGGCCCTTCCGTCGAGGCGGCTGAGTGCGTGCTCGATGACGTCGCATCCTTCCATCCGCCGGTCGGCGCGGACCGCGGCGGCGGCGAGATCGGCCACCCCCAGGTAGGAGGCGTAGTTGTGCAGGGGCGTGCCGTCCTCGCTGAACAGCCCGCGGAGCTGGGTGAACGCTTGGAGGTAGCTGCCGTCGGCGAGAGCCGCGATTCCGAGGGCACGCCGGGCGCGGGCGGCCACCAGCCCGCATTCGGCCGGATCGACGGTGGCGAGTGCCCTGGCCGCATGCCTGCGTGCCGCGCCGGAGTCGGCGCGCAGGGCTAGGACGGTGGCCGTGATCACGTCAGCGGACGCGGCGACGAGTTCCATCTGGTTTGCCTCAGCCAGGCCGGCGGCTTCGGCGGCGGCCTCTAGGGCCTCGTCCCAGCGCCCGGTGTCGATGTAGGCCCACCCCAGCACGGTCAGGCTCCCGCCGCTGGTGCCCCGTACGCCGGGAGCCCGGAGCCGCTGCATGGCGTCTTGCAGCAAGGTGATCGCCAGGTCGGATTCGTCCAGGATCCACGCGGCGGACGCTATTCGCCACAACGAGGGCTCTTCAATGGGCGAGCCGGCGATCTTGCGCAGGTACGGGAGGAGCTGGTTTCTGCTGCCGATCGGGTCGGCGCTGGCGCGTATCCAGAGTCTCAGCGCGTTGACATCAATGCCCGGGGCCCGGCCGGGGGGCGGCGGACCTTGGCGTTCCAGCAGGCCGAGGGCACGGCTGACGGCCTGGCGGCTGGCGGGCATTCCGGACTGGTAGGCGACGGTGGCTGCGCTCCCAAGCGCGTCCCAGGCGAGGGCCGGCAGGTCACGCGATGCCTCTTCGGCGACGGAGATGAGCGCTGACAGCGCGGCGGAGCGCCGCCCTGACCAGGCCAGCGCCCACCCGGCGTCGCGGCGGGCGGCCAGCCGCAGTTCGGGGTCCGCCGTGACCTCCAGGGCGCGGCTGGCGAGATCTTGCACCCAGTCCCCCTGGCCGGTGGGAACGGCGGCCGACGCGGCGGCTACCAGCCTGCGTGCCTGGTCTCCGGGGTCGGGGCTGAGTTCGGCCGCGCGTTCCATCGCTGCCGCGGCGGCGGCCGCACCGCCGCGGTGTTGCGCCTGGGCCGCGGTGGCCTCCAGCAGCGACGCCACCTGCTCGTCGGGATGCAGCGCCGCGGCGGCCAGGTGCCAGGCCCGCCGGTCCGGCTGGTCGTGCAGCGCCCCGGCGAGCTGGCGGTGCGCCGCGGCGCGCCGGGCGAAGGGCGCGGAGTGGTAGATGGCGGACCGGACCAGGGGATGGGAGAACTGCAGGCCGGTCCGGTCGACCTTGACCAGGCCCAGCTGCTCGGCCGGCGCGAGAGCCCGCGCATCTGGCCCGGCGCCGTGGCTGGCCGCCGCGCTCAGGTCCGGGCCGTCGGCCACCGCGGCCAGCAGCAGCGCGGCTTGCGCCCGCTCGGGCAGGGCGGCGAACCGGGAGGTGAGGACGGCCATCAGCCGGTCAGTCAGGGGCAGCGGCTCGGCGGCCCAGCGGCGGCTGGCCGCGGGATCCTCCGCGATCACCTTGGCCAGCTCGATCAGCGCCATGGGATTACCCGCGGCCTGGGCGAGCACCTGCCCCCGGGCCCGCCCGCGGGGCGGCCGCGGCTGCATATCCAGCAGGCGGCCGGCGTCGGCCGCGGACAGCGGCTCCAGATGCAGCTCGGGAAAACCGCGGTCAAAGCCGGCCGGCGGGGCCTGCCCCCGGGCGCCCACCAGCAGCACCACCGGCTCGGCGTCCAGGCGGCTGCCGGCGAAGGCCAGCGCGTCCAGCGAGCTGCGATCCAGCCACTGGGCGTCGTCAGCGACGACGAGGACCGGGGAGCGTTCCGAAAGGTCCGACAGCAGGGTGAGTACGGCGACCCCGGTGAGGAGAGGGTCGGGAGAAACGGGGTCCGCAGCAAGGCCGAGCGCGCTCAGCAGGGCCTGGGCCTGCCGGCCGGGAAGGCCGGCGGCACTGGACAGCGCCGGCCGCAGGAGCTGATGCAGCCCGGCGAACGCGAGTTTCGACTCTGATTCCCGGCCGGTGACCGAAAGTACACGCATACCTGCTGGCCGTGCCCGGTCGGCGGCGTCCGCCAGGAGCACGGTCTTGCCCATGCCCGCCTCGCCGGTGATGAGCAGGACCTGGCTAGCCCGCGGGACCGGATCCACCAGCGCGCGCAGCCGGGCCAGCCCGGCTTCCCGGCCGATGATACGGGCGGGATGCTGTGCGAGGAGTTCACCAGGGCCTGGCATGCGGCTGATCCTCTCGACCAGTGCGTTCATCAACGCCGTCCCCCAAGCTCAACAGCGACCATGGACCGGGCATTCCCGCAGCGCGCAAAGTGCAGTCACACCACGGATACCGCTCGTGCTTGTCTGGAGCCACAGTGATGACAGGCGTTACCACTGCGAACACGGAACGATGAGGATCGCGATGCCTTTTGTCACTGTCGGGCGGGAGAATTCAGCCGCTATCCGGATCTACTACGAGGACCACGGGTCCGGTTCTCCCGGTCGTGCTGGTCCACGGGTACGCGCTGAACGGGCACTCATGGGAAAAGCAGGAGGCAGCCCTGCTGGCCGCCGGGCACCGAGTGATCATTTACGACCGGCGCGGCTTCGGCGCCTCAAGCCGGCCAAGCATCGGATATGACTTCGACGCACTAGCCGCCGATCTTCATGTTCTGCTCAGCAGGCTCGACCTGCGCGGAGTGGTACTGGCCGGGTTCGCCATGGGAACCGGTGAGGTAACCCGCTACCTGGCAGCTCACGGCTCAGAGCGGGTCAGGGCAGCCGTGCTGGTGGCGCCGCTCCTGCCCTTCCTGCTCAAGACGAACGACAGCCCCGAAGGTATTGACCGGAGCGTTTTCGACGGCATCACGGTGTGTATCGCCGCTGACCGGCCGGCGGCGATGAAAGACTTCCTGGACCGCTCCTACAACGTCGATCTCCTGGGCGGCACCCGGGTGAGCGACCAGGCGTGGCAGAACAGCTTCTACGTGGCCATCTCCGCCTCGGCCCACGCCGCCCTCCGCTGCGTCACAGCCTGCCTGGAAGACTTCCGGGGCGATCTCGCGGGGATCAGCATCCCCGTCCTGGTTATCCACGGCGACCAGGATCGCGTGCTGCCCTACGAGGCCACCAGTCGGAGGCTTCCCGCGTTGCTGAAGAACGCCCGCTTCACCATCATCGCAGGTGGGTCACATGCGATCATCTGGACCCACGCCGACGAGGTCAACCAGGCACTGCTCGACTTCATCGGCCACCCGGCCCGGGCCGGCAGACGGCACAGCGGACCTGAGAACCGGCCGCCGAGCGGATCGCAGAACGGGCAGGCCGGCTGACCCTTCGCTGTGACCTTACGAGCCGCCCTGGCTTCCGTGTCGTCCGCATGGGTGAGTAGGACGACGATCATGACCTCGGGGATCTACCCGGCGATCAGGTCGAACTCGTTGCCTTCGATATCGGCGAAGGTCGTCCAGCGGGACTTGTCTCGCTGCAGGTCGCGGAGCCTCTGGGCGCCCAGGCTCAGCAGGCGCCCGGTCTCGGCGTCGAAAGATCACCTGATCTGGGTAGAACAGCTTCGTAGTATCTGGCTCGAAAGACAGTCAGCCAAGGCATCAGATTCAGACCCATGGGCGGAATCCCGCCCAGGCGGATACTCCGACGAGCCGCCATTCTGAGGGCGGTTCCTAGTAGCCATATACCGACAAAGGCCAAAAAGGGGAGAGACCCTCAGGCACGAGAGCCCCTCCCTATAGGTGTCGGTTGAGTCAGACGCTAACGAAGCGTCCGCCTTAACCTGCATAGCGAATCGGACCCATGCGTCCGGGGTGAACCGAAGCGTTGGGCCGGTGCGGTCCTTTGTGTCTCGCACGAGTACGTGGCTATCGTGGCCGGCGACCTCGATGCAATTTCCCCCCTGAGCACCTGAATAAGATGCCTTGGTCCACTTGAGGTTATCGGTCATTGTCTAGATCACTCCGTATCTGACGAATCAGTTCTAGGGACTCATCAGGCGGCAGCGCGGACGCGCGAAGCAGGTTCACTATCCGCATCAGGTCGGCTACCTCCGCATGTCCCTCTACGATCCTCCCGCCGCTGTAACACTCCGTATAGCACACGGTAGGCGCATCAGCGAACTCATATACCGTTATGGGACCATCTGCCCCCGGCTGGTCACCCGCCGTGAACGGTAGTACCTGGAGAACGATGTTTGCGGCAGACTCGATCAGGCTGTCTAGCTGATCACGCATCGCGGCAGGACCGCCGACCATGCGCCTGAGCGCTCCCTCATCGAGCACGTACCACAGCGCGACCGGCTTATCCGCGAACAGGATCATTTTCCGCTCTAGCCTCGCCTGAACATGACGCTCTAGCTCATCATCGCTGCCCTGCCGTACGGATCTCAGCAGTGCTCTCGCGTAGTCTTCCGTTTGCAGCAACCCCGGAACGGCGCCTATCTCCCATCCGTGAATCCGCACCGCATCGCGTTCAAAGGCCAGCACCGGGGCAAAGAACGCAGGGTAGGACTCCCGTGCGACCTGGACTTGCCATCGTACGAACGTGCCGGGTGCGCCTGTTACATCATCACAGCGCGCCGCGAAGTCGGCGGTTGGTGAGCGCTTGCATTGCTCAACCGCCGCTACTAGGGCCGCCGAATACCCGAGCTTGTCCGCGAACGCCTGCTGAGTCAGCCCCATACGCTCGCGCCAAGCCTTCAGCTCACCCGCATACGTCCCTAGCGCCGTTTCGGACACGCCGTCTCCTGACCCATACAAGGCATCATGCCTAGGCGGACGCCGTTGCCGTCCGCGCTGTACTACTTCTCACGCTAGTCCTCTGGCTGCCAGCGTGGCTACCAGGGATCACGCGCGTCTGGTTCTGTTAGCCCGGACGCGCGTGATCCTCCGCCAAGACCCGGATGACCAAGGCGTAAGGACTAGCCACCGATGCCTACCGACCCAGCAGCCGTAGACCAGCCACCCCACCCTATGCATGCTTTGACAACCTATGAGTTGCGCGACTATCGCCGCCAGCTTGAGCACGCCATCAAGGGCATCTCTCCCGATGCCCCCGTGCAAGCTGACCTACGCAGCAAGCTAGACGAGGTGCTAGCCGAGCAGGAACAGCGCGCGAAGATAGCCCATCGTGCGTGAGCATGATGTCAGCAGACTGACGGCAAGCGAGCTTGAGCGCACCAGACGCGAGCTAGCGGCAAGCCTCACCCTTGCCCGACCGGGCTCGCCCATACGCGCGCCGATCGAGGCACACATGACGGCCATTGACACAGAGCTGGCAGAACGAAGCGTCGGCGGACCTGACAACTAATCCATGCTCCCCGTTCGCCCTGATCTTGGCGGGTTAGGAGCACAACGGGTAGGAGAGACGCCCCGGTGTCGCTAGGTGCCGGGGCGTCACCATGGTTGCGCTTGCTCACGGCTTGGGCAGTGACGGCGGACTCTTGGCGCTGTCATCGTCGCGCTTGTCGTCACGTGGTCCCATCCTCATCAGGGCACGGACGATATCCGGAAGATCATCTTTGTTGGCACGGATCACAGCCAAGACGGCGGCCACGCCAACAAGCGAAGGGGGACGACGATAAGAACATAGATAGGCACCACGCACGCCTCCACGACAAAGAGCCGTAGCCGCCTGCGTTCGGCCACGATTCTTAACGTGTCGTGGTACAGCGCCCTCCCCGGCGCTCCGTGACGTGCTCGTACCAGTAGGGCACACCATCACTGGCATCGGGACGCAGACCCTATGGGGGCCACCATTGCCCTGCGCAGATGAGTGTAGCAATTCGGCTGGCCGCGTACTCGTAGACACGCGCCGATGGCTAGGGCGTGTTGCGGGCTGTATGCAAGAGTCCGCAGGTATAAGGGCAACTAGGACCTGATCACTCCTCTGACCTGGACAGACGGGGTAGTTGAACTTCTCATTTGCCCTTCGGCACCTTATAGAACGTGATACGTGGCCCGCCGGTGTCGCCGTCGCCGGGGAGCAGGATCACGTGCTGCGAAGTGGAGTCTTCGGCAACCTGCCGCCCGAGAACATCGGCCCAGAAGCGGGCCAGGGCAGGGGCGTCGGCGCAGTCAATCGCGATTGCGAGCAGCGAATTGCTCATGTCGGTATTCCCTTTCATGAGCGGCGCCGGCTATGCGGGCGTCCGGAGGGCCTGGCGTGGACCGCACGGGGCTCACATGCCGGAGGGAATGGCGGCAGGGTCCTGCGCCGTTCCCGCCGGAGCGCCGGGGTCAGATGGCGGTGCGGCCGCCGTCGGCGGCGATGACCGCGCCGGTGATGTAGCTGGCTTTCGGGGAGGCGAGGAAGGCGATGACCCCGGCGATCTCGCCGGGCTGGGCGGGCCGGGCCAGCAGGGTGGTGGCGCCGAGGGCCTCGATGCGGTCGGGCGCGGCCCCGTTGGTCAGGACCGGCCCGGGAGCGATGGCATTGACCCGGACCCCTGAGGGACTGAACTCGGCCGCCCAGGACCGGGCCATCGCCGCCAGGGTCGCCTTGGTCGCGCTGTAGGCCGCGCCGCCGGCCAGGCCAATCTGGCCGGCCATGCTCCCGAGGTTGATGATGCTGCCGCTGCCCCGGGCGGCCATCTTCGGGGCCAGCGCAGCGACCAGGAAGTACGCCGCCCGGACGTTGGCGGCGAAGAGCCGGTCGAAGGTCGCCACGTCCAGGTCCGCGGTCGGCCCGAACCAGGAGAAGCCGGCGTTGTTGACCAGCACGTCGACCGCGCCCGCCTGGTCCATCCTTACAGATTGACGGACTTGTCATGCCGCGAGTGAGTGAGCCGCTCTAGCTCGTGGCCAGTACGGCTTCGGCCGCCGTCTCGATGAGGTGTGCCACGTCACCGGGGTTGGAGACCATCGGGACGTGGCTGGACGGGATCTCGATGGTGGTGGCGCCCATGCGAGCGGCGAACTGCCGCTCGGCGGCCGGCGGGATCGCCTCGTCGTCGGCCGCGACCAGGTACCAGGACGGCAGCGTTTTCCAGGCCGGAACGCCCATCACGTCCCCGAAGGCGGACGTGGCCAGCGGCTGTTGCACGGCGTACATCACCCTTGCCCGGACCGGATCGACATCAGCGGCGAAGTGATTGACGAAGTCGTCCTCGGACAGCCAGCCGAAGCCCTGCTTGTCGGTGAACAGGTGCGCAAGCGCCGGGGTCACCGGTCCCTGCGACAACAGCCCGCCCAGCGATTCACCCTGGTCAAGCCCGAACGCGGCGATGTAGACTAGGCCGGCGACGTTCGGGGCATCCGCGCCCAGGGCGGTCATGACCTGGCCGCCGTAGGAGTGCCCGGCGACGATGGCGGGGCCGTCCTGGAGATCCAGCACCTGGCGTAGCCGGGCCACGTCATCGGCCAGTGCGGTCAATGGGAACTGGGGTGCGGTGACATGGTAGCCGTCGGCCTGCAGGCGCTGGATGACGCCGCTCCAGCAAGAGCCGTCGGCCCATGCGCCGTGGATGAGAACGATGTTCGGTCGGGCGTTCATCTCGGGGATCCCTTCGTGGTCGTGTCTTTTGGCCATCTTGCGGCGCAAGGCCGCGGCGGGGGTATCCGCAACGTGACTGCACCTTGCGGATGCCAACGGTGAGATCGGCGCGGCGATACGTGAGCCTGGGCCACCTGCTAGACGCCGAGGCCCGGCAGGGGCATCTGGTTTCGGTCCGCAAGTCCGCAGCCGTGCGCGGAGATGCGCGCTCATGCCGCGACGTGTGCTGAGGTCGGTGGTCTGGATTTGCTGCCTGACGGCCCGGCCGTGGTGCCACCGCCGCGGATATCGACGGATACGGCCGCGCGAAGAACGCCATGGTCCAGAAGATCCTCGCCGCCGCCGGGCTGACCAACGCAGAGTGAGCCTCCATCGACGCCAATCAGGTGCCGTCGCACGATGAGGTTCCCAGATAGCAGCCCAGGTCTATCGGATTACCGCATCTGCTGCTTCCCGGTCGTCGGTTTGTCCCCTCCTAACCGTGACCTGGCTGCGGTGAGATCGCCGAAGGAGGGGTACACACCATATGTGAGCATGACCACGCCCTGAAGGACCTGAGCATGACCGCCGTTCGCCATTGTCGGCACTGCTGGGGAGCCTGCCCAGGCGACTGTGTTCTGGACGATACGGGCATGTGCGTTCACAACGTGAACGCCAGGATGATGAAACAGCTGAGAGCGCAACGGCCACTGACTCCGAAGTGGCTGCGGATGCTGTTCCGGGGCGCCCGGTAGCCGGCGTACCTCGCCTCCCGGCTCCGAGGTGCCGGCAATCGGATCGGACCCTCGCGGCCGGCGCAGTTGGCCGGTGCCTGAACTGCAGGAAGGCGTTCTACGCTCGCGGCGGCAATTGCTGCAGCGCCCAGGTGTTGCCGTCGGGGTCGCTGAAGGTGACGAAAGAGCCCCACGGCTGAACGTCAACGTCGCTGGCCTGCACGCGATGCGCGATGAGTTCTCGCCGGGCGGCCTCGACATCGGCAACGACGCATTGCACACCCTTCTGCGAGCCCGGCGGCATCTGGGTGATCCCGGTGCCCAGCACGATGGAGCACGCAGACCCGGGCGGGGTGAGCTGGACGAACCGCAGCTCGTCGCTGACCTGATAATCGTGGTCCGCGTGGAAGCCGACCTGCTCCACGTAGAACGCCTTGGCACGGTCGACATCAGTCACCGGTATCGCAACCAGTTCGATCTTCCAGTCCATATCCAGCACGGTACCCAAGGACCGGACAGCAAGGGTGCAGGCGCGGTCCCGTGCTTGCGCATCCAGGCGCATCCTCTGGCCGCGTCAGCTTACGGGCGGTGTTTCGCCGACGCTCGTTCGGCCTTCTCCGGAGCCAGATCCAGGTCCCGCCGAAGGCCAGCCACCGCCCCGCGCGTCCGGCCGGCCACCGCCCCGCGCGTCCGGCCGGCCACCGCCTCGCGCGTCCGGCTGGCCACCGCACGGTGCGGCCGGTCCGCCGCGACCCGGCGCAGCTCGTCGTTCGGCTTGATCAGCAGCGTGGTCGCGGTCAGCCAGAGCGCGGCGAACAGCAGGCTGCCGAGGATGTCGGTGGGGTGGTGCTCGCCGCGGTACACGCGCGAAAGCGCGACCAGGACCGGCATCGCGATCGCCGGGATGAGGAACAGCCAACGCCACCAGCCGTGCGCGTGGCCAATGACCAGGATGGCGATGGCGACGTAGAGGCAGCAGGTCGCCGCGACGTGCCCGGACGGGAACGCCGACGTGGGCAGGTGCGAGTCGAGCTGGGTGACGTCCGGCCTGGGTCGCTTGACCACGGCCGCGGCGGCGAGGAACGCGGCCAGTTCGCCGAACATCACCGTGGCGACGAACGCGGCCGGCCGCCAGTGCCGGGTGATGGCCAGGAACACCACGCAGGTGGTGAGCGCGACGATGAGGATCGCCTGGGTCGCCCCGAGCGTGCTGAAGATCTCGCTCCAGTGGGTCAGGCCGGGCGTGCGGTGGGCGGCGAACCAGTGCGGGATCGTCCGGTCGCCGAGCACGTTGCCCTTGCCGTCCTTGGTGATCAGCTCGCCGACGCCGACCATGGCGCCGAGAATCAGCACCCATGCCACCAGGACTCCGGCGGCGATGCGACCGTAGTGACGGACGCGCGTACTACCCATGGCGGACTCCTGTTGCGTCGGTTTCAGATCGGCGCGGGCCTCAGGTTCGAGGCCCTCGGTGACCGGATCGGTCACCGGCTGCCCGGCCGCGCGCCGGGTCAGTTCGAAGGCGAAGGCGGTGAGGCCGAGCCAGGTGATGCCGAGCGCCCAGCCCCCCAGGACGTCGGAGATGTAATGCACGCCGAGCAGGATCCGGCTGATCCCGATCAGGGCGACCAGCGTGCTGATCCCGGCGATGAAGGCGCGGCGCCACCGGCCGCGCATCGCGGGCAGGAAGACGAGGAAGATGGCTCCGTAACAGATGATCGAACCCAGCGAGTGCCCGCTGGGGAAGCTGTTCCCGTTGCCGTGGGCGACCGGATGGCCCACCAGCGGGCGCAGCCGGCCGACCAGCGATTTGAGCACCGGATCGAGCACCAGCGCGCCCGCGCCCGAGACCAGCAGGTAGATCGCGAGCCGCCAGCGCCGCCGGATCGCGAGGACGACCGCCGCGGCCCCGACGACCGTCCAGAGCACCCCGCCGCTGCCCAGCCAGGTGACCGCCTTGACCACCGCGACGATCGTGGCCTGGGCCGCGATCAGGCTGTTGATCCGGGTC
>WNGQ01005547.1_pt1 | contig 15587 bp, 14 predicted proteins | sample 5407661 | NCBI WGS metagenome assembly WNGQ01 (sample SAMN13153382, study PRJNA577476) | soil metagenome | isolation source: 60 cm soil or saprolite under Garry oak tree replicate 2 | place: USA:California | collected 2016-06-15 | reverse complement strand
GGTTGGGGCCGCACCAGGTACCAAATCGACAGCGCGGCCACGGCGGCGACCACCAGGCCGACGATGATCGACGGAGTACGGGCGGTTGGGGGCCGGGTGTCCTTTGGTTGTTTTTTCACCTGCAGGGGCTCGCGCGGCGTTGCATCGCTCGGAGCGGACTCGTTCATCTCAGGTCCAGCGGCGTTGCTCAATTCGGTAGGTCCGCGTTGCCCGCAAAAGTGCTTGTCCATGACATTATCGATTTAGGTCATCCGCGTCACCAACCACGCGCTGTGCACGTGTGCGACAGCAGAAATGTGGGATGCGTGAGGCGTTCGAAAAGCGAAATCAGTGCCTGGTGCCCATACGACTTTCGACTAGGCCACGGCGAAGAAGGGGCTTGACCCCGTGCATCGGATTACAGCAGGGATCGTCACCCGAAGGGCCGAGACTGCGCTGTTCGCGTCTAGAGCCCGGTCCGGTACAGCCGAACGCGCCACATGTTCAGAGATATCTTCGAACGCGACGGCGATACTCCGCGTAGGGTTGGCCGTAATGCCCATGCGTGAGCCGTCAAGGCATGTCCGTTAAGTGCCATAAGGAGACGAGCTGGTCGCTCGTCGCGTTGCCGTGGCACCGCCGACATGAGTAGAATTTTAGTCTCGTCGGAAGGAAGCAGAGAGATGAGCGCACTCGACGATTATTTGGTTGATCCCAAGCTGTCGCTTCTGGACAAGACGCGCATTCAGGCCCAGGTCCTGGTGCCGGTGCTGCGAGCCCTGCGCTCAGAACTGGGGAAAGCAAAGGCTGACGCTATCGTCAAACAAGCCTTGCGCGGCTGGTCGAAACAGCTGTTTGCAGCCATCGGCGAGGGCGTTGATGGCAGCCCGCGCCGCAAATGGGCGGCCATGCACACCGCCATGGCGGAAATTACCGAGCAGGACATTACGGTCGAGATGCGCCGCCATGACAAGCAAGCGCTGGAATTCGATGTAACGCGTTGCCGATACGCAGAGTTCTTTCGCGCACTCGGCGAACCTGAACTCGGCGCGCTGCTGATATGCGAGACCGATTTCGACATTGCCGCGGCTGGTGGCGGCGAAGTCACTTTCACCCGCGACCAGACCATCATGCAAGGCGCACCGAGCTGCACGTTCCGCTACAAGTTCACGCCGCGATAATAAATGCTAGCTGGACGGCGCCGCGGTCTCTCGCGTGGCCGCTCTTTGAGGCGCGAAGTCCGCGTTGTCATTGTTTTGGGCGTTGTTTTGACGGCGATGTCGTCGCGACCTTGGGCTGGGCAGATGTCATGAAAACACGGATCGCCGTCGGCGCGATGCGCTATTTTCCATGCTCGCCGTCGCGCAGCACACGCAGCCGCCGCAACCCCTGTGAAAATTGCTGCCTAGCGCCAGCCGTTTGGAGTCAATTCGAAAGGTGCTCCGAACTGTCCACTGCTTGACGGGCGGATCGGTCGGCGACCGGACGCGGCGTCAATGTCCGTGCAACCTCGCGGGCGTGATCCGCGTTGCGCGCGATTTCGTCCAGGTAGGGCCGCACCACGCGCCCGAGCCCTGTCAAGGCGATCGAGGGCTTTCGGTCAAACAGCGCTCCGCCCAGCTCCCGCTCCAGCACGCTGATGGCGGTGGTCAGCGAGGGTTGCGAGACGCCGCAGGGCGGGCTGCCCGGGTGAAATTGAGCTCCTCGCACAGCGCCAGGAAGTAACGGACCTGCTGCATTTGCATGGTTATCGCCTCCCGTTGGCCGAGGAGTGCAACCGCCCCCGACCATCGCGCCGAAGCTCAGATGGCCGGTCCTGCTACATGCATAGCCTGGCACAGGCCGATCGGCTGGTCCTTGGGGGAAACCTGAATTGTTCTGAATCGAGGGGCCTGCAACCCCCTGCAGCGTCAAGCGTGCTCTCGTTTATGCCGGCGTCGGCAGGCTGTGATCGTCAATAATAATATCGCTTTCGCTTGCCCCTGGGCGGAGCGGCCTCGGGCCCGCGGTAATATGGGTTCGGGCTGCAAAACCCGCGGTTGCCGGCGATCACCTCTGAGACGCACTGTTCGAAGGTTCGCATGCTGCAGTTGTACACAAATGACCCGCTCCCCCTACTCGTACCCGCGCACCACGGTCCTTGGTAGGCTCCGCTCGGGCGAATGTCGAACAAGATTGCCGCTGCGATGGCCACTACAATGAGCACGAATTGCATGGATCGTCTCCTGCCTATATCGAGGCAGATCCGAAGGTGCATCGCGTCCGCCGTCAGCTATTGCAGTATATCGCACTCGCGGTCGGTGCGCGACCGGTGCAGCGGCGTGCGGGCAACTCAGCGACGCGACCGTACACATCGGCGCTGAGATATTCCAATGTCCGCTTGGGGTCAAAAAGCTGAACGGCTCAAAACGAGCACATCACGTCCGCCTAGCGTCTCAAAGCGAACATCGTCAGCTTGCCTCGATCTGTCCGTTCAGTGTCAAAAGCCGCCATTGGCCTGCCATTCCTCGATCATCTAGGGGCACGGGGCGCGCCTAACCGCCCCTTTATCGACGGCTGCGGCGGATTTCGTCTCGGCCGAACCGGGCGGTGATGAACGGTCGCGGTCGCCTTCGTCGCACTTGAGGAATGGTGGGGTAAGCTTTTGTTTGCCAACTGAAGCTGAATTGATGGTCAATCGGCCTTTGCCCTGATCTAACCCAAGTCCCGACCTAGCGTCCGTCATGTTCGGGATTGGGGCTGGCGTGCACTACCAATTTACTCTTTCACGATCTCTCCTGCGTGCGGTTGCGGCGGCGGCCGCGATCGCCGCGCAGATGACACTCGCCGGGTGCGGCGGCGGCGCACCGGTGACCAGCGGCCGCCACATGCAACCCCTGTCGGAACGCATGCTGGCGACGCTGAAAGCAAAGAACATGGAGAAGGAATCTCCGATCCTGATGCGCGTCTTCAAGGAGGAGGCCGAGCTCGAGGTCTGGAAGCAGAACGACAGCGGGCGCTTTGCACTCCTGCGCACTTATCCGATCTGCCGCTGGTCGGGGGAGCTCGGCCCCAAGATCAAGACCGGCGACCGCCAGGCGCCCGAGGGCTTTTACGCCATCACCCCCGGCTTGATGAATCCCGATTCAAGCCAGTATCTCGCGATCAATACCGGCTTCCCGAATGCATACGACCGGGCGAACAGCCGCACCGGCGCGTTCCTGATGATCCACGGCGGCTGCTCGTCGTCCGGCTGCTACGCCATGACCGACGAGCAGATCGCGGAAATCTACGCGCTCGCCCGCGAAGCATTCTTCGGCGGCCAGAGGTCGTTCCAGCTGCAGGCCTATCCGTTCCGGATGACGCCGCTCAACATGGCCCGCCACCGCAACTCGCCGCACATGGCGTTCTGGAAAATGATCAAAGAGGGTTATGACCATTTCGAGGTCACGCGTCTCGAGCCCAAAGTCGACGTGTGCGAGAAGCGCTACATTTTCGATGCAGAAACCCCGGACCGCTTCAGCCCCGCCGAGCGTTGCCCTGCCTACAAGGTACCGGAGGACATCGCGGTCGCAGTGCGCGAGAAGCAGCGCCGTGACGAGATTGAGAGCGTGGAGCTGATCAACCGCGGCATCCCGACCGTGGCGGTTGCGACCGCCCGCGACGGCGGCATGAATCCGACGTTCCTGGCGGCCGTGAGGTCGCAGCGCGATTCAGGCGCGGTGATCCGCACCGCCTCGGGCACCATCCCGGCCCATGTCAATCCGCCCGAGGGCAACGGCGACGACTAACGCCCTGCAGCGGGCGCGGGTGGCTTCCAGCAGACATGGCCACTTGGCCGTTATTGCGGCTCCGCGATCCCGCGGGCGAGAACGGCGCCGACAACACCGGCGAGCGCAATCATCGTTAGCACGGCGATGAAACCGCCCGACGCGAAAGCGATCGCGCCGATGGCAACGCCACCGCTGCCGCCAAGAAAGGTGCAGGCGTTGACGATGCCTGAACCCTGCCCCGCTTGCGCGGGTGCCAGAACCGAAAGCGCGAGCCGCGGTGCCGAGGCGTAGGGCAGAGCCAGACCGGCGCCCATCGCCAAAAGCCCGACCACCAGCAGGACAATATCGCCCATCGCGACGGCCGCCGCGATGACGGCGCTGGCGATCACGATCAGCGCCATGCCAGCCGTTATGGCATTGCGCAGCCCGACTCGGGCCGCCACGGCGGACGCTGACAGTGCGAGCGCGAGCAGCGCGACGCTGAGCGGCAGAAGCAAGGCGCCCGCCTCCAGCGCGGTGAGACCGAGTCCGTCCCGGCTCTGCGCATCGAGGTTGAAGTAGAGCAGCAAGCTCATAATGCTGAACATCGAGAGCGAGCCGATGGCCACGCCCAGCACGAATCCGCGACGCCGGAAGAAGCTCAGGTCGAGCAGCGGCGCCTCGGCACGCGACTCCACGGTGAGCAGCAGGACGAACGCGGCCGCGGCCAGTACAAGCGGACCGATGACGGCGAGCGGTGCCGCCCTCGCCTCCGGCACCGCCTGGAGCCCGTAGACCAGCGACACCATGAACGTGGCAAGCAAGACGAACCCGATCCAGTCCGCGCGCCTGCCCTGCGCGCCCTCAGCACGCGCGGTCACCGAGCGAGCAGACGCCAGACCGGCAAAGGCGGCCAACATAAGCAGGACGTTGAGCCAGAAGATGACGCGCCAGCTTGTGACGTGGGTGAGCGCGCCGCCGAGCAGCGGCCCGATGCTGAAGCCTAGCATCAGGAACCCGGTCCAGGCGCCGATCGCTGCTCCCCTGCGTTCTGGCGCCGCGCTGGTATCGACGGCAGCCAGCGTGCTGGGCACCGCGAAAGCTGCCGCGAGGCCCTGGAGGCTGCGTCCAGCAAGCAGTGCGGTCTCCGTGGCCGCTGTGGCAATGATGCAGGACGCCAGCGCGAACAGCGCCAATCCAGCCAGCGATGCCAGCCGTCCGCCAAACCGGTCCGCCGCCTGGCCGCCGAGCACGATGCAGGCCGCGGAGGCGACCAGATAAGCATTGACCGCCCATTGCAAGCCGGCCGGGCTCAGCGAAAGCTCGCTCCGCATGGTCGGCAGGGCCGCCATGATGGCCGTGCTGTTGGCGCCGACCGCCAGCATCGCCAGACACGACGACCATAGCACCGCAGGGACACCGAGCCGTCGCTTCGCCGTGGCATGCGAGAAGATGTGCTTGCGCATATTCGGCGCGGGCGGGGATATGGCCTGATTGGTGCGCTTAGGGACCGTAGCATCCCCTCATCGCTTTTCAACTCGCTGCGACCGCTCGAAAAGTCGTGGCTCGGCGGATTGACCTAAAAACCCGGCCGGCGCCGTTCTTCCGTCGCTCCGGGGAGCGGAAGGGATTAGGGCTTTCTATATCGTTTGTGACCGGCTGCCGAGAGTCGCCCTGAGGCAGCCGTCGCGGCCGGCGGCGGCAAGTCCGGCTGCGCTCAAACCGGCATTGTATTTGCCAGGCGCTGTGCGAAAGTAAGACAGGCGAAATGGAGAGGACTATCCTTAACAGGAGCCTCGACTGCCATGCCCGCCAATGCGGTCGGAAATACATTCCGCGCGATCGAGCTTGAGCCTCAAGCCACCGCCGAGCTGGAATTCTCCAAATTCGTCGAGGCGCTCCTCCAAAAACTCGGACTGCTGAAAGAAGAACGGTTTCTCTATTATGAGAATCTGCGCAAGGAAAATACGAAATGGGCAAACGGCTCTCGATGGGTCCTGGCCTTGCTTGGATCAATCGCGTTCCTATTGACCGGCCTGGCAGCGGCGTTGCGCTTCGCGCCGGAGGCATTCCTGCAGAAATGGGATTTGGACGGATTTGACAAAGGCGTACTGCTCACCGTTCTGGCGATCTATGCCGTCATGGGAGCAATAAGTTTCTATGAGAAGGGGACTGACAAAACGACGGCCTATTTCCGTCAGCTCGGGATCATCCTTGCCATTCGAGATCTTTGGACCAAAGTTCAATTCGAGTTCCTCAAAGAATTGATGGTGCTCAAAAGCGCTGCCGACCCGAAGGCTGGAGAGGCTGTTGCGCGCGAGCGCATCCGTGCGCTTGCGGAGGCGTTCTGCAACGATCTGGACAAAGTCGCAACCGGCGAACTCGCTGACTGGCGGACGGAGTTTCTCGTCTCCCTATCTGAGCTCGAGGCGGCGGCAAAGAAAGGGAGCGAAGACGTCACGACACAAATTCAGGAGGTGCTCAAAACGGCTGAGAAGGCTGCGACTGATGCAAAGGCCAGCGCTGAGAAGGCTGCAGCCGATGCGAGGGCGGCCGCCAAGACCGCAGAGGAGGCCGGCAAGCCAGGCGCTCTCAATCTCGCGTTGTCGGGTGACTTCGACGACCAAGTGCTCATCTCGGTAGACGGCGTTGAAGTGGCTCGGAGTAGCGGGAAGACGATCGCAGTTGACCGCGTGGTGCCCGGACTGAGAAAAATTTCTGCGCATGCGAAAAAGGGCGGGAAGGATTTAGAGATCGCCCGCATGGTTGACGTGAAACCTGGACTGCAGGACCTTGAGTTGGTATTGAGCTAAGCCAAACGGTTTTCTTCAAGGTGGCTCGCGGGGCAAGGTCTCCACAGACTCTGACAAAATCCCTATGTGTTGTCCGTTCCATCGGAGGCCCAGAAATGCGCGTGACGGCGATCCCGGCACGAGGCTTTGACGCAAAATCCTACAGTGGCACTCACACCATACTGGTCGCGCTGAACTGCACCGAAGAGCGCCGCAAGGGCCTTATGGGATTCGCGTTCGAGCGCGAGATGATTGGCCCGGGCGGCACCGGCCCGAAATGGCTGCGCTCACAAAAGGTTTTCAAATCAATCGTTCCCGATCCGAAGAGCGCGCTCGATCCGCACGATCCGGGCAAGTCACGGCGCTTCGATACCAAGGACTTTCCGATCCAAAGCTTCCTGTGGGGCGACTACACCGCGGCGCCCGGCACAGCCTATCGATTTCGAATCGTGCCGATGTATGGCAAGCCCGGCGCACTCACCAGCGAGCCGGAGGACGAGCTCAAGCTCGAGATTGAGACCGAGAAGGAATGGGAGGAAGGCGCAGGCCATGGCGTATGGTTCAATCGCGGCGCCATCGCGAGCCAAAAGTTCGCCGAGGAGTTCGGAAACGCCGCACCGAAGAACCTCGACGATCCGACGGACCCGGAGGTCGTTTGGCTCTCGCGCGGCCTGCTCGAAGCCTGCTTGAACTACATCAAGGGAACGCCTGCCGGCGACGGTCTCCGTGTTGCGGCCTACGAGTTCACATACGCGCCGATCCTCAACGAGCTCAAACGAGCCATCGACCGTGGCGTCGACGTGCAGATCGTCTATCACGACACGAGCGACGCACCCGGACAGCCCAACGAAACCGCCATGCAGGCGGCCGGTCTTCCGATCAATGACCAGAAGACCACCTTTCGCCGCTCCCGAACCAAGATCCCGCACAACAAGTTCATCGTCCGCCTCGGGGGCGGCACCGATCCGGTCGAGGTGTGGACAGGCTCGACCAATTTCACCGCCTCCGGCTTTCTCGGCCAGACCAATGTTGGTCATCGGGTCGCCGACTCGGCAACGGCAAAGCAGTATTTCGAATATTGGAAGCTGGTGACGACCGACCCAGAGCGCGCTGTTGCGAGGGATGGAGCCATGGCGCTCACGCCCAATCCCGCCGAAGTCATTTCAGAGAAATCGATTGTTCGGCTGTTCTCGCCGCGCAAGACGGCGGAATTGCTCGGTTGGTATGGCCGACGGATGCTCGACAGCGCGAATTCGGTGTGGTTCACCGCGGCCTTCGGAGTGACGGCAGAATTGGTTGACCCGATTGCCGAGCGGCGCGACCAGATGCGCTTCGTGTTGATGGAGAAGCCGGCGACGGCTGCGGTGAAGACCAAGCTCACCGAGGAACTCTCTCACGTCATCCTTTCCTACGGCATCCCCCTCGGCGAGATCTACGCGATGAAGAACGGCAAGCCGACCGCGCGCAAACCAATTCAGGAGTTCGCGCTCGACAAGTGGTTCTTCAAGGAGGAACTCTACCGTCCGAAGAATGATGGCTTCGTATTCTTCGTCCATACCAAGTTCCTGCTGATCGATCCGTTATCCGACGACCCGTTGGTGTGCAGCGGCTCAGCGAACTTCTCACCCGACTCTCTGTTGCAGAATGACGAGAACATGCTGCTCATTCGCGGCGACACCCGCGTGGCCGACATCTATATGACTGAGTTCGATCGCGTCTTCCGTCATTTCTATTTCCGTGACATCGCCAATGAGTTGGCCGCCAAAGGCGACGGGGCGGCAGCGATCTTCCTTGATGAGACTGACGGATGGACTGACAGCTATTTCAAGCCCAATACCGTGAAGGCTAACCGACGGCTAATGTTCTTCCGTCCTCCGAAAACGACATGGTTCGCCAATGCCGCTACGAGGTGACCATGGCGTCAGGCCTATCGTCTGACCTAAAACTTCACGACAGTATCGTGAAAGAAGTCCTTGCCCTTAAGCTGTTGCGTCGTGAACAGGTCCGATTTGCGATGAAGTTCGCGCACAAGCTTGGCGCGAGGCACCTCGGTGTGGCTGTACACACTGCCGTGCTTGCCTTCCATGGTCGACATCAGGGACAGCAGGCGCTTTGCCGTCTTCCTCTCGGATTTATTCTTGAACAGCTTCCACAAGGATTTAGGGGTCGCGTTGAGACTGCCGTGATGGCCAACCTTATACAGATTTACGCCCGTCAGAACCGATTGATACCTCTTCTGGCCGAGTGCGTATTGCCAGTTCTCGTTTTGCGCATCGCCCGGGAAGAGAAGCTTCTTCTTGCCAACCTGGAAAAGCAAAATTACGCTGGTGTTGTTCATTTCTTGATCAAGCGTGCGCACGATTTGGAGCAGCTGCTCGCCACGTACCGTGCGTGCATGATGGACCAGCCAGCGCGCGTTGATGCGATGTGAGTAACTGCGGCTTTCCACGTAACGTGGGAACAAGATAGTCCGCTTTTTATCGCCGCCTGCGGCCAATGCCGTGGCGCCCACCTGAAAATGCCAGAACTCGTCGGGATCGCGCGAGCGCTGCTTCTTAATCGTGTCGGTCTGCTTGAGTGTTGGTGGCCCGAGGACCTCGACCTTTACTCCTGGAAGTACCTTCTCCAGCCCGGATTTGCTCCCGCAATAGACGTAAGAATTCTTCGCCATCTTCATGAGGTTCTTGACGGCACTCGGATTAGCGATGTTGCTCTCGCCGAGAAATCCGACTTCGTGCTTCAAATCTTTCGGCAGGTTACGGGCTGCCAGCGACTGGTCGGCGACCTCATGCATGAGCGATAGCGCCGCAATCTGCTGGCTCGTGCCAGCGCCGAACTTCTTAATCTTTGCATTGCTGCCGCTCGGCCCCGTCGCCTCTGGTCCAAGCTTCGGATCTTCGGTCCAAGGTTGTACTATGAGGTCCGGCTTGAGCGATTTGATGACATCGCCTGTTCCTTTGCCAGCTTTCTCCGTAGCAAATCCAGAAATGTGGTCACGGTGCCTGTGGGTGGCGACGACGGCATGAAGCTTGCCCCCGGTCCTTTGCTTGATGTTTTTGGCGATGTCCATCATGCGCGACTTTGGCACCCCTTTGGGAAAACCAGTCGATCCAAAATCGACTAACACGTGCCGTTCAGATTTTCGGCTGTACTCAAAACTGATCAGAAAGCAATCGCCGAATCCGACGTGATAGGTTCGAATCGTCGCGCTTGTGGGTTCCTTCGCCATCGCAACCTCCTATCCCATCAGACGCATACGATGCAGTTGGGCGAGTTGTGACTGGGGGCCTGGGGGTGATGTTGGCGGAGGTGGTTCATCGAAGAAACCGGATTCGCCCAAATAATCGAGTCGCGCCTGCTGATGTTTGGTATTCTCAATTCGGTTCGCGATCTGATATTTCAGCTGCCCGTACTCATCAAAAATGAGAGCTCCTCCACCAAAGATCCTGATGCGACGCGTCGGATCGATCCCCTTCGGCGGAATAATGCCAAGCCTCTTCTTCAATTCGTTGGCCTGCAGCGTCAGAATTTGAATGTATTCAGCCACGGTTTCATGCAGCACAAAACCGTCGGGGCCAACGCGGACTGAGGGGCGAACCGAGTCGACTTCGATATAGCTATCCGTATCGATTTTAAGCGCATTGCGGTTTTCCCATATGAAGCGAAACACCTCTTGCGGCTCGTGCAGCATCGAATCGTAGTGGCTTCGGCTGTAGATCAGCTCCTGGTCGCACCGCTTCCATGTGCCGTCGACATCGGTCTCGCCGGCCTGCCGAATGCCGTAATCATTGAAATTTTTGAGCAGCCACTTGCGATAGCCGTACTGATAATCGTCCGGAACGACTTCGCGGTCGATGGTTAGAAGCGCAGACAGGTAATCGGAGAAGGTCAAGTCAGTCGGTGGACAATAATCGAGGGCGCGAATTGCCATCGTCAGGAGGTGACCGGCGACCCGAGCGCCCTCATCCCTCACGATGCTTCGATCCTTTTTTCCAGCTGTAACGGGACCAATTTTTGCAAGCCGTGCCAGCCAGATATCGAGAGCCGCATTCAAGACCGCGGCCACCAGCAGTTCGCCTCTTCGGTGCGGCTCGCCGAACTCCGGATATAACAGAGTGGACATGTATGGTTTACCGGGCAGCAAAGACACGGAGCGGCGGAGCGCATCGCCGCGAACTACGGCGAGTTCCCTGCCCATCTGCTCGGCCAATCCGAAGAGAACCGACCTCTTTAGGACATCTCGCTCCAGCAATTTGGATGAGATCAGGTTGCTTCGCCCGCCCGAGGCTAGATCCAAGCCGGCGTCTACCACGTCAGGCAGCGAGAACATCGAGAGTACTGCCACGACATCTGCGAAGCCTTCGTGGAAAGCAGCCTGGTCAGGCGTAGAGCGCTCCATGTATCGTTTACGCAAGCCATCAAGCAGGGCGTGGGTCGTTTCGTGTGCCACGACGTCATGCGAGAGGCAGGTGAAGACAAGCTTCCCATTACTTCCCATGAAATATCCAAAAAAAATGGCTCGATCATCCCGCGAATAAAACGCATTCGCATCGGCAAATGCGTGCGGGACGATGTGAATCTGATGCCCATCGAAGCCCCAGGCGCACCGGCGCCCAAGTGCAAATTCGAATTGCGCCAGCGTGCGCATGACAATCGCATACACATTCTGGGCGTGAAACCGAGGATCCTCCAGACGTCTTTGGTGGTGAAGCCGTCTCGCCTTCACGGAGCTGCGTCCGCTTTGTTTGAACGCGAACGGATCTTCATACTTCCCGTCCAACGAGCGCCCATAGATCATTGGTTTGTAAAGCGTGTCCGTCGATGCGTCGTAGTCGATGACGTTGACACGGTACCCGCAAGGGCCGGCCAGAAGTTCTTCAGCGGGCACCGTCAACTCCGTAGTTAGCACCTGCCCTCGGAATTTGACGGATGGGTCCTGTGCGATGGCGGTAAGAGTGCGCGAATTGGCGAGACTATGACGTGTCCCTCGAATGTTTCGCATCCTTGCCTCCGGTGAGTCGCCGAGATGCTTCCGCGGTGATCGCCAATTTAGAAGCAAGAGTTCAGCTGTAATCGGATCCTGACGAGCAAACTAAACGATCTGACCCTATGTGTGCCAAAAACTCAATTTCGGCCAACGCGTCGTCCTCGGCTTGTCGACGAGCAGGGGAAGCGTATCCGGATTGCCATCGTCGAGCTTCTTCAGCGGACTTTATCGAAACGGATTGAGCGCGCGCCAACCCCCGGCCTTAATGCCAACGTCATAACCCAATCTGAAGACCTTTGAGAAAGCGCGAGACCAATTGCTCGCCCAGCGTCGGTCTTTGGCAAGATTAAGGACGGACGGAAGATCGCATCGAGCGGATAGTGAATGTTCAGGCGGCAATCGATGTAATCACGGCGGCAATCAACCAAGAGCACCTCGCCGCGCCAGCGCCCCAGGCGCGCCGCGCCGCCAGAAGACGGGTGGCGGCCGCCGGGCGCCAACAAGGCGGTGTCGACGCCTTCTCCCGAGTCATGTAAAGACTCTTCACATGAGCTGGTCCAGGCAAGGCGGACGTTCAGGCCCCCGCGGCTATCACCATGGCAATTTGAAAGAGGCCTTGATCCGCGCGGCGCTCGAGTTGATCGCGCAAGAAGGGACCCGCCGGGTTTACCTTCGCGGAAGCTGCACGATGGGCGGGGGTGAGTCCGGCCGCGCCCTACCGGCATTTTCGCGACCGCGACGAACTGTTGGTCGATGTGGCGCGGCGCGGCTTCGATCGATTCGAGGTTACGCTGGCAGGGCATCCCACCCGAGGCGAGCCCGGAATTGCGGGACGCAGGCGAGCGGGCCTTCGCCGTATTGCGAACCGCGACCGAGCGGCTCGTCGCCACCATCCCAGCGCAGAATCGTCCGCCGGTCCTGATGATGGCGCTGCATATCTGGGCCATGTCACATGGTATCGCATCATTGTTCGGGCGAGGCGACGCCGCGCGGCGGTCATTCCCAATGTCGCCTGAGGATTTGTTGGAGGCGGCGGTGCTGATCTATCTCAACGGTTTGGGCCTGACCGTGCCTCCGACCGGCGATCGTTCTGCGTCCGCATAGGCGGGGCTGGCTCCACTTGACACATAGATCAAGGCCCCATTACGATGTAAATGTAATTAACATTTACTGGCGAGGCCTTCCATGCCTATCGTTGCAAAACTCGACGAGTTGGGAAAACCGGCCTGGATCGTACTCACGATCCTCGGCTTCATGGTGTGGTGGCCGGTTGGTCTTGCCACCCTGGCATTCATCATCGGGAGCGGACGGATGAGTTGTTGGCAAGGCGGCAGCCTTACTCGTTGGCACGGAGTCGCGGACCAGATCCGTCCGTCCGGGACCTGGTGGCAGGCGTCACGGTCGAGCGGCAACCGGGCCTTTGACGAATATCGCGAAGAAACCCTGCGGCGCCTCGAAGAGGAACAGCGAGAGTTTCAGGACTTTCTCGCTCGCCTGCGGATGGCGAAGGACAAAGCTGAGTTTGATCAGTTCATGGCGGAGCGTCGCACGCGTACCGATTCGTCATTATAACCTCAGAACTCTGTCCCCGTCGTCGCCGCTGCGACTCCAACCGCCTTGAAGGCTATGTCACTGAGCGAGTGCCGATCGAACAGGCACAGCCGCTCCGGCGGAAGGCGCTGGCTACGCGGATACCGACCTATACCATCCGCGCCGCCTCCTGCTCGGTCGGTAGCCGCCCGTTTGGCGTGAGCTGATCAACCAAGTCTGGCAGATTCTGACTCAGGCCAGCGAGCAGATCGTCCACGCTCAGGCCGGTCTGCTTGCTCAGCGTGTTGAGCGTATCGCTGCCGAGCGCATGCGCCAGATCCTTGGGCGCGATCTCCTCGTTCGGGCCGGTGCGGACCCAGGATTGGGCGGCGCGGCCATGTCCGCTGTCCTGCAGTTCTTTTATGATGTTCCCGAGGCCGCCGCTCAGCACGCTGCCCGCCGCGGCGCCGCCGAGCACACTGCCCAATCCGCCGGGGAAGAGGTCACTCAGGCTGCCACCGGGCTTGGCGCCGGTGGCTGTGCCACTCGGCATGCCGCCCGGCTTGCCGCCGAGCAATCCGCCGAGGATATCGCCGAGGTCTCCGCCCGAGCCGCCGGCACTCATAGTGCCGCCGGGCGGTAGTCGGCCCGTCTGGCCCACGCCGCCCGAAGGGGCGGTCTGACCACCCCGGCCCTTGAGCGCCTTGTAGGCGAGGAGCCCCAGCAGCGCCATCATGATCGGCGACATGCCGCCGCCGCCACCACCGCTGCTGGGTTGGCGCTGGCCGCGCGGGCCATTCATCATACCGGTAAGGATATCCGCCAGTCCCATGTCTGCCTCCTTGTGTTGATGTCTGATGCCGCGACTTCGAATTTAGCGCCCACGGCCAGCAGCGAGTTATGGCCCGCCGGGGTTGCCCGGGTCGCGAATAACGTGATGAACCACGAGCCTGTTCCAGATAAACAACGCGATGAGCGCGCCGAGCGTCGCGGCGATGAGACCGGCGCCCTGATCGGGCCGGTACCAGCCGATGGTCTGGCCGATAAAGGTGGCGACGAAGGCGCCGGCGATTCCCAGCGCAGTGGTAAGGATGAAGCCTTTAGGTTCGTTCGGGCCCGGCGAAATCACGCGCGCAATCAGGCCGGCAATGAAGCCGATTATGATGATCCAGATGATGTTCCACACGACGATCTCCCACCATTACAAGTCGACGATCGAGCTTTGATCAGACGTTGGGCGCTTAAAGCTGAGCCGCGTTGAACGTGTCGCAGCTCTCGACCTTCCCCGACTTCAGCCCGGTCGTGAACCAGCGAGTGCGCTGTTGCGAGGTGCCGTGGGTGAAAGCGTCGGGCACCACATAGCCCTGCGCCTGCCGTTGCAACCTGTCGTCGCCGATGGCCGACGCGGTCTGCATCGCTGCCTCCACGTCGCCAGGCTCGATGAAGTTCCACGTTTCCTGCGAGTGATGCGCCCACACGCCGGCAAGGCAATCGGCCTGCAATTCGACCCGCACCTGGAGTTGGTTGGCTTCGGCCTTGTCGCGGCTTTGCTGCGCTTGCTGCACCTTGGGCAGGATGCCCAGCAGGTTCTGCACGTGATGGCCGACCTCATGGGAGATCACGTAGGCCTGCGAGAATTGACAGGACTTGCTGCCGGCGTCGCAGGCGCGGAAGCGTCGCTCGAGATCCTGAAAGAACGAGGTGTCGAGATAAACCTTGTGGTCGTTCGGGCAGTAGAACGGGCCCATCGCGGATTGCGCGAACCCGCAGGCCGAGCGCGTGACGCCGGAGAACATCACGAGCGTCGGCGGCTCGTAGGCCTTGCCGTATTGCGCAAAAATCTTCTGCCACTGTGTCTCCGTGCCTCCGAGCACGGCCGACACGAACTGTCCCATCTGGTCCGACGGCGCTCCCGTGTCCGGCGCGCCGGCGCTATCACGCGGTCCCGGATTAGACTGCTGTTGCGAAGTCCCTCCGCCCGACAAGATCTCGGCGCCGCCGATCAGCACGCTAGGGTCGATACCCAGCCAATAGCCGACAAGGCCGAGCACGATGATGGTGCCGATCCCGAGGCCGCCTCGGCCCCCGGGGATGCGAAAGCCGGCACCCCCATCCTCGCCCCGCCGATCTTCAACGTTGTCGCTGCGCGGCAATTGATCGAGACGCATTTTCCGGTCTCCTCGCCTGATGCAACTCCACCCCGGAGCAGCCACGTTGCTGCGCCGAAGCAATGTCGTCAAAGCCAATGTTGCGCCTAAGGGTGCGCGGAAGTCCAAAACACAACGCGAGCAGCTCTTTTTGCTTGCCTATGCCTCTGACTAGAGCAAGCATGAGACACGGTCTGAGAGCAAGAGCAAAGTAGGAGGACAAAATGAGTGTCTTCGGCAACATCGTATCAGCCATTTTCGGTTCCAAGCACGCCGGGAGCGTAACTGCCGCGGGCAGTTCCCCGGCACCTCCTCCATCTGCAGGCTCGGCGAAAGGTGCCGCCGCGCCCTCCCAATCCACGGCCACTGGCGCAGCACCTTCCACTGAGACAGCGCCCACTTCGGCGGCTTCAAAGCCGAT
>WNGQ01003595.1_pt1 | contig 15590 bp, 16 predicted proteins | sample 5407661 | NCBI WGS metagenome assembly WNGQ01 (sample SAMN13153382, study PRJNA577476) | soil metagenome | isolation source: 60 cm soil or saprolite under Garry oak tree replicate 2 | place: USA:California | collected 2016-06-15 | reverse complement strand
GCGCGCTGATGCTGGTGCTGGGCTCCCGCGGCATCGGCGCGTTCACGGCCCTGGTGCTCGGCTCGGTCAGCCGGTACGCCGCCAGCCACGCGTCCTGCCCGGTGGTGGCCGTCCGCGACGAGATCCCGGGCGCCCACCGGCTGGTCGGCGTCGGCGTCGGCGACGTGGACAACAGCGGCGACGCGCTCACCTTCGCGTTCGAGGAGGCGAGCCTGCGCCAGGCCAGCCTGCTGGCCCTGCACGCCTGGCACACGCCGCAAACCGACATCTCCCGGGCCGGCGAGGCGTTCACCGCCCCCGGCACGCAAGCCGCCGCGGCGGACGCGGCCCGGCAGCTCGAGGGCCTGCTCGACAGCTGGCGGGCCAAGTACCCCGACGTCCCGGTCAGCCACGAGGTCGTGCACGGCCACCCGGGCCGGGCGCTGATCGGCCTGTCCACCCGCGCCGACCTGGTGGTCATGGGCCGGCACGCCAGGCACCCCGGGCTGCCGGGCCCCGGCTCGGTCCGGCACGCCGTGCTGAGCCACGCGCACGGCCCCGTCGTCACCGTGCCCTCGTCCTAAGGCCGGCTCCCGCTCGATCGGGCAGCTCATGCAGCGCGGCCCGCCGCGGCCGCGGCCCAGCTCGCTGCCCGCGATCGCGATCACCTCGATGCCGTGCTGGCGCAGCATGGTGTTGCTGGCGACGTTGCGCTCGTAGCCGACGATGACGCCGGGCGCGACGGCCAGGTAGTTGTTGCCGTCGTCCCACTGTTCCCGTTCGGCGGCCCGGGCGTCCTCGTTGGTGGTCAGCACGGTCACCTTGTCCATGCCGAGCACTTCGGCCACCGTGGCCCACAGGTTGTCGTTGAGCTTCGCCTTCAGGTCGGTGTCGCCTTCGCCTGGGATGACGGTCCATGACCGCAGCCGCGGATCCAGGTAGGGGTAGAGCACGAACGTGCCGCGGTCGACCATGGTCATCACGGTGTCGAGGTGCATCATGGCGCGGGAGAACGGCAGCTCGACCGCGATCACCACGCTGACCTGCCCGCTGCGGAACAGGGTCTGGGCGAGCAACTCGACCGCCATCGGCGTCGTCCGCTCGCCCATCCCGATCATCACCGCGCCGTGGCCCAGCACGTGCACGTCACCGCCCTCGACCGTGGCGGGCATGTGATGGGCATCGGTGTCGCCGTAGTGCCAGGTGAAGTCCGCGTGGGCGAACATCGGGTGGTGGCGGTAGATGGCCCGGCTGTGCAGCGACTCGCGCTGGCGGGCGGGCTTGGCCATCGGGTTCACCGAGACGCCCTGGTAGAGCCAGCAGGAGTTGTCCCGCTGGAACAGGTGGTTGGGCAGCGGCGGCAGCACGAAGTCGTCCGCGTGCAGCACGTCCCAGGTCAGGCTGTGCGGCCGGGCCGCGTTCAGGTCTGCCTTGAGCACGCCGCCGACCAGGAATTCGGCCAGCGCCGGGCCGTCGAGATCGTCGAAGAGCCGCCGCACGGGCCCGGCCAGGGTCGGGCCGAGCATCTCGGGAACGCAGAGCCGGTCCAGCACGAAGGCCCGGCCGGCCGGCACCTCCAGCGTCTCGGCCAGCAGTTGCCCGAAGTAGTGCACCTGCACCCCCTTGCCGCGGAGCGCCTCGGCGAAGGCGTCGTGCTCTTCCTTGGCCCGGCCGGCCCAGAGCACGTCGTCGAAGAGCAGCTCGCCGACGTTCCCCGGGGTGAGCCGGGAAAGCTCGAGCCCGGGCCGGTGCACGATGACCTGCCGGAGCTGACCTACCTCGGACTGGACGCTGAAGTTCATGGGGCTATTTTCCTGCACACCAGCCAGGAAAGCACGGGACGGCGTCGCGCCTGCGGCGCTTTACGGCGCGATGCGGGTGTCGGCGTTGCCGGCGAGCAAGGCCTGGGCGTCGGCGAGCCGTCCGATGGCGGTCGGCTTCCCGGTCGCCTCGACGAAGGGGCACACCGCGTCGATCTTGGGACCCATCGACCCGGCCGGGAAGGACCGGGCCCGCAGCTCGGCGGGCGTGGCCCGGCGGATCGGCCTGGCCTGCGCGGTGCCGTACCCGTCCTGGACCGCGGCTACGTCGGTGAGCAGCAGCAGCGCGTCCGCGTGCAGCTGACGGGCCAGCAGCGCGGCGATCCATCTTGTCCACGAGGTGATCGGTGTCGGCAGGGGCATAAGTCCTTGATCATCCGGGCAGAAAGCCACCCCCGTTCGGCTTGTGACCAGGAAAAACTAACGACTGCACGCGGCCTAATGGACGACTGCGACCGGGGCGGGCGCATGGTGCAGGACGGCCTGCGCGACCGAGCCCAGGCGCATGCCCTCGAGGCCGCCGCGGCCGCGAGCGCCCACCACGAGCAGCTGGGCGTCGGCCGAAGCGGTCAGCAGCGCCGCGCGCGGGGTGCCGGGCAGGACCCGCCGCACCACCGTGACGTCAGGGTGCTCCTTCGCCTCGCAGTCCACCAAGTGGCCGAAGTCCTCTTCCACCTGATGCCCCTCGCCGAGCCTGCCGGGCGCGTCGGTCAGGGCGCACACCGCCACCAGCGGCACGTCGCGCAGCCCGGCCTCCTCGAAGGCGAAGGCGATCGCGGCCTGGGCCGCCGGGGACCCGTCCGCGCCCACCACCACCGGGCCGGGGGCCTGATTGGCCGGCCGCCACTCGCCGCGGACGACCACGACCCGCCCGCAGGCGTGCCCGGCTACCTGCCAGGAAACCGATCCGAGCTGCAGGTCACGCAGCTCGCTGTACCCGCGGCTGCCGAGCACCACCATGTCGGCGGTCCGGCTGCGTTCGCACAGCACGTGCGCGGCCGACCCGCCGGCCAGGTCCGCGCGCACCCGGCCGAGGCCCAGCACGGACTCGGCGTACGGCAGCCCGCGGGCCAGGATCTCCCGGCCGTGCTGCCGGGCCAGGTCGCACAGGTCCGACTCGGTGGGCAGCGCCATATGATCCGGCGTCCAGGCCAGGCAGACCGTCAGCGTCGTGCCGCGCGCCTGGGCTTCCCTGGCGGCCCAGCGCAGCGCCTGGGCGCTGTCCGGCGATCCGTCGTAGCCGGCGACGATACCGTACGTCATCCCGTTCATGGCGACCTCCTCGCGTATCACTGCCAGCAAGACTGGTCGCTCCCCGACCTCGGCAACAGGGCATAAGGTCCCCGCGTCCCGTCCCGGACGTCGGTGTCCGGGGTCCTCATGCCGTCGTGGCCAGGGGACCAAGGGCCCAAGGACAAGGCCGAACGACTCTGCCCAGTCCGGCCGGGCGCGGCAGGCTAGAGCATGCCCCGGCCACCGGGAGGAGCCCGAACCCGTACACGTCGGTGCAGGCCGTCTGGGTGTCGGCCCGCTGGCGGCCGCCGGGCCTGCCGTCCCGGACCGGCGAAGTCCCCGCCACGGCGGGCGCGCGCCAGGGCAGCACCGTGCGGGTATGGATCGACCCCTCGGGCCCGGTCACCGATCCCCCGCTCGATCACCGCGATATCGTCGGCGACGTCTGCATCGCCGTCGTCGCGACCTGCCTCGTGTCGTGGCTGGTGCTCCTGGCGTCGAGCACGCTCGCGCGCCGGGCCCTCGACCGGCGGCGGCTGAGCGCCTGGGACGCCGAGTGGCGGGCCAGCGGCCCGCAGTGGAGCGGCCACCCCCGCTGAGGTGAGCCGCAGCCAGGTGAGTGTGACGAGCCCGTGATGACGTGCCCGTGTCCTAGTCGCGGTCGAGCGGGTTCAGGTCGCTGGCCTCGCCAAAGACGACTAGTACGTCGCCGGCCTGCAGCTGAAGCTCGCGGGCAGGGTTGGCGATCAGCTGCCCGCTGGGGCGGCGGACCAGCAACGGCACCGCCGGCCCGCGCAGCTCCCGTAGGCTGCGGCCCGCCAGCGGAGACCCTTCGGTGATCGCCAGTTCCTCCAGCCGCAGGCCGGGCTGGCCGGCGCCTGCGACATCGAAGAACTCCACCACGTTGGGCCGTAGAGCCAGATTCGCCATCCGCCTTCCACTGGTCACATACGGTGACACGACATGGGTGGCACCCGCCCGGTACAACCGGTCGGCCGACTGCTCCCGCGCGGCCCGGGCCACGATGAGCAGGCCGGGGCTGAGCGAGCGGGCGACGATGGTGATGAAGACGTTCTCGGCGTCCGAGTCCACGGCGCAGATCAGCCCCTGTGCCCGTTCGATCCCCGCCCCGCGCAGCACCGCCTCGTCTGAGGCATCGCCGATGAGGTAACACCGCCCGTCGCGTTCCAGGTCCGGTTCCAGTCCGGCCTTGCTGTCCACCACGACGAACGACACGCCCTCGGCCTCCAGCTCCCGGGCGATGGACCGGCCGACCCGGCCGTAGGCGCAGACGATGAAGTGCCCGCGCAGGTCATCAAGGCGCCGGCGCATCCGGCGGCTCCGCGAAATCACGCTCACCCGGCCTTCCACGACCGCGGTCGCGGCCAGGCCCAAGATGACGACGAACAGGCCGACGCCGAGGAAGGCCAGCCCGGCGGTGAAAACCAGCACACCAGTCGAGAGATGATCGCCGGACGCAAACCCGACCGTGGTCAGCGTCAGCAGGGTCGTGGCCACCGCCATCCACGGCGAATAGCCAAAGCCCAGGTAGCCCGCAATCCCGGCGGCGACCAGCACAACCGGCCCCGCGGTGACCAGCACGCCACGGGGGACCCGTGACCGTGGTCTCATCCATTCAGCCTCCTCACCAGCGTTGCTGCCCGGAAGCGCGCACACGGCAGAAGTCGCTGACTGCCACCCCGCCCGGCTAACAGCAGTCCGTGGCGGCCCGACGCAGGAGTAGAAACACCGACCACGCTGACCACCCCCTCAAAGCCGTGCAGCAGGCCAGGACATCTGCCCGGGCGCGGTGCCCGAACACGGCCCACTGTCTCGACGGCCGGGACGCCGACGGCAGGGCAATTCGGCCCCGCGCCTGCGGGACCTCCGTCACCGGTTTCCCGCATCGACCCTCGTGGCGTAGCGAAAGTGAGGATGCCGGTGCTGATCTGCGGCTGGGCCGCGTCACAGCGCCGGGCGAGCGGGCCGCTCTGGAGCGGGCACCACCGCTGACGTCCGTACGTCACGGTGCGGTGGCGAGCACCACCCAGACCGGGCCGCGGGCGAAGGTCATGGCCTGACCGGACGTCGTGGTGAACGTGGTGCCGCCATCGGCATCGGGCCGTGACCAGCGGATGGCGTAGGCCTGCCCGCCACGCAGCACCACTCCGGCGCCGGCGCCGGTGCTCTCCGCGTACGGTGGCCGGCTGCCCGCCTCGAGGAACCGTGAGGTCCGCACCTTCGTGTACTGGATCACCACGGTATGCGCGCCCAGCTGGCCGCCCTCGGCGGCCCGGGCGGGCACGCCGTCCATCCACACCAGCCAGCGTCCGTCCGGCGCGGACCAGCGGAACATGAACGCCGCCGCCGGGTAGGACACGGAGAACGACGTCGCGGCCCGCCCTCCGGACGGCGCGGGGCCGAACCGGAACCCGATGTCGCGCGCCTTGCTCGCGCCGGGCGCCCCGGCGAGCAGCTGCTTGGTGTGCGCGTACAGATTGTGCGGCGTGACCCGGTGCGGGTCCCGGAAGTAGCCGCCGGCCCGGCCGGCATACAGGTCGACGGTTCGTGCCTTCTCGACCACGGGGAGCAGCTGCGGCTGCGCCCCTGAGTAGGCGAACGCGGGCCGCCCGAACTGCCGGAGCAGCTCCAGGTCGTCCTCCCGGGCGCTGCGCACCGGGCCTATCACCGGCGGGAAATGCGACGAGAACACGGCGAGGATCCGGCTCAGCCCGCCCTCTACCGGAAGGACGTAGACGATGTCGGCATCGGGGAGCCCGGTCTGCGGCCGGGCCTGGGCCAGGTTGTCTATCTTCACCGCGAGCACCGGACCGGGCGACGATGCCGGCTCGCCGGTGAACGGGGAGAACAACGACCGGGGTGAGCCAGCCGGCGCGGGCTTCGGTGGCGCATCGCGGCCCGGCAGCACGGCCACCAGCGTCGCGGCCAGCCCGATGGCCGCTGCGGCCGACGCTCCGATCACGATATTCCGGCGGAGCATCAGAAGTAGGGACCCGGCCTGCTGGGCACGGGGGGAACCGGGTAGACGAGGCGGTCGCGCACTGCCACGACGCCCTGGACGTGCCGGGCCCGGGAGACGATGTCGTGACCGACGGGGACGGTCTCGGGAGTGCCCTCCAGCGTCACCACGCCGTCTTTCACGATGACCGAGTACTGGCTGGGCTCCGAGCGGCCGGAGATCACCCGGCTCATGATCTCCGCGCGGATCTCCTCATCGGCACGGTCGAAGACGGCCAGCACGTCGGTCCGGCTGATGATGCCGACGAGCCGACCGCCCGCGTCGACCACGGGAAGGCGCTTGACCTTGCGGCCGCGCATCAGCCGCGCGGCACGCTCCACCGTGTCATCCGGTGTGACCGTCACCGCGGGGCTCGTCATCAGCTCCGCCGCCATGACCGGGGCCGCCTTCGCCCGCTCGGTGCGGTGCACGAGGCCGAGCCTTTCTCGCACACCGCCAGGCCCGCTGTCCAGGGCCTCCTTGGCCAGCATGTCCGCCTCCGAGACGACGCCGGTCACCTTCCCGTCGGCATCGAGAACGGGGAACGCGCTGACCCGGTGCTCGCGCAGCCTGGCCGCTATCTCCTTGAACGACGTGGTCTCACTCACCCAGAGCGGACGCGTAGACATGACGTCCCTGACGACGGCTTTCATCGTAATCTCCCTGCCTGCGGACATTCTGTTCCGTTTCTAAGCGTCGTCCCCTGCGGCCGGGAAGGGCAGAGCCGTTGGTCCGGATCCAGCAGGCTTAAGGTCAGCTCGCCGGCCCGCCCCGGCGGGCCTGACGGCGGCGCACCAGCCGCCGCCGGATCTCGTCGGCGCCCCACACGACGAAGGGGAACGGGGCCACGGTCGCGAGCTGGCCGGGGGACAGGGCCGCGGTGCCGAAGACGCTCTGCAGGGCGGGCAGGTAGACCACCGCCGCGGCGAACGCCAGCGCGACGGCGATGCCCGCCAGCAGCAGCTTGTTGCTGAACAGGCCCACCTGGCGCAAGGACGCGTGGTCGGTCCGGACGGCGAACGCCGTTCGGACCTGGCAGGCGACGATGCCCAGCCAGGCGACGGTGCTGGCCGGGCGGTAGACCTCGGACAGCGGGGTGCCAGGCCCGGTGCGGGCACCCGGGTGCCAGCCGGCCTGCCGCAGCGTGAGGAAGAAACCGGCCATCACCAGCGTGGCGGAGATGAGGCCGAGGAATCCCCAGGCGCGGGCCAGCATCCCCGCGCTGATCACGCCTTGCCCGCGCGGTCGCGGCGGGCGGTCCATCAGCCCGGGTTCGGCCGGCTCACGGCTGAGTGCCAGGGCCGGCCGCGTGTCCGTGCCGAGGTCGATGGCGAGGATTTGCATCACCGTCAGCGGCAGCAACACCCGTCGCCGCGCGGCGTCGCGGCGGCTCGCCGAGACATCCAGGCCGCAGGCGGCCGCAAGCTCGACCAGCGCGACCTCGGTCGGGTCGCCTGCGAGCGGGCTCGTGCCGTTCACCGCCAGTTCGGCCGAGTTGCAGGCGAACGCGGCCTGGGCCAGCAGGCTGGTCCCGCCCGAGGCCGGCTGAGCGGCCCGCTGAGCGGCCAGGCCGGGCGTCTCCAGGTCCGCCTCGCCTGCCGCGGTCCAGACCCTGGTGACGTGCATCCTGTTCTGGGTGAGCGTGCCGGTCTTATCGGTGCAGATGACCGAGGTGGACCCGAGGGTCTCCACCGCGGACGACCGCTTCACCAGGGCGCCGCGGCGAGCCATTTCCCGCACCCCGACCGCCAGCGGAGCGTGATCGTGGGCAGCAGTCCCTCAGGGACGTTGGCGATCAGCAGCCCGATAGCGAAGCTGATCGCCGCGGCCAGGCGAGCCCGGCAGCCAGGCCGAGCGGCAAAAACGCGAGCCCTGCCCCCACCGCCACGAAGGCGATCAGCCAGGCGGCTCGTTTGACCTGGTGCTCGAGCGGGCTTTCCTCCCGTCCCACGCGCTGGCTGAGGGCGGCGATCCGGCCGAGCTCGGTCCCCATTCCGGTCGCCGTGACCACGGCCTGCGCCTCACCCCCCGTGCATTCGCTCCCGCTGAATGCCACATCCCTGGCGTGCAGCAGCGGCACCTGGGCATCGGTGGTGTCAGCGGACCGGATCACTGGCGCCGACTCGCCGGTGAGGGTGGACATGTCCACCTCGACGGTGTTCGGACCCGACACCTCGAGCCGTCGGGCCGCCTCCCGGCTGGACAGGCAGTGGGGAGAAGCGCGCAGGTCCCGGAACAACTGCTCGAGCGGTTCCAGTGGATCAGCCAGGGTTTCCGTCACTGGCCGGCCTTTCCGTGAGGCGAGCGCGCCATTTCCAGCGCACGCGACCCACGGGCGCCGGGCCAGGGGCCTAGGTCCTGACGAAGGTCGCGCCGTGTGGTGCCGTCTGGCCCTGCCGTTCCAGGATCTGGCTGTTATTCGATTGACGTGGAAGTACCCGCATCACGGAAGGAAGGCAGATGAAATGAGCACTCTGCTGCGCAGGGACCCGAGGACGATGTTCCCGGACCTGGTTGAGTGGTTCGAGGAGCCGTTCATGACGCTGCGCCCCTACCTGGCCCAGCCGATCAGGATCGAGGATTACCTCGAAGGTGACCATTACATGGTCCGGGCGGAACTGGCCGGGATCGACCCGGAGAAGGATGTCGAGGTGACGGTCGGCGCTGGCTACCTGACCATCCACGCCGAGCGGCACGACAAGACCGAGGGCAAGCACCGGACGGAGTTCCGGTACGGCGCGTTCACCCGCAGCCTGCCGCTGCCAGCCAACGTCAACGAGGACGACGTCAAGGCGACCTACCACGACGGCATCCTCACCATCGCCGTTGGCCTGCACACCGAGAAGAAGGAGCCCGTCAAGAAGGTCGAGGTCAAGTCGGCCAAGTAAGGTCGCTCGCGCTGATCTGAGGTCAGCGCCCATGACAGTGGCCGCGCCCCGCGGAGCGCGGCCAATGTCATGTGTGCCGTTTGGCGTAGCAGAAGCGGACATTCGACTCTGCCGCCGCAGGCCGGCCGACCGAATCCTGGAAAGGATGTGAGCGCAACCAGTGGAGGTAACCATGAATACCCGGCCTCGCATGGATCAGCTAGGCCTGAGCACCGGGAAGAAGACCCGGCTGCACCGGATTCTTCACGAGCACGGACTGCGGAACGGAACCGCGGTCTTTCTGCCCTACGACCACGGGCTCGAGCATGGCCCGCGAGACTTCTTCGGCCATCCAGGGGCTAGTGACCCCAGGTACATCATCAGGCTCGCCCGGGAGGGCGGTTTCAACGGCATCGCCCTTCAGATCGGTCTGGCCAGGAAGTTCTACTGGGAATACGCCGGCGAGGTTCCGCTGGTGCTCAAGCTGAACGGCAAGACCGACATCCCGTCCGCAGTCGACCCGCTCTCGCCGGTGAACGCCACGGTGGAGGAAGCCGTCCGCCCAGGCGCGGACGCCGTGGGCTACACGCTCTATGTCGGCTCGCCGGCCCAGGAGCGTGACTTCGCGCAGTACCTGCGGGTGCGTGAGGACGCCGAACGGTTCGGGATGCCGCTGATCGTGTGGTCCTACCCGCGCGGCGCGGCGATCGCCGCCAAGGGCGGCAAGGATTCGTTCTACGCGGTCGACTACGCCGCGCGGACCGCCAGTGAACTGGGCGCCGACCGGATCGGCGAGCGTGCCACCCCGGCCGTCCCTGCGCGTCGCGGTGAACACGCCGCCGGCGGCATCGATGTCATATGCGTCGCCCCAGTGGAACCTGAGTTCATCCAGCGCGTCGGTGTCGCCTTTGGCCCGGCTCCGGTGTCGATGGCCGGTGCTCGCGGCGCAGCAACTCGGCGAGAACCTCGTGCGTCCGCCTGTCGTAGCGGACAAGCTCAGGAGATAGCCGTTCGGCCGCGACAACGAGGTTCACTGCCGCGGCGTCCTGCCGGCGCATGGCGTAGGCACGGGCAAGATCGAGACTCACCTGCGTGCGCCTGCCCACCAGGGCGGCGGGGATCGCCGTGATGTCAAGGGCCTCGCCCGTCTCGGCTGCCGCCCGGGCGTCGCCAAGCTGAAGGTGCGCCGCGATGGCGTGTATCGCGACATTGACAGGCCCGAACGCGGTGCCCATGTGGTTCGCTTCCCCTGTGCGGTCAGCGATACTGCGCGCCTTCTCAGGCAGGACCGCGGTCATGGTCCGGTCGTAGCCTGCCGCCGCCGCGGTGACTGCGGCCAGGTGAAGGGCGCCGTACACGCTGAGCTGGTCCGGCGAAGGTGATCCCATGACGTGCTCGAGGGTGCCCGCGGCGGCCATCGCCAGGTCCAGAGCCTCGCTCGGATGCTTGCGGCTGGTGATGATGTAGGACAGGCGCCACGCAGCCAGGGCCGCGAGAAGAGGCTTGCCGGAGTACTCGGCGGCGGACATGGCGCGGTCGGCGGCGGTCCACGCGAGGGACGGCTCGCCGACGCGATTGAGCAGCGCGGCCACGGTGTCGTAGACCAGGGCACGCACCTCGCACACCGATGGCCGCCCGGCGCTTCCTGCCCGGCTTGCGCCCTCCACGCCGGATCAGCCGTGGCAGAAGATGGCCGGTAGCCTCGTATCGGGTTGCCTGGTAGCACTGGTAAGCCGAACGGGCCATCGCACGCAGGTGTCCCAGCTGCCGGACCGGTTGCGGCTCGTGGCCGGCAGAAGCGCCCAGTGTCCCGTAGCGCATCATGGCCTGCTCGATCAGCGCCGCGGCCGGATACGCACGCTGGCCGTCTCCGCCGCCCGCGCCCGGCGTGGTGATCTGTTCGATATCGATCCGGAGGACTTCGGCAAGCCGCGTCAGGACGGCATGGCTGTCGATGCCGCGCCTGCCGCGTTCCACCTGGGACAGCCAGGACTCAGACCTGCCGACCAGGCCCGCGAGCACAGCCTGAGACAGGCCCCGGCGTCTCCTCGCCCGCGCGATCCGCTGTCCCGCCGTCTCCAGGTCCATCACGTCACCGGGGTCCGCGCTCCAGCGGGCAGCGCGGCGATAACCTCGCTCCAGGGCGGCAGCCGCCGCTCGTACGGGGCGCCTGGATCGAACAGGACGTGGACGCCCATGCCGCCGAGCGTCTCCAGGCTCGCCGCGAACGCCGGATGGCTGGCCAGCTGGGGCTTGCAATGCGGGACGACGACGACCGGGACGCCGTATCCGGCCATCTCGCACAGCAGCCCGACCGCGAAGTTGTCCGCGTGGCCGTGCGCGAACTTGTTGACGCTGTTGAACGTCAGCGGGCACGCCAGCACCACGTCAGCGGCCGGGGCTGCCTTCCCGGTGCCCGGCAACCGGTATTCAGAACGGACTGGCTCGCCCGTCAGCTGTTCCAGCTCGCCCGGGTTGATGAACCTGGTCCCGGCCGGCGTAGAGAACACCACCACGCGCCACCCGGCGGCCTGGCATCGTCCCACCAGCGCGGGCACGCCTTCAGGTGCGGGCGCGCCGCTCACGACCAGGTACAGCACGCCGTTTGGAAACGGCCGCTCCGTGCTATCGTCATGCACAGGTCCCGCACCTTCCAGGATGTCTCGACAACTCCAGGATAGGCACGGGACCTTGCCTTCGGCTCTCATCAGGACGTTGCGTGATCAGCTTGATACGCCTCACGCCTAGCGCGATGCCCCGCCCGGTCCTCGACCGGCGGGGCGGCTACGCCCTCACTGCCGTTCCACCGGGAAGTACAGCCGGGCGGCGATCGGAGACGAGCCGTCGCAGATCACCGAGATCTCGCCGCCGTCCTCGAGAACCCGGCTGACCATCTCCTCGATGAGGTCAGGGACCCGCAGCGCCGCCGTGCCCCAGTCCGGGCAGTCGTCTGCATCAATACTGAGAGCGCCGCACCAGGAGTGGCCGGACATGCGGCCGGGTTCCCAGCACCGCCCGTTCCGGCAGCTGGCAGGGCAGCGGGAAAGCCTCAAGCAGGCCGACATCGGCACAGACGAAGACGGCCACGGTGCGACCGAGCCAGTCACGGCCTGGCCGTCCGCCGCGATCGCGTCGGCCCGGGCGAGACCGCGGTGTTCCGGGCGGTCAACGGCCTGCCCGGCTGGCTGTACCCCCTGCCTGGGCGATCATGCAACTAGGCACCCTCGGCACTGACCTGTCTTGCGTCGTGGCTGGTTGCGGGAACCGGACGAAGGGCCCTTGATCTGGTGCCTTCCGGCCTGGTGCTTCCGCATTCCCGGTTGCCAAGAGTGGGAGCATGTCCATCACCGTTGTCCGAGGCGTGTGGGCGTGGCTGGTCCAGCGATCTGCGCCGCTGCTGCTCGCCGTCACGACAGCCGGGATGGCTGCTGGCGGCCTGGCCAGCCTGGCAGGCGCTAGCGGGGCCTCGGAAGCAGCGTGGCTCGCCGCGGCGGCCTGCGGGATCACCTACGCCTTCTGGATCGCGGCCGCCAGCATCTGGCGCGGCCGGCTGAGCGTTGACGTGATCGCGCTGATGGCACTGGTCGGCGCGGTGGCGGTCGGTGAGCTGCTCGCCGCGGCCGTGATCAGCGTCATGCTCACCAGCGGGCGCACCCTGGAGGCCTGGGCCGCCTACCGCGCCAGGCACGACCTGAGCGCCCTGCTGGCCCGGCGCCGCGAACCGGGCGGCGCTACCGGGACGGGTCACTCGAGGCCGTGCCGCTGGATCAGATCGCGGCCGGTGACGTGCTGCTCGTAGCGGCAGGCGAGGTCGTCCCCGTGGACGGCACGCTAACCACCGGCGCCGCCGTGCTCGATGAATCCGCGCTGACCGGGGAGGCACTGCCGGTGGAGCACGTGCGGGGCGACTCGCTCCGCAGCGGCACGCTGAACGCGGCCGGGCCGTTCGACCTGCGTGCTAGCGCTAGCGCCGCCGACAGCACCTACGGGGCTATCGTCCGTCTGGTCGCCGAGGCGGAAAACTCGCAGGCGCCGTTCGTCCGGCTCGCCGACAGATACGCCATGTGGTTCTTGCCGCTGAGCCTGGTCGTGGCAGGAGCGGCGTGGGCGCTGGGCGGCGCCGCCCGGGCGGTGGCGGTCCTGGTGGTTGCCACGCCGTGTCCGCTGATCCTCGCGGCACCGGTCGCCCTGGTCTCTGGCCTGTCAGCCGCGGCGCGCCGCGGGATCGTGGTGAAGAACGGCGGAGTGCTGGAACGCCTTGCCCGGTGCACCACCGTGATGCTGGACAAGACGGGGACGCTCACCGTCGGCCAGCCTGAGGTGACGGCCATCGTGCCCGCGGGTGGCTTGCCGCCCGACGAGATCGTGGCCGTCGCGGCGTCACTTGACCAGGCGTCCGGGCATGTCCTTGCGGCCGCGGTCGTCCGCGCGGCGGCTGAGCGTGGGTGCCCGCTGGTCCAGCCCGCGGATGTGACGGAACTGCCCGGCCAGGGCATCGCGGGAACGGTCGCGGGCCGTCACGTCAGGCTCGGGCGCGCTGAATGGGCCGCGGTGACGGGGACCCCGCCGTGGGTCAGGGCCGTCCGCAGGCGGGCATGGCTCGATGGTGCCCTCACCGTGTTCGTCGCGGTCGACGGCAATCCCGCGGGCGCGCTCCTGCTCGAGGACCGGATCCGGCTGGACGCCCGGCAGACGATCAGGGCGCTGCGCCGCGGTGGCATCACGCGGGTCGTTCTGGCGACGGGCGACGGTGCCGAAGCGGCCGGCGCCGTCGGCGCGCTTACCGGGGTCGATGAAGTTCTCGCCGAGCTGACACCGGCCGGGAAGCTGGATGCGGTGCGCCGTGAACAGCGGCGGGCGCCTGTCATCATGACCGGCGACGGGATCAACGACGCGCCCGCTCTGGCCCTCGCCGATGTCGGGGTCGCCATGGGGGCACGGGGTTCTACCGCGTCGTCGGAGGCGGCTGACGCAGTTCTGACGGTTGATCATCTCGGCCGTCTCGGTGAGGTGGCGGCGCTGGCCCGCCGTACCCGGCGGATCGCGTTGCAGAGCGTGCTAGCGGGGATGGGAATGTCACTGGCGGCCATGGCAGTGGCCGCCGCCGGGTTGCTTCCCGCGGTGTGGGGCGCGCTGCTGCAGGAAGGCATTGACGTGGCTGTCATCCTCAACGCGCTGCGCGCGTTGCGCCCAGCTCTCTCTGCTAAGCCGCTGACCTCCGCCGACACCGCGCTGACCAGGCGGTTCCGCATCGAGCATCAGCTCCTTCGCGCCGACATTGAGCAACTCCGGGTCGCTGCCGACGCGCTGACCACCGACCCGCTCGCGGCGCCCGCCGCGATAGCTCAGGTCCGCCAGGCCTACGCCCTGCTCACCGGCGAGGTCTGGCCGCATGAGAACGCCGAGGAGGCGGATCTGTACCCGGCGCTGAACCGGCTGCTCGGCGGGGTCGACCCGACCGCCCCGATGAGCCGGGCCCACGCCGAGATCGCCTACCAGATCGCCCGGCTCGGCCGGCTCATTGGCGATGTCGGTGACCGGGTGCCCGACGATACGGACATCGCCGATCTCCGCGGCGTCCTGTACGGCCTGTACGCGATCGTGCGGTTGCACATGGTCCAGGAGGATGAAGCGTACCTGTCGCTCGGTGACGACGCCGACGCACTGGAGGCCGCGAACTAGGAAACGAACGTGAGGAGGCAGACGATGAGCAAGCGCACGTGGATCCCGGCCGGGGCCGCCCTGGCCACCGGGCTGGGGGCGTTCGCCTACCCGCTGTTCTTCCGGTGCTGGTGCCTTACCTGGGGCGCCCGGCCCGAGGAGGTATCAAGGAAGCTGCCCGGCGACGAACTGCTCGCTGACGCCGGCATCGTGTCCACCCGGGCGATCACGATCGGTGCGCCACCGGACGCGGTCTGGCCGTGGCTGGTGCAGATGGGCAGCGGGCGGGGCGGCGTGTACACCTACGACTGGATAGAGAACCTGCTCGGCCTGAACATGCATAGCGCGCGCCAGATCCTGCCGCAGTTCCAGGACGTCAAGGTCGGCGACGAGCTGCCGCTGGGTCCCGGTCGGCCGATGATGCGGGCGGTCGTCTGCGACCCGGAGCGGACGCTCACGTTCCGGTTCGCCGACGGGAACTGGGTGTGGATCTTCGCGCTCTTCGCGGAGGACGGGCAGACCAGGCTGATCAGCCGGAACCGGATCGCCGCGCCGGCGGCGCTGCCGGCCCGTCTGTTCAGCATGCTCGTCATGGAACCCGGCAGCCTGGTTATGGAGCGCAAGATGCTGCTCGGCATCAGGCAGCGCGCCGAGGGCCTGGCCCGCGAGCGAGCCGCGGCGGCCCGAAGCGACGCCACAGGGTGAGCGCGGCGATGGCGGCCAGCACCACGGCGGCCTCCGCAACCAGGCCCCCTGCCGACGGCAGCTGCAACGCCAGGATCCGCCGCGCCAGCGGGACGGCGAACAGCGGCACCAGGCAGGCGGCCATGGCCGCGATCAGGAGGATCCGGCTTGCCGCCGGGCGCCCGGCGACGAGGCCGAGGACCCACAAGCCCATGGTGAACACGGCCAGCATGGCTGCCGTGCGCGCCGCGTCGCCCGGCCCGGCGGCGCCGGTGCCTGGCCCGGCGGCGGCACCTGTCATGGCGCGGACGATGGCGTAGCTCGCCA
>WNGQ01003592.1_pt1 | contig 15594 bp, 13 predicted proteins | sample 5407661 | NCBI WGS metagenome assembly WNGQ01 (sample SAMN13153382, study PRJNA577476) | soil metagenome | isolation source: 60 cm soil or saprolite under Garry oak tree replicate 2 | place: USA:California | collected 2016-06-15 | reverse complement strand
CGGTTTCACCGCCCGCTCGAAATCCCGCGCGCGCTGCGGTGAGGGTTGAGGCAGGCCCTGCTCTCCATAGATGAGCAGGCGATGAAGGCGGCTTCCCCGGCCCGCCGAGCGCGGCGAATCAAAGCGACGGGCGTCGAGGTTTGCTCACCGTTCGATCAAGGCTCGAAGAATCGTGCCGCGAATGACCGAAAATCCGTGCGAAGACGCAGCGAGCCGGCGCATTCGGGGTGCGGCCATCGATCGCTCGCCGCACCTGCGGACGCGGCTTGCGCGTCCCCCGGGATGACCCCGACAGAGGGCCGCGCTGATAATTTCTCGCTTGACATCAATTCCGTGACAGCGGCGTGACCAGGCTGTGAATGGAACCCTTCCGAATCCGCCGCCGATATCCGATACTTGCTGCACCGCACCTGAGTCGCCCCCGAATTTCACAGCTCGGCACCACATTTAGCAGTTTGTTTACGGGGGCATACTAAGCCTTGACGAACGGAAGGTGCTGTCCTAGCTTGAAAAGGTTCGGCGCGAGTGGTTCGAAGTCCCGCCGGGCGCTCTCCTGAAAGGGTCTGCGTAACCGCTCCGCTTGCCGCCACGGCGCCGGAGAGAGGCTCTTCGTTTGCCTTAAGGCGAGCCGCGCCGGACCGCGCCGCAATAAACAAACCCGGGCCCGCCAGGACCACGGGGAAGGCGTTAAATAGAGACGAGAGTAACGAGCCAGTCCGAGCGCGGCCGGGAGGCCAGGGCCGCGTGACGGGTCACGTGTCGGCGGTCCGCCGGGCCGCCGCGCCAACGACGAAGGGGCGAATGATGCGGATTACGCGGCGATACACCAAGGAAGGACAGTCCCCCTACGCGGACATCGCGTTCCGCCTGACCGAAAGCGAGATCCGCAATCCCGACGGCTCGGTGGTGTTCCGTGCCGAGGGCGTCGAGGTGCCGGCGTTCTGGTCGCAGGTCGCCGCCGACGTGCTGGCGCAAAAATACTTCCGCAAGGCGGGGGTGCCCGCGCGGCTGAAGAAGGTCGAGGAGGAGACCGTTCCGTCCTGGCTGTGGCGCTCGAGCGCCGACGAGGCGGCATTGGGGGCGCTGCCGGAGAAGGAGCGCAGCACCGGCGAACATTCCTCCAAACAGGTGTTCGAGCGGCTCGCCGGCACCTGGACCTATTGGGGTTGGAAGGGCGGCTATTTCGATTCGGAAGCGGACGCGCGCGCCTTCTTCGACGAGCTCGTCTTTATGCTCGCGATGCAGATGGCGGCGCCGAATTCGCCGCAATGGTTCAATACCGGACTCTATTGGGCCTACGGCATCGACGGGCCGAGCCAGGGCCATTTCTACGTCGACTTCCAGACCGGCAAACTCGTGAAGTCGAAGTCGGCCTACGAGCATCCGCAGCCGCACGCCTGCTTCATCCAGTCGATCGCCGACGATCTGGTCAACGAAGGCGGGATCATGGATCTGTGGGTGCGCGAGGCGCGCCTGTTCAAATACGGCTCGGGAACCGGCTCGAATTTCTCGCGCCTGCGCGGCGAGGGCGAACGGCTCGCGGGCGGAGGAAAATCCTCCGGGCTGATGAGCTTCCTCAAGATCGGCGATCGCGCGGCCGGCGCCATCAAGTCGGGCGGCACCACGCGCCGCGCCGCCAAGATGGTGATCGTCGACACCGATCATCCCGACATCGAGCAATTCATCAACTGGAAGGTGATCGAGGAGCAGAAGGTGGCGAACCTCGTCACCGGCTCCAAGATCAACCAGAAGCATCTGCGCGCGATCCTCAAAGCGTGCGTGAACTGCGAAGGCTCGGGCGACGACTGCTTCGATCCGGACAAGAACCCGGTGCTGCGGCGGGAAATCAAGGCCGCGCGCAGGAATCACGTGCCCGACAATTTCATCAAGCGCGTGATCCAATTCGCCAAGCAGGGCTACACCGACATCGAGTTCCCGGTCTACGACACCGACTGGGATTCGGACGCCTATCTCACCGTCTCGGGGCAGAACTCCAACAACTCGGTGCGCGTCACCGACGAGTTCCTCAAGGCGGTCGAGGCCGACGGCGATTGGGATCTGTTCTGGCGCACCAAGCCGGGCAAGATCGCCAAGACGATCAAGGCGCGCGCGCTGTGGGAGAAGATCGGCTACGCCGCCTGGGCCTGCGCCGATCCCGGCCTGCAGTACCACACCACCGTGAACGACTGGCACACCTGCCCGGCCTCGGGGCCCATCCGCGCCAGCAATCCGTGCTCGGAATACATGTTCCTCGACGACACCGCGTGCAACCTCGCCTCCATGAACCTGCTCGCGTTCCGCAACGCGGCGACGCAGCAGTTCGACCTCGAAGGCTACGAGCACGCGGTGCGGCTGTGGACCATCGTGCTCGAAATCTCGGTGCTGATGGCGCAATTCCCCTCGCGCGAGATCGCGCTGCTCTCCTTCGAGTTCCGCACGCTGGGCCTGGGCTACGCCAACCTCGGCGGCTTGTTGATGTCGTCGGGCCTCTCCTACGATTCCGACGCCGGCCGCCAGATCGCGGGCGCGCTCACCGCCATCCTGACCGGCGTCAGCTACGCCACCTCGGCCGAGATGGCCGGGTTGCTCGGCGCCTTCCCCGGCTACAAGAAGAACCGCGAGCACATGCTGCGCGTCATTCGCAACCACCGCCGCGCCGCGCACGGCGAGCGCACCGGCTATGAGAAGGTGGCGACGCCGCCGGTCCCGCTCGACCACAAGGCCTGCCCCGATCCGCGCATGATCGAGCATGCCGAGCGCGCCTGGGATCGCGCGCTCGCGCTCGGCGAGCAGCATGGCTATCGCAATGCCCAAGTCTCGGTGATCGCGCCCACCGGCACCATCGGGCTGGTGATGGACTGCGACACCACCGGCATCGAGCCCGACTTCGCGCTGGTCAAGTTCAAGAAGCTCGCCGGCGGCGGCTATTTCAAGATCATCAACCGCGCGGTGCCTGAGGCGTTGCGCGTGCTCGGCTATTCGCAGGAGCAGATCACCGAGATCGAGGCCTACGCGGTCGGCCATGGCAGCCTCGCCGCCGCGCCCGGCATCAACCCCACCACGCTCAAGCAGAAGGGCTTCACGCAAGAGGCGATCGAGAAGGCGGAGAAGGCGCTGCGCAGCGCCTTCGACATCAAGTTCGCCTTCAACAAGTGGACGCTGGGCGAGGAGTTCGTGGCCAAGCTCGGCATCGCGCCGGAGAAGCTCGCCGATCCGCGCTTCGATCTTCTCTCCGCGCTCGGCTTCACCAAGCGCGAGATCGAGGCCGCCAACGTGCATGTCTGCGGCGCGATGACGATCGAGGGCGCTCCCCATCTCAAGGCCGAGCACTATCCGGTGTTCGACTGCGCCAATCCCTGCGGGCGCAACGGCAAGCGCTACCTCTCGGTCGAGAGCCACATCCGCATGATGGCGGCGGCGCAGCCGTTCATCACCGGAGCGATCTCCAAGACAATCAACATGCCCAACGACGCCACGGTCGAGGACTGCAAGGCGGCGTATTTGCTCTCCTGGAAGCTTGCGCTCAAAGCCAACGCGCTCTATCGCGACGGCTCGAAGCTCTCGCAGCCGCTGCAGTCGCAATTGATCGCGGACGAGGACGACGAGGACGACCTCGTCGAGGCATTCATCGAGAAGCCGGCCGCCGCGCGCGCCTCCGCGCTCGCGGAGAAGGTGGTGGAGAAGGTGGTCGAGCGCATCGTGGTGATGCGCGAGCGCGAGCGCATGCCGGACCGCCGCAAGGGCTACACCCAGAAGGCGGTGGTCGGCGGCCACAAGGTCTATCTGCGCACCGGCGAATACGACGACGGGCGGCTGGGCGAAATCTTCATCGACATGCACAAGGAGGGCGCGGCGCTGCGCTCGCTGCTCAACAACTTCGCGATCGCGGTCTCGCTCGGCCTGCAATATGGCGTGCCGCTCGAGGAATATGTCGACGCCTTCACCTTCACGCGCTTCGAGCCCTCGGGCCCGGTACAAGGCAACGACTCGATCAAATACGCGACCTCGATGCTCGATTACGTCTTCCGCGAACTCGCCGTGAGCTATCTCGAGCGCTTCGACCTCGCCCATGTCGATCCCAACGAAGGCGGCTTCGACGCGCTCGGCAAGGGCGTGGAGGAAGGCAAGCCGGGCGGCACCGCGGCGACGAAATACGTCTCCAGGGGGCTCACCCGCTCGCGCACGGACAAGCTTTCGGTTTTGGCGGGTGGTGCGGCGCCTGAGGCGCGTTCACCCTCCCCCATCGGTGGGGAGGGTGGCGCGCGGGGCGCGCCCGGCGGCGGCAAGGTCACGGCCTTCGGCGGCCGCGAGCCGCGCGCCGAAGGCACCGCCGCGCTCAAGGCCGAGCCCGAGCAGAAGTTCTCGCCCGCCGAGCAGCTCGAGCAGCAGCAGCGCGTCGTCGCGCGCGGCGAGGTCGCCGACGCGCGTGCGAGTGCGCGCGCGATGGCGGCGGAGAAGCGCGCCGAAGCCAAGGCCAAGGGCTACGAAGGCGAGGCCTGCGGCGAATGCGGCAACTTCACGCTCGTTCGCAACGGCACCTGCCTCAAATGCGACACCTGCGGCGCGACGACGGGGTGTAGCTGACGCACGTCCTTTCGCGCGATACGACAGCGACGCGCACTCGGCGCTTTCCCTCTCCCCGCCCGCCGCCACCTCAATGGCGCGGCACGCGCGCGTCCACGCTGTAGAGCGGCGGGGTTCCGCTGCTGAAGATCTGCGCCGCCGTCGTCATCGACGGCGTGTCGGCGGCGAGCCCGAAGAAGAAGGTCGTGTTGGCGAGGTTCGGCCCGCCGCCGAGGCACAGCGTTTTGGCGAGCTCGAACGATCACCTCGCCAAACCGTTCCGCCGACTTCAACCCGATGGAGCTGAGGCCGCCGGAGGTGATCACGAACACGTCGGCCAACTGGTTGGGCGCGTAGGGAAGCTTGAGCGCCGGGCCGAAATTGAGCACCAGCCCGCCCAGGCAATCGGCGCTGCCCGCCGCTTGGGTGAGGCTGATGCGATACATGTAGCCGGCCTTGCCGGCGGCGGGGGTGCCGGGGGCGCCGCTGAAGGTGCGCGACTGCAGAAACGCGGTGTTGGGCGCGGCCAGATACGGCAACGGAATAAACCCGACGCTGTCGCTCACGGTGATGGTGCAGGCCGGGTGGAACACGCAATTGACGGCGGGGGCGTTGACCTCGACCACGGTGAGCGGCTGCGCGCGCGCCGCGAGCATGCGGAGCGCGAGCGCGGCCACCGCGCCCGCAGCAACTCTCAAGATGCGCATCTTCGCCCTCCTCCGCCGCCGAAGCGCCGCCATTGGCGCGGCAGCCATCTCGGCGTTCGATTCACGCCGATAGTCCTGCTATCGTCAAGCTCCCGGTAGGCGCAAGACCGCGACGGCGAAGAGGAATCGCCTCCAGCATGGTGTATGCTTGCGCTCCAACCCAACTGACGTTTCGACGCCGATGACCGAGGAGGCCCCCATGTCAGCGCAACCCCGCAAGGTCGTGCATCCCGACATCAAGCCCAAGAACACGCCGGCACTGGCCTCGCGCTATCTCGACGTTCCCAACATGCCGTGGGAGCCGACCAAGTTCGCAGGGATCCGGATCAAGGTGCTTTATAGCGATGACCGCGGCATGACCACGGCGCTGTTCAAGCTCGATCCCGGCGCCGTCGTGCCACTGCACGAGCACACCGCGCTCGAGCAGACGTTCGTGCTCGAGGGCACGCTCGAGGATCACGAGGGTGTGTGCGGGCCGGGCCAGTTCGTCTGGCGGCCGGCCGGCAATCGGCACGAGGCGGTGGCACCCAACGGCGCCGTCATCCTCGGATTCTTCCTCAAGCCCAACCGCTTTGCCCGCGGCGAGAAATTCTTCACCGAGGACGGGGCGGAGTAGAAGCGGCCGCGGCGAACCGGACCGAGGCTAGCGTCCCGATTCCGAAGTTCGTAAGCCGCTGCGGCACACTCTCATGCGAACTTCGGAATCTAAGGGACACTAGCAAGCTTATGACTCTAGTGTGGTTTTTTGGATTTGAAGTTCCTATACGAAGCCCACTGCAAAATCGTAGGAACTTCAAATCCACCACCCTAGCGTGCCACCCGGGCCTGGCGGGCGGGCGGGCGCTTGCGGGGCCGGGCAAGGTTTCAGAAAGCCGTAACCGCGATTGATGTCGACATCGGCCACGCACATATTGCCGCGGCGAACCGGGCCGACGCTGGAGTACCATTCCCAGCTGGCGTTCACCCCGGCGGGGCGGGCCTGCGCATAAACGTCCTGCACCCCGGCTATCAAAGCTGTAACGCCGATACTGCAGATGAGAGCGCGCTTCATCACATAGCCTCCTTTTGGACGAACAAATGTCGCAATGCGGATTGCTATCATCGGCATGAGTAAAGGTTTCCAATCTGTCGGGCATAAACTTCGGATCAAATAAAATCTCCGTATGCGCTTCATCGAACCGGCGTTGCAGCGTGCCGGCTTCATCCGCACGATCATCGAAACGTTTAGCCAGGGTCGGCCAGCGTCTCAGTTAGGCGAGCGATATGGTCGCGCCGACACTCGACAAGGCCGTGAACGCATGAAGGCCGCGGCGCTCGAGGCAAGACGCGGAAAAAGACCAATGTCCGGCGCAGGTTTGCGTCACCTCGCGCGTGCGATAAATTGGGCCGAATCGGCAACCCCTGAGGTCGGCGAGGACAGCATGGCGCGCGAGACCTCGAGAGCAGTCTTCGCCTGCGGCTCGATCCTGCTTGTCGTCGCCGTCGCCGGCTGCTCCGAATTCTCACTGTGGGGGAAACCGGACAAGCCCGTCGATCCCAACGTCTATCCGGAAAACTACAAAAAGGACGTGCTGGCGTACGTGAAAGTTCATCCCGCCGAGATGTTGAACGTGCGCGAGGCTTCGATCTCGGCACCCGCGCTGAGACAATTCGGTAGCGAAAGCCGATTTTTCGCCTGCCTGCGCGTCAGCGGCCCGGATGGGCGCAAGGACAAGACGGTGATCTTCTACTCCGGCGGGATCAATCAATTCATCGACGCAGAGGGCGAACAATGCGGCGCCGCCCCGTATCAGCCGTTCCCCGAGCTGGTGGCGCAGATCACCCAATTGAAGGGGAAGAAATGACGGGACATTTTCCCCGCCTTCCCCGAAATGGCAGTCCTCGCGACGCGCCCTTCGACGCGTCTTCGTGAACTTGCACCGTAAGTTGCAGCATGCAAATGTCCCGGCCGCCACAACCCTTACGTAACGACATCATGCGCTTTCGCACGTACATTGCTGCCGGACTCGCCGCGCTCGCCAGCGCGTGCGCCGGCCACCTCGACTCCCCCGCGCCGGCCTACGTTTCGCCCTCGACCTTCGAAAATTTGACGTGTCGCCAGATCGGCGAGGAGCAAAAGCGCATCACCCGCGCCGAGGCCACGGGCGGTAGTCTGGACGGCAAGCCGGGCGATGCCAACGACATCGCGCTGCTCAAAGGCGCGATGGAGGCGCTCGAGCAGGTGTCGATTGAAAAGAATTGCAACATCGAATTTCAGCACGGATGACGCGGACCGCGCGCACGCCGGTTTCCCCAACCTCCAGTTCTGACCCTTAATCCGGCTGGATGCCGGCGTCCTTGACCATCTTGCCCCATTTGCCGAGCTGGACCTTGACGAAGTCCTCCAGTTCCTTGGGCGAGCTCGAAAACGCTTCAAAGCCCACGTTGCCGAGATTGGATTTCACCTCGCCGCTGTCGATGATCTTGCGCAGCTCGGCGTTGAGCAGCGTGATGATGTCCGCAGGCGTGCCGGCCGGCGCGAAAATGCCGGCCCAGGAATCCATGTCGAACCCTGTGACTCCCGCCTCGTCCAGCGTGGGCAGCTCGGGGATCAGCGTCGAGCGCTTCAGCCGCGTCACCGCCAGCGCGCGCAACGTACCCGCTTTGACGTGCGGCAGGCCGGTGGTGAGGTCGGTGAACATCATCGACACTCGGCCGGCCAGCACGTCGTTGAGGGCGGGCGGCGCGCTCTTGTAGGGGACATGGAGTATGTCGAGTTCGGCCCAGTGCTTGAGCGTCTCGCCGGCCACGACGCCGGAGGTGTTGCCGCTGGCGAACGACAGCTTGCCGGGATTGGCCTTGGCGTATTCGATCAGCTCCTTCACCGACTTCGCCGGAATGCTCGGGTGAACGCACAGCATCAGCGTATAGCTTCCCATGCGCGTGATCGCCGTGAAGTCCTTCACCGGATCGTAACCGATGTTCTTCATCAGGAAAGGCGCGGCCGAATGCGGACTGTTGGTGCTCATGAACAGCGTGTAGCCGTCCGGTGCCGAGCGCGCGACGTATAGCGCCGAAAGGGCCCCGTTCGCGCCCGGCCGGGCTTCGACCACGACGCTCTGCTTGAGCACGGCACCGAGGTGCTGAGCGACCACGCGGGCGATCGTGTCGGTGGCGCTGCCCGGCCCGAACGGAACAATGATCGTGATCGGCTTGCTCGGATAGGTGTCGGCGTGGGCCGCAAGGCCGAACGACAGCGCGCCAGCGGCGATAAGAATGCGCAGGAAAGTCTTCATGCCACGTTCCTCCCAGATTCGAGGCTGTCATTGATGGCGCAGCGCCCTCGCATCCGCACGCGCCTGATTGAGCTCTGGCATCAAGCATAACGGATTTGCACCACCGTCGGGCGTCCGTTGAAAAGGAGCAATTGTCGCAACCATGATTCCGATCCGGCTCGCCCAGCGGGACCCAGGTCTGCCGACCCCCCTACCCGCCCGCGGCCTTACGACATCCATGCCATCGGTTGGGGTGGCGCCGACGTGGCGCCGTTCATCGGATTGACAGGTTCGCTCCGGTACGGTCGCCTAAGGCACCACCTCGGCGCTCATTGGCAGGACCGTGACCACGAGTGATACGGTAATCGCCGCGTACAGCCCGCCCACAGTGCGCGCCTTTCACGCCTCCCACGTCGCCGCGACGCTGTGCTGCTTCGTGGTGCTGCTCGCTCCGGCGTTGTGGAATCGCTATCCGTTGTTGCAATACGACACCGGCGGCTATCTCGCCCGCTGGTACGAAGGCTACCTCGTGCCGAGCCGCTCGACGGTGTTCGGGCTGTTTCTCCACGTCGGCGAAGGCCTGCATTTCTGGCCCGAGCTCATTCTGCAAACCGGCTGCGCCATCTGGGTCATGTCGCTCGTGTTGCGGGCGGCTGGATTTGCCGTGGGACCGTGGCACAGGACCTTGATTGTCGCCGGCCTCGCGCTCGTCACCGCCCTGCCCGTGCTATCCAGCACCCTGCTGACCGATATCTTCGCCGGGCTGAGCGTGTTTTCGCTGCATCTTCTGATCTTTCATCGTTCGCTTTTCGCACCCATGGAACGAATTGGGCTCTTTTTGCTCATCGCCTTCGCCGCGGCCACGCACAGCGCGACGCTCGCGGTGCTGCTTGCCGTCTTGGTTCTTGCCGTTCCGATCCTGCTCGTCTCGCGCCCTCGCCCCCTGCGCGCGCTTCTCCCGGCCGGCGGCGCCATCGCCACGGGAGCGGCCATGCTGCTCGCGGCGAATCTCGCCTTGTCGGGGCAGCTTGCCTGGACGCCGGGCGGCTTCGGAATTGCCTTCGGCCGCATGCTGCAGGATGGAATCGTCAAGCGCTATCTCGACGACCATTGTCCAACCGCGCGGCTCAAGCTCTGTCCTCACCGCAACGAGCTGCCGGCAACCGCCGATGATTTCCTGTGGAGCAACGGCGTCTTCAATGAGCTCGGTCGCTTCAGCGGCCTCGGCGAGGAAATGCGCTTCATTGTGCTGCACAGTCTGCAAGAGTATCCGCTGCAGCAAATGGAAACCGCCCTCGCGGCCTCGGCAAGGCAGCTGCGGCTGGTTGCGACCGGTCAGGGCACGCACGATCAAATCTGGCACACCTACGGCATCATCGAGCGCTACATTCCCAGGGAAGTGCCGGCCATGCGGAACGCCCGGCAACAACGCGGTGAGCTCGACTTCGATCTGATCAATCGCGTCCACGTACCGATCGCGCTCGGCTCGATGATTCTTGCGCTGGTGTTGCTCGCGCGAGCAACAATTTCGGGCCGCTTCGACGAGACGGGGAGGCTTGCCGCAACCGTGACGGTCGCCATCCTTGCGAATGCGTTCGTGTGCGGAGCGCTGTCGGGACCCCACGACCGCTACGGGGCGCGTATCGCCTGGATCGCGACGTTCACGGCCGCCATTGCGATGCTGCGCGCAATCCACGATTTGCTGCCGAACGCAAAAGGCGCTTGGGTCCAGCGCGCGCCCTCGCCCCGGCTCGGGACCATGGAAAATCAAGTCTGAACGTCCCATGGCCCCTGACATCCGCGGGCCATCGCCGCAGGTCGCAGCCGCGCCGCGAGTCGATTCGCGCCAGCTTCGGCCCGGCTTCATCTCGATGCCTGGAGTTCGTCGAAGAGTCCGGACGACCGCTTACTCTTGAGGTAGAACCGCCACGCAATGCCATCTTCATCTCCCGTTCGGTCCAGGACGTAACGTGAAGCTAACAGCGCGGCGAATTCGGGCCACCGATCGGCGGCGTCGAACCCGCTTACTCCTGGCCATTGGGCATTGGTGAGAAGGATGGCTGCTGGCGGATCGGCTTCGAGCGCCGCCACGAAGCGCTGCCGAACGGAATCCGTGGCAAGCAGAAGAGAGAACCATTGAATGTGTGGCGTGGCCTGTCGCATTCCGGCGCGCGCCATTGCAAGGAAGGCGCCATTGTCCGAATCGAGGACCTGAACTCTCGCGCCCCTAGGCAAGCGACTTTCGAATACTAGTTGCATGGCCGAGGCAGCGCGCAGGGCCGGGTACGTTTCTGCTTCCATGAGCGCTTTGGGCACCAGCCAGCCGAGCGTTGCAGCCGTGACCATTAGGCACACCGCCGAGCGCAGCATAGCGAGTGAGGCGAGGCTCCACGCCCCCCAGCACGCCAGTCCAATTCCCAAGGGATACACATGATAGAACCAACCCTTGCGCTGAGCGATCAAATGAATGAACCCGAACAGCGTGAGGCCAATCATGGCTCGTACTCGCGGTGGTTTAGGCGCGGATATGTTCAGCGCAGCGGCAAGCGCGAGCCCGTCCGTCGGGGCCAACCAAACAGCCGTGTCGCGGAAAATGTCGGACATTGGGCGCGCACCCAACGAAGCATAAGAGGGCAGCAATCCCTGCATTGTTGCGATGAAAGCCCCCAATGCGCCGAACGCCGCCAAGAGGCCGAACAGCGGAAGTCCCGTTGCCGCAGCACCGACGGTAATCCATCCGGCTTCACGCCAACGCAGTCTCCCCATCGTGATGGCGGGAAGTGCCAATAGCAGGATGCCACTCGGCTTGATCGATGCCGCGATCATGGCGAAGACGCCGGCCAAAAAGAGATCGATCCGGTAGCGCTTAGGATTTTCCGCTGCCCTGGCTGATACGACCGCAGCTGCCAACGCGGGTATCGAGATCAGATAGTCCCGCTGCCCAGCGGAATAGGGACCGAGCAGGAGGTGGGTCACCAGCACGATGAGCACGGCTTGGATCGCCGGCGCTCGTCCTGCGGGCCATACGAGCACCAGGATCAAGCCCGATACGAGGGCGGTGGCGGCGAGATCGAACGCGCGCCACGCGACATCGCCCATACCGCCGATCGCCACAGCGGCGACGTGGATGAAATAGATCAGAGGCATGTTGATGTCGACGATGTCGCGGTAAGGCACCGCGCCCATTTGCATTTGACCGGCAATGAAGTGGAAAATCGCGGCATCGCCGACCAGGGGCCAGTCCAGCGAGCGCCACAGCAGCGAACCCGCCGCGGCCGCGAGGGGCAAGTTCAAAAGCGTCACAAGTCTGGCGTTACAGGACAAGGCAAGAGTCCGCGAAGCCCGGCGCTCCCTCCGGAGTGCCGCCGGCGGACGGGCTTAGTGTCCGTCCGAGAATACATTGAACCCTTCGAATCGGCCGGGGTGCAAGGATACGGCCGGATTCCAGCGCGACCGGCGCGGCAGGGGGTGACCCGGCATCGGCCAGCCTCGCCGTCGCTGCACGTCCAGTGCCGGCGCGAACAAAGCGGGTAATTTTGCAGTGGCGTTCAACCCCCTCCGTTTCATACAACCCATGGCTGTACGGCTCGCCTCCGCTGGGCGCTTGCGCTAGGGTCGCGGCAGGAGGTCGCCGTGGCGCGCGTGCGTATGATCAAGCCGGAAGAGGCGGACGCCGACACCCGCAAGGTCTATGACGGCGTGCGCAAGCAGTGGGGACGCATCAGCAATTTCTCCCAAGTGCTGGCGCACCAGCCGGCCGCGCTCGCGGGCTGGATGCTGCCGAACGAGACGATCCGCCTCGCCAACGTCAAATCCGACCCGGACTACGTGAAGATCCAGCAGCTCGTCATCATCAAGACGTCGGCGCTCAACCAGAGCGCCTATTGCATGTCGCACAACGTGCCGCTGGGCAGGAAGCTCGGGCTCACCGAGGCGCAGATCAAAGCGGCGCAAGGCAGCGACTATATGCGCTCTCCCGACCTCGACGACCGGCAGAAGGCGGCGATCCGCTGGGCCGAAGCCGTCACGCTGCTCACGGCGCGCGACAACGATGCCGCTTTCGCGGCGATGAAGCAGCACTTCAGCGAGAAACAGATCGTGGAGCTGACCGTGTTCTGCGGCATGTGGAACTATTCCAACCGGCTGTGCGAGGCCTTGCACGTCGACCTCGAGCGTCCGGACAAGCGTATCGAGTTTCAGCACACATAGGCGACCGCACATGCCCGCACCCAAGACCTATACCGGCGGCTGCCATTGCGGCGAGGTGCGTTTCGAGGTGACGACCGACCTCGGCAACGTCGTCGCCTGCAACTGCTCGATCTGCCAAAAGCGCGGCGCGCTGTGGTCGTTCGTGCCGTCGGCAAGCTTCGCGCTGCGCGCCGGCGCCGAGGACCTCAAGGACTATCAGTTCGGCAAGAAATCGATCCATCACCTGTTCTGTCCGCAATGCGGCGTGGGCGCGTTCTCGCGCGGAACCACTCCGAAGGGCGATGAGATGATCGCGGTCAACGTGCGCTGCCTCGACGACGTCGACGCCGCGGCGCTCAACCCCACGCCCTTCGACGGCCGCAGCTTGTAAGCGCGCCGGCCTCGCTCACGCCGGCGCGCGCTCGACGCCGGCGCTGCATTCGTCGCTGCAAAACGGCCCGCCCTGATACCAATCGCCGAACGGATCGGGTGGAAGCTTGGCGTCGGCCGCGAGCGCCGCGGCGGCATGCTCCTCGGCACGGCCCTGCGGCCGATAGCCGAGGCGGAAGGCGGCGGCGTTGTCCCACCAGCCGCGCGCATTGTCGGACGCGCCGTAGAAGATTTCGTAGCGGATGTCGGCGTGCTCGAGGCCGATGCGGATGAGCTGCACGAGGTCCTGCGGTGCGAGCCAGATCGAGAGCCGCCGCCGGTCGACCGGCACATCGCCGAAGTTGCCGATGCGAATGCAGGTGACGCGCAGCCCGTGCTTGAACGCATAGAGCACGCCGAGCGCCTCCCCGAACGCCTTGCTGACGCCGTAGCGGGAATCGGGACGCACCGCCGCGTCCACTCCGATGCGGCGCCGACGCGGATAGAAGCCGACCGCATGGTTCGACGACGCGAACACCACCCGTTCGACGCGGTGGCGGCGCGCCGCCTCGAACAGATTGTAGCAACCGATGATGTTGGCTTGCAGAATCGTGTCCCATGGTCCTTCGACCGAGAAGCCGCCGAGATGCACGATGCCGTCGACGCCGGCAACGGCGGTCTCGACCGCAGGCATGCTGGCGAGATCGGCTTCGACGAAGGTCTCGTCCGCCGCCAGGTCGGCGGGCCGCTTGACGTCGCTCAGCCGAATGTTGGGATAGACGCCTTTGAGCAGTTGACGCAATCGCGAGCCGATTCCGCCCGCCGCGCCGGTGACCAAAACCGTTTGCATGGTGTTGCGCTCCATTCGCAATGAACACGCGGATTTGGGGCCCACTCCTCTGAAGTCAGTCGGAGCGGCAAACTCGGGCACCGAACGCGCGGCGCTGTTGTGTATCAACAACAAAGGAGTGTGTGCTAGCGACTGCCGAGCTTGGCGGCGAGCCGCTGATAGCGCTTGCGGCTGTTGACGAGATGCCGGCGCATCGCCGCGCGCGCTTGCAAGACGGCTCCGTTGCGGATCGCCTGCACGATGGCGCGGTGCTCGCGCTGGAACGTTTCGCTATAGGCGCGCTTGGCGATCCCGGGTCCGCCGCGAATCGTCTGCCGCGGGATGATGACGCGTCCGAGATGTTCCAGAAAGCGCCTGAACTGCGGGTTTCCGGTGGCGTCGGCGATGCTGCAATGGAGCGCGAAATCCTGCGCGATCGCGTCCTCGCCGCGCTTGAGCGCGGCGCCGACGGAATCGAAGCACTCGACGATCCTGCGGATCTGCGACGCCGAGCCGCGATCGGCGGCCAAGCCCGCGGCTTCGATCTCGATGCCGGTGCGCAACTCCATCACGTCGAGGACCGCGCGCAGGGGCGACAATGGGTCGACGTCGATGCGCAGCGGCCGGCGCGCGTTTTCCGGGACGAAGGCGCCGACGCCTTGGCGCGTGACGACGAGTCCATCCGCGCGCAAGGCCGCCACCGCCTCGCGCACCACGGTGCGGCTCACTCCGGTCGCCGCGATCAATTCCTGTTCGGTGGGCAACTGCGATCCCGGCGGGATCTTGCCGCTGGTGATATCGTCGGTGAGACGCGCGACGAGTTCGCCGGTCAACGATCGCGGCGCCGGCAGCGGCTGCGTCACCGAAAGGCTCGGCCTGCTCATGCCCTTGACACTCTGTGCGCGCCGGTCATCATATGATATGACAACTGCTAGCATGAGCCCGCCGGCGGATCAACGGGTCCGCTCGGCCGGTCTGCGCAACCAACCAGTCCCGGGAGGATGACCATGAACCGCCGCACCCTGCTCCGCCTCGGCGCCGGCAGCTCGCTCGCCGCGCTCGCGACCGACGTTCCCGCCCTCGCCCAGCAAAAGCTCGTGCTCAAGGCCACCGACGTGCATCCGCTCGGCTATCCGACCGTGGAAGCGGACTTGGCGATGGGCAAGAAACTTGAAGCGGCGAGCGGCGGCCGCCTCAGCATCCAGATGTACCCGTCGATGCAGCTCGGCGGCGAGAAGGAGATGATCGAGCAGGCCCAGGTCGGGGCCCTTGCCATCGCGCGCGTCAGCGTCGGCCCCATGGGCCCGCTGGTTCCCGAGCTCAACGTGTTCAATCTGCCGTTCATGTTTCGCGACGACGCGCACATGGAGCAGGTGATCGATGGCCCGATCGGCGAGGAACTGCTCAAGAAGCTGTCGGATCATCCGACCGCGGGACTCATCGGGCTTTGCTGGATGAACGCCGGCACGCGCAACGTCTACAACAGCAAGAAGCCGATCAAGAATATCGGCGACCTCAAGGGGCTCAAGATCCGGATGATGGGGAATCCGGTCTTCGTCGACACCATGAACGCGCTCGGCGGCAATGGCGTCGCCATGGGCTTCGATCAGCTCGTCAATGCGATGCAGACCGGCGTGGTCGATGGGGCCGAGAACAATTATCCGACCTACGCGACCGGGCAGCA
>WNGQ01009060.1_pt1 | contig 15596 bp, 23 predicted proteins | sample 5407661 | NCBI WGS metagenome assembly WNGQ01 (sample SAMN13153382, study PRJNA577476) | soil metagenome | isolation source: 60 cm soil or saprolite under Garry oak tree replicate 2 | place: USA:California | collected 2016-06-15 | reverse complement strand
ACAGGTGTTGAAGGTGAATCCCGCCCGATCCTTATATGAACGGCTTGGTTTCCTAACCACCGGTCAAACCGCAACCCATTACTTGATGAGAGCTACACCCGAACAGCAGACCCGGCCTAACCAGCCGCATGCAGCCGACGGCAAAAAGCGCCGCGGCTTACAAAACGAGTAAGAAACGCGATCGAACTCGCTATATCTCGAACACTAAAGCCCGAAAACCCGCCGGCTACCGGACCAGCGGATTCGCAGCTGTCGGCTTCTGCGTCACTTCGCGGCGCAAAGTACTGGTGCTTTCGCCGCGGGCGCGTGTCCACCAGAGTACGATCGGCGAGGCGATAAAGATCGACGAATAGGTGCCGACCACGACGCCGACGATGATTGCGAGTGAGAAGTCGCGTAGGACCGCGCCGCCGAAGAAAAACAAACAGAGAATCGGGATGAGCGTGACAGTGCTGGTCAGAATCGTGCGGCTCAAGGTCTGGTTGATGCTCGAGTTGATGATTTCCTCGATCGTACCGCGTCGCCCGCTGGCCAGACCTTCACGAATCCGGTCGTAAACAACGATGGTGTCGTTGATCGAATAACCAGCGATGGTCAGAACCGCGCCGACCATCGTTAAAGTCAGCTCGCGTCCGAGGAGCGAGAAAACTCCAACCGTGATGATGACGTCGTGAAAGAGGGCGACGATTGCGCCGACCGCGAACGAGAGCTCGAATCGGAACGTGACGAAGATCAAAACACCAAGGATTCCAAGCCCGAGCGCGACAAGGGAGCTTTTGGCCAGTTCGCCCGACACGTTCGGAGCGTTCCACTTTGAACCCGGCGGCCGGCATCGTCTGAGTAATCTGTTTTTCGACTTTATCGCTCGTGTTCAGCGGACTGCGCACCGTAATGTAATTCTTCCCGGCCTGGGCCGATTCCTGAATCGACGCATCAGCCAAACCAATCGGCTTCAGCGAATCGCGCACCTGTCCGATGTCGATCGTAGCGGCAGAACTCAACGTCACCAGATCGCCGCCGCGAAAATCGACGCCGAAGTTTTTCTCGCCGCGAATGTAAAAGGAAGTGGCGCCGGCGAGAATGAGCGCAAGCGAGCACATGCAAGCGAGAAAGCCTTTGCCGAGAAAGTTAATGTTCTGCGACGAAATCAGATGCAGCATCGAAATCTTTTTGACGCGGTCGGCATCGACCAGCCAACCGAGTGCGTTGCGCCCGACGATGAGCGCAGTGAACAGCGACGCCAGAATGCCGAAGGTCAGCGAAATCGCGAAGCCCCGGACGGGGCCAGTGGCCTGCCAGAATAAAATCATTGCGGTGATCAGCGTGGTCACGTTCGCGTCGAAGATGGAGCTGAACGCTTTTTGGTAGGCGGTTTCCATTGCCACCCTGAGCGACTTGCCGAGCGCCATTTCTTCGCGCAACCGCTCGTAAATGAGCACGTTCGCATCAACGGACAAACCGATAGTCAAAATGATGCCGGCTATTCCAGGAAGAGTCAGGACGAAACGAAACATCGTCAGCGCGCCGATCAACAGAATCAGATTCACAACCAACGCGAGATTGGCGACCAATCCAGGCAGCCGATAATAAATCAGCACACACACGAGTGTGATCGCGAGTCCCATCAAACCGGCGATGATGCTAGCGCGGATCGAATCCATTCCGAGCGTTGGAGAAACACTACGTTCCTCCTCAATGCTCACCGGCGTTTGCAGCGGATTTTCGAGCACACTGGACAGACCGCGGGCTTCTTTTTCGTCAAACTTTCCGGTGATGATGGCGTCGCCGCCATAAATCGCGTCGCGAATCACCGGCGCGGATTGGATTACGCCATCGAGAACAATCGCGAAGCGGTGCCCTTTATATTGCTCCGTGATTTTGCCGAATTGTTTCGCGCCTTCGCCATCAAACTTGAGCTGAACCGTCCAGCCTTCATTGCCGTAGTAGGCGTGCGATTCGCGCACGCGGTCGCCGCCGAGATCAGCTTTCTTTTTGACGAGTAAGCGTTCCTCTCGCGGCTTTTCATTTTCTTCCGCCGCCATTTTATAAACTTCGATCCGATACTCCGGCGGGATCACTTCCTTGCCTTCATCAATCGCTCGCAACCGTTCGCCGTTGTCCGGATAAACAAGACGAAACTCGAGTTTTGCAACGCGGGAGAGTTGTTCGCGCGCTTCCTGGATTTTCGCAGTATCAAGACCAGGAATTTGAACTAGAATCCGATCGTTACCGACCGGGCTGATGACCGGCTCGCCAACGCCAAAGTAATCTACACGTTTACGGATCACCTCGACCGCCTGGCCGAGCATTCCCTGGTTCACTTCCTTGTCGCCGCCCATCAGGCGAATCAGGAACGAGGTGCCGCCTTGAATATCGAGACCGAGCTGAATCTTATCTTTCGGTGGCCAGATTGTCGCGATGCTGAAAGCGACCAGCAACATTACCAATGTCGTCGCGAGCAACCGTTTTCGTAGACCGACGTCGGTTGCAAAATACCAACCGAACAAAACGAGCAGGCCCAGACCGATGAAAAATGTCAGTACGGGACTCATTGCAGGGGTTGAGGGGTTGAGGTCCGAGCCGGACTGGCATTGTTGAGTGGTTGAGGGGCGACGGCGTGTCGTGCGCTCTGTTGTTTTTTGATGTTCATCTCAACTTCTCAACACCTCAACGTCTCAACTTTCTTTTAGCACATTAGTGACCGCCGATTTCTCCATCTCGATCTTCACGTTGTCAGCCACTTTCACGATCACGGTGGTTTCCTTCACGTTGGCGATCAACCCGTGAATGCCGGCGTTCGTCACAACTCGATCGCCGGTTTTTAAACGCGAAACCAAACGCTGCTGCTCCTGCTGCCGTTTTTTCTGCGGACGAATCAGAACAAAATACATAATGACGATGATGAAAAACCAGAAGGGCAGGAGATTGAGAAAACCGGAAGCGCCGCCCGGAGCTGGAGCAGGCGCGGCCGGCTGTGCTTGAGCTAAAAATAGAAGCATCATCGGAAAATTTGAGCGAGCCGGAGCTTAAACCCGAACGCTTCCGCTGCAATCTAGAATCACTGCTAACAACGTTCCTGCTGCTGCTATTCGGTTAGATCGACATCTCGCGTCTCGTAATTCGAAATGAATTCTTGGCGAAACTCGTCGAACCTGCCTTTGTCGATCTTGTCGCGCGCTTGTCGCATCAAATCGAGATAGAAATGTAAATTATGCAGTGTGATTAAACGGAGCCCGAGAATTTCTTCGGCTTTAATCAAATGGCGAACGTAACCGCGGCTGAATTCACGGCAGCTGGAACAAACGCAGTCCTCTTCGATCGGCCTTCTGTCCTTGGCGTACTCCGCATTTTTTAAATTGAGCGTGCCGGTGGCCGTAAACGCGGTTCCGTTCCGCGCGAGTCGCGTTGGCAATACGCAATCGAACATGTCCATCCCGCGTGAAATCATTTCCAGTAATTGCGGTGGCGTGCCGAGCCCCATCGCATAACGTGGCTTGTCGTTTGGCAACAACGGCTCGCTCGATTCGACCGCGCGAAACATTTCCTCTTCCGGTTCGCCGACACTGACCCCACCGATCGCGTAGCCGTCGAAATCAAAAGCGACAATCGCCTGTGCGCTCTGTTGGCGTAATTCACCAAACGTCGCGCCTTGCACGATTCCGAAGACCAGCTGACGGTCAATTGCGGATTGCCCAATGTCTGTCGTTCGATGTTCAATGTTCGATGTTGGCGGTTCGCCGTTGGACGTTGGGAGTTGAGCATTTTCTTCTCTTGAAACTTGACCGCTTAAAGCCGTCAAGTTTTGCCTCTGCTGCAAAGCGTCTTTGCAACGCTTGGCCCAGCGCGTTGTCATCTCCGCACTTTTTGCGGCGTAATCGTACTCGCACGGCCACGGCGGGCATTCGTCCAGCACCATCGCGATGTCGCTGCCAAGCGCAGCTTGAATTTCCATCGCGCTCTCCGGTGAAATGAATGCCGGGCTCCCGTCGACATGATTCTGAAAATGCACGCCGTTCTCGGAGATTTTGCGCAGCTTCGCCAATGAAAAAATCTGGTAGCCGCCGCTGTCCGTTAGAATCGGCCGGTTCCAGGTCATGAATTTGTGCAGCCCGCCGAAATGTTTGATCACCTCAATCCCCGGCCTGACGAAAAGATGATAAGTGTTTCCCAGAACAATCGGCGCATTGAGCTCACGCAATTCACGCGGACTCACCGCCTTCACACTTCCTTGCGTGCCGACCGGCACGAACGCCGGCGTTTCAATCGCGCCGTGTGCCGTCGTTAAACGACCGTGCCGCGCTTTTGATTGTCGATCCTGGGCAAGAAGCTCGAATATTTTCTGCATCCCAAAAGAGAAATTGCGCGTGTTCGCGCGGAATAACAACCAGCGCGCAAAATATTCTTTGCGGGACGCGCTTTTCCCTCTATATTCGTGGCTCACCGCATCAGGCGCGTGACAGTGTATTACGCGGCTGGGCGGGTTTTTTTGTCGCCTGGAACACGAGGTTTTTGGGCGGCGCTTTGTTTGGAAAAAATGCCCACGATTAATCAGTTGATTCGGAAAGGACGCCGGAAGGTGTCGGTGAAATCGAAGTCGCCGGCGCTGACCAATTGTCCCCAGCGCCGCGGCGTGTGCGTGCAGGTAATGACGCGCACACCGAAGAAGCCGAATTCCGCCCTGCGCAAAGTGGCAAAAGTGCGGTTGACGAACGGCGAGGAAGTGATTGCCTACATTCCGGGCGAGGGCCACAACTTGCAGGAGCACTCGATCGTGCTCGTGCGCGGGGGACGAGTGAAAGATTTGCCGGGCGTACGCTATCATATTGTGCGCGGCTCGCTCGACAGCCTCGGCGTTGATGGGCGGCGCCGAAGTCGTTCCAAGTACGGGGCGAAGCGCCCGAAGGGTGGCGCGGGCGGAGGTGGCGGCGCGAAGCCGGCCGCAGCCGCAAAGGAAGCAGCGCCAAAGGAAGAGAAGAAATAAATTTTTGAGACGAAAGATCGACAATGTCGCGACGGAAAAGGGTTTACAAGAAAGAGGAGCGTATCGATTCCCGTTACGGGAGTCCGGCGGTCGCGCGGCTCATCACCACGGTGATGAAGCGCGGCAAGAAATCGCTCGCCGAGCGCATTGTCTACAGGGCGATTGAAAAGTCGCGGGAAGGTTCCGATTCAGTCGATCCACTCGAAGTCGTAAACAAAGCCATCGAGAACGTTCGTCCGCGGCTGGAAGTAAAATCGCGTCGGGTCGGTGGCGCGACTTATCAAGTCCCATTGGAAGTGCCGCCCGCACGCCAAATTTCTCTGGCGACGCGCTGGATCGTCCAATACGCGGACACTCGCAAGGGCATGCCGATGGCGCAGGCGCTCGCTCAGGAAATCAAGGACGCAGCGGCAGGTCAGGGGAACGCGATCAAGAAACGCGAAGACACGCATAAAATGGCGCAGGCGAATCGCGCGTTTGCGCATTTCCGCTGGTAAATTTATGCCCGCGACGCTCGAAAAGAAAAAATCGGCAGCGGCGGGCCCGAACTCTCCGAATCGCAAGTTCCCGCTCGAGCGGACGCGAAACATCGGGATTGCCGCGCATATTGACGCCGGCAAAACGACGATCACCGAACGCGTGCTGTTTTACACCGGGATGATCCACAAGATGGGCGAGGTGCACGAAGGCACGACCGTCACGGACTGGATGGAACAGGAGCGCGAGCGCGGGATTACCATTACTTCGGCCGCGACCACCTGCAGCTGGGCGCAACGCAAAGAAGAAGGCGTTTACAAAATTTTCGAAGGAATCAAGCAGCGTATCAACATCATCGACACGCCGGGCCACGTCGATTTCACCGCCGAAGTGGAGCGTTCATTGCGCGTGCTCGACGGCGCGATCGCCGTTTTCGACGGCGTCGCCGGAGTGCAACCGCAATCCGAAACGGTCTGGCGGCAGGCGACGAAATACAATGTCCCGAGGCTCGCGTTCATCAACAAGATGGATCGGGTTGGCGCCGACTTCGCGATGTCGGTCAATAGCATTCACAAAAAGTTGGACGCGAATGCGTGGCCAGTCCTGTTGCCGCTCGGCAGGGAAGATCAGCTCAAGGGCCAACTCGACGTTATTAATAAGAAGGCAATCATTTATTCGGACAGCGACCAGCTTGGATCGACATATGAGGTCACAGATGTGCCCAAGGAACATGTCGCCGCTGTCGAGAAGGCTTACAAAGAGCTCGTCCAGCAGATTTCGAATATCGACGATGAGGTTGCCGAAGTGGTTCTGGAAGAGAAGCCGGTCACGCCCGAGCTGTTGAAAGCGGCCATTCGCCGGCAAACAATCGCGAACAAATTTGTGCCGGTTATTGGTGGTTCGGCGTTGAAGAACATCGGCGTGCAGTACCTTGTGGACGCGGTTGTCGATTATCTGCCGAGTCCTCTCGATATTCCGCCGGCGAAGGGGATGGAGCCAGACACCCACGAGGCAATGGAGGCGCCGACGGATGATAACGGGAATTTTTGCTCGCTTGCGTTCAAACTTTGGAGTGATCCGTTTGTCGGCAAACTCGTTTTCTTCCGTGTTTATTCCGGCACGCTTTCGAAAGGCGACACCGTTTACAATCCGCGCACTAACAAACGCGAACGCATCTCGCGTTTGATCCAAATTCAAGCCGACAAGCGCGAAGACATCGAGACCTGTTACTCGGGAGACATCGCGGCGATCGTCGGGATCAAGAACATCACGACCGGCGACACGTTGTGTGATGAAGATCATCCAATCCTGCTCGAGCCGCCGACGTTTCCTGACCCCGTTATTTCCATGGCGATCGAACCAAAGACAAAATTGGATCAGGAAAAAATGGGGGTGGCTCTGCAACGCCTGGCTGAAGAAGATCCCACTTTCCGCGTTTACACTCACGAAGACACCGGCCAGACGATCATTGCCGGAATGGGCGAACTGCATCTTGAAATCATTCGCGATCGCATGTTCCGCGAATTCAAAGTGGATGCGAATGCCGGCAAACCTCAGATCGCGTATCGCGAAACGATTACCGGAAATGCGCACGGCGTCGGCAAGTTGATCAAACAATCAGGCGGTCGCGGTCAATACGGCCACGTCGAAGTCGATCTTCGTCCGGGCGAGCGCGGTAAAGGGCTTGTCGTCGAGAACAAGATCGTCGGCGGAATTATTCCGCGCGAATACATCCCGGCCGTCAAAAAAGGTATCGAAGAAGCAGTGCTCGACGGCGTGCTGGGCGGCTATCCGGTTGTCGATGTTGAGTGCGACATCGTTTTCGGAAGCTTCCACGAAGTCGATTCGAGCGAGCTCGCGTTTAAAATGGCCGCGATCTTCGCGATAAAAGACGGCTTCCGCCAAGGCAAACCGATTCTGCTCGAGCCGATCATGAAAGTTGAAAACATCACCCCGGAAGAATTTCAGGGTGACATCTGCGGCGACCTCAGTCGTCGCCGCGGCAGCATCAAGAGCATCGAGACGCGCGGAAATCTTGCGATTGTTCATGCTGACGTTCCGCTGGCGGAATTGTTCGGTTACGCCACCGCGATCCGATCACTTTCAAAAGGCCGCTCGAGTTACTCGATGGAGCCGTCGCACTTCGAGCCGGTGCCGCAGAATCTGGTCGCGGCGATCCTCGATCAAAAGGAGGACAAATGAGCAACGGCCAGCGCATTCGCATTCGTTTGAAGGCGTTCGATCATCGCATGCTCGATCAATCCGCGGTTGATATTGTTGAGACCGCGAAACGTACCGGTGCCCGCGTGGCCGGTCCGATTCCGTTGCCGACATTGATTGAGAAGTTCACCGTGAATCGCTCCCCACACGTCGACAAAAAATCGATGGAACAATTTGAAATCCGCACGCACAAACGGTTGCTGGACATTATCGAGCCGACCGCGAAGACGGTGGATGAGTTGAAGAAACTAAATTTGCCTGCGGGCGTCGATATTACGATTAAGATTTAGCCGCTTGAGAATTTTGCCACGCCGCCAACATGAGCATCGGGTTACTAGGACAGAAAATCGGCATGACCAGCGTCTACGACGCCAACGGTGGGCTGCATCCTGTGACCGTGATCGCGGTCGGCGATAACGCTCTTTTGCGTCGTCTGACGCACGAGAACGATGGCTACTCGGCCGTGCAGGTCGGGTTCGGTTCGCAAAAAGAATCGCGTGTAAGCAAAGCGGAGCTCGGTGTCTTCAAGGGTGCCAGTTCGGAACCGAAACGATTCGTGCGCGAGTTTCGCCTAACGAGCGATTTGGGCGAGGGCGAAGTGAATCTCACCGTCACCCAATTTCAGCCGGGCGATTTTGTCGACGTGATTGGACGCTCGAAAGGCAAAGGTTTCCAGGGTGTGATGAAGAAGCATAACTTCGATGGGCAAGGCGCGGCCCACGGATCGAAAACGCACCGGCGTAACGGCGCCGTGGGGAATCGTTCCACTCCGGGCCGGATTTGGAAAAACATGGGAATGCCCGGTCACCTCGGTGACGAGCGCGTGACGGTGCAGAATCTGCAAGTGATGCAGGTGCGCGAAGCCGAGAAAGTAATTTTGATCAGCGGTGCCGTCCCGGGCTGTAACGGGAGTTACGTGGTCGTTAGGCCGGCGATCAAAAATCCCGCCGCGCAGATAAGACTGCACCAGCAGCACGCGAAACAAGACAAGGTCGCCGCGAAGAAGCACGAAGCGGAGAAGAAAGCGGAAGAGAAAAAGCCGGGAGCCGAGAAAAAACCTGAGGCCGAAAAGAAACCTGAAGCGGCTGAGAAGAAATGAGCGCGAAAGTTTTAACCAAAGCTGCGGCCAAGGAAGCGAAGATCGACATCATCGAGGATGGTCGCGGTTCGCAGGCTGTTCACGATGTCGTGGTCGCGATGCGCGCGGCGCGGCGTTCGGGTTCGGCGAACACGAAAACAAAAGCGGAAGTCGACATGTCGGGCGCGAAACCGTGGCGGCAAAAAGGAACGGGTCGTGCCCGGGCCGGCTATGTTTCATCGCCGATTTGGCGGGGCGGTGGCGTCGTGTTTGGACCAAAGCCGCGCGATTATTCCAAGAAAGTTTCGAAATCAGTGCGGCGCCTCGCGCTGCAAAAAGCGCTAAGCGAGCGGATCAAAGCCGGCGACGTTCTCACGATCGACAAATTTGTCGTCTCGGAAATCAAAACGAAAGCCTTTGTCGATCTTGTCCGCAAACAAACCGACGCTGAGAAGGTTCTAATCATTTCCGATTCGTTCGACGACAAGACCCACAAGTCGGCGCGCAACGTGAAGCCGGTGAAACTCGCGACGGCGGCGGACGTGAACACCGAGCAATTACTCGCGTTTCAGAAAATTTTGGTGACGTCGAAGGCGCTCGAAAAGTTAGCGGAGAGAATCCAATGAGAGAGCCGCACGAAATTATCGAGACCGCGTCGCTGACCGAAAAGTCGACGCTGATGAGCGAGAAGCAGAACAAATATGTTTTTCGCGTCAGTCCGCGCGCGAACAAGATTCAAATCAAAGACGCGGTTGAGCGTTTGTTCCAGAAGAAAGTCGTGAATGTGAACACGTGCAACTACGCCGGCAAAGAAAAGCGAGTCCGCGGACCGCTCGGCCGGCGCGCGCATTGGAAGAAAGCAATCGTGACGCTCGCTGAGGGCGAGAAGATCGAACTGGTGTAATTTTATGGCGCTCAAAAATTATCGCCCACTCACGCCGATTCAGCGTTTTAAGCAGACGCCTGCTTTCGATGAGATTACGAAGTGGCGGCCGACGCGCGCTCTCATTGAGCCGAAGAAAAAGTCCGGTGGCCGCAACAATTACGGGCGGCTCACTTCGCGGCACATCGGCGGCGGTCACAAACAGAATTACCGCAAAGTCGATTTCAAACGCCGCAAGCACGGTGTTGCAGCCGAGGTGATGGGGATTGAGTACGATCCGAACCGCTCGGCGCGAATTGCTCTTATTAAGTACACCGACGGCGAATTAAGCTACATCCTGGCGCCGAGCGGTCTGCAAGTTGGTTCCAAAGTTGTCGCGGGCAACGACGTCCCGCCCGATCTCGGCAATTCATTGCCGCTGCGCGCGTCGAGCTAAGCCCGGTCCGCGGCGGTCAGGTTGCGCGAAGCGCGGGTCAGCAGGCAATTTTGAACAACCTCGAAGGAGGTTACGCGTTGGTGAAAATGCCATCGGGGGAAATCCGCCGGATTCACGAGAATTGTTTCGCGACGATCGGACAGGTTGGAAATGTCGATCACATGAACGTGGCCAGCGGCAAAGCGGGACGCACGCGCTGGCGCGGACGCCGGCCGCACGTACGCGGAATGGTGATGAACCCGATCGACCATCCAATGGGCGGCGGTCAGGGTAAATCGAAAGGCGGCGGGGGGCGTCATCATCCCGTGAGTCCATGGGGGCAATTGGCCAAAGGATTCAAAACGCGGAGCAAACGCAAGCCGAGCGACCGCTTCATTTTAGAGCGCAAGCGTGGCAAGAAGAAAATTTGATTTTTATGGGAAGATCACTAAAGAAAGGACCCTTCGTCGAATCGCATCTTCTGGAGAAGATCGACAAGATGAACGCCTCGGGCTCGAAAAAGGCGATCAAAACCTGGTCGAGACGCTCGATGGTGACGCCGGATTTTGTCGGCCACACGTTCCTGGTGCACAACGGAAAGACGTTTCATTCCGTTTTCATCACCGAGAACATGGTTGGACATAAACTCGGCGAGTTTTCGCCAACGCGAATCTTTAAGAAGCACGGTTCGCACACGGCGAAGGTGACCAAGTAATTTGAATTTTCGATTTTCGATTTTCGATTTTCGATTGCTCGAAAGAGCAGTCGGTTGGGGATCGATGATCATTTTTGTTGGGATGTTGCCGGCCGGAGGGCTGGCGGGAGAGGGAAATAGTTCTTTGTCAGAATCCAAAATTGAAAACGCGGAGCAAAACATCACCGTGGAGTCGCTGCTCGCGCAGAATGAAGATCTGCGCAAGCAATTGTCGATTCAACAGGAGTCGCTCAAGACATTGACGGCGAGCCTGGCGGAATCGAACGCCGAAGCGGAACTGTTTCGCCGCAAGTATTCCGATTTGGAGCTGCGGATGGAAGCGCTTGGGCTGGCGTCGGCGAATAAAGATCGCGCAAAGCTCGAGCAACGATTGCTCGCCGCGGTGAGCGATCTTCGATTGACGCAAAAAGAGCGCGATGAGTTTCGCGATCAGCTCCTCGGTTTGAACGAGGCGCTGTTGCGATATTTGCAGACATCGCAGGGTGGCGACGCGCAGGCGCGAATGGACGTGGAAATGCAATTGCGCAAAACGAGCGAGCTGGTTGGAGGATCGACATCCGCCGCTGCGCAGGAACCGCAGCCAAGTTTGATGGATGGCAGCGTACTTAGCGTGAAGGACGAATGGTCGTTTGTGGTCGCGAACATTGGTGAGCAGCACGGCGTGAAAATTGGAATGCCGCTGCGAGTGATGCGCGGCGATCAAAAGATCGCAACGCTCCGCGTGGTGGACGTGCGTCAGCGGATTTGCGGGGCGGTGATTGAGGATTCCGGAAAAGAGAAAATAAAAGTGGGGGATCGCCTCCAGGCGGATGCCCGCTCGAATGTGACTTTAAAATAAATGGAAGTTAGATCGATATATAAGTACGCGCGGATTTCGCCATTTAAGGTGCGCGAAGTGACGCGAGAGATTCAGGGTCTGCCGGTTTCGGCAGCTCTCGACGTTCTCGCTTTCACGCCGAAGAAAGCGGCGTTCCTGATCAACAAGACGCTCAAGAGCGCGATCGCGAACGCGGAAAACAACGCGAATTTAAAAGCGGACGGTCTGGTCGTGAAGGAAGCGGTCGTGGGCGAGGGTCCGACTTTCAAACGAATGATGACGCGCGCCCGTGGCAGTGGCAGCCGGGTTCTGAAGCGGACGAGTCACATCCGGATCGTTTTGACGGACGACGTGGCAATTGAGACGCGCGAGACCAAAAAGGCGAAGCGCGATCAGGAAAAGAAGGGCGGCGAGAGCGCAGCAAAATCGACAACGACGAAAAAAGGAAAGAAGAAGACCGCGAAGGCGGCCAAGAAATAATTTTATGGGACAAAAAGTTAATCCGATTGGATTTAGACTCGGTGTGAGCCGGGACTGGCGTTCGCGCTGGTACGCATCGCCGCAAGAGCTGCCCGCGTTCCTCCACAGCGATCTTGAAATTCGCGCTTACGTGAAGAAGAAGCTGCAATTCGCCGCGGTCGCAAAGATTGTGATCGAGCGTGCTTGGAATTCGATTCGCGTCACGATCCACACTGCCCGTCCGGGAATCGTGATCGGCCGCAAAGGTGCTGAGATCGAAAAGATGACGGAAGAAATTTCGAAGATGGCGCAGGGCAAACAGATCAAGATCGACATCCAGGAGATCAAGACGCCGGAGATGGATGCGCAATTGGTCGCCGAGAACGTGGCGCTACAAATCGAGCGCCGAATCGCTTATCGCCGCGCGATGAAGAAAGCGGTCCAGACGGCGATGGATTTTGGCGCGGAAGGAATTCGTTTGCGTTGCTCGGGTCGATTGAATGGTGCCGAAATTTCGCGTTCGGAGTGGTATCGCGAGGGCAAAGTGCCGCTGCACACATTGCGCACCGCGATCGATTACGGGTTTGCGGAAGCGAACACGGTTTATGGAAAGATCGGTGTGAAATGCTGGATCTGTAAGAAGGAAGAAGCACCAAGCGAAGCGCCGATCGCAGCCGCGCCACCACCACCAACTGAGCCAGTCGGAGCCTAATTTTTATGCCGTTGATGCCCAAACGAGTGAAGTATCGGAAGTCCCAGCGGGGAAGCCGCAAGGGGACTGCTTCGCGCAATTTGCGAATCAACTTTGGCGAGTTCGGTTTGCAAACGCTCGAGCGCGCATGGATCACCAACACGCAGATCGAAGCCGCGCGGGTGGCGCTGACTCGCAACATGAAGCGCAAAGGCAAACTCTGGATCCGGATTTTTCCGGACAAATCGGTTACCGCGCGTCCGCCCGAAACGCGAATGGGCAAAGGAAAAGGTCAGCCGGAGTTTTGGGTCGCGACCGTGAAGCCGGGAAATATTTTGTTTGAGCTCGACGGTCTGACTGAATCGGTCGCGCGCGAGTCACTGCGATTGGCAGCGGACAAATTGCCGGTGCGCACAAAATTTATTAGCCGCCACCACGTAGCGGCGGCCTAACGAACATGAAAATTAAAGAAATTGTAGAAATGAGTACGGATGAGCTGCTAACGAAGCGACGCGACCTCCGTCAGGAACGTTTGCATTTGCGTTTGCAGCAGCAAAGCGGTCAGCTTGAGCAACCGAGCCGTTTGCGCTTACTGCGCCGCGATGTGGCGCGGATTGAAACGATTCTTTCACAGCGTGCCAAGCAACCGCAGTCCATTCCGGCCGTGGACCCAAAGGCGAAGAAGAAATAATTTATGGCCGAGCAAGCATCACAAGATCGACAACCGACCGCGCAGCCGCCGCCATTGCCAGCCAAGTACACTCGCGCGGCGCGGAAGACGCGCGTCGGCGAAGTAATTTCCGACCAGATGAACAAAACGATCGTGGTGCGGACGATTACGCGCGTGCCCCACCCGAAGTTCGGCAAGATCGTGAAGCAGATCCGAAGATTTTACGCGCACGACGAGGAGAATAAGGCGAAGACCGGCGACACCGTTCGGATTATGGAAATGCGGCCGCTGAGCAAGTTGAAACGCTGGCGGTTGGTGGAGGTGCTTCAGAAATAAATTTTATGGTGCAACTTCGATCCAGACTTGAAGTGGCGGATAATACCGGTGCGCGGATGGCGACAATGATCGGCGTAATCGGCAAGGCTACGCTTTATGCCGGGATCGGAGATGTGATTACCGCGAACGTGAAAGAAGCGAGTGCGACGGGCACGGTGAAGAAGGGCGAAGTCGTGCGAGCGGTCCTGGTTCGGACGCGCCAGCCGATTCGTCGCGATGACGGCTCTTTTCTGCGCTTTGACAACAATGCGATCGTGATCATCGACAAAGATTTGAATCCCCGCGGGACCCGCATTTTCGGCCCGGTCGCGCGGGAACTGCGCGAGCGCAATTTCATGAAAATCGTGTCGTTAGCCCCGGAGGTTTTATGAACCGGATGAAGTTTCACGTTAAGAAAGGCGACCAAGTCGAAGTGATCTCCGGAAACTTCAAAGGTTCCTCCGGCAAAATCCTTGAAGTCATCCCGCGGAAACAACGCGTGCTGATCGAAGGCGTGCGCATTATCAAAAAACATCTGCGCAAATCACAGGACAATCCGCAAGGCAAGATCGCCGAGCGCGAAGGTCCGATTCACATTTCGAATGTGAAATTGATCGAACGCGAGAAAAAGGCGGAGAAGAAAACCGAAACGAAGCCGAAGGAAGTGGCTGAGAAAAAGGCGGCGTAATGGAAAACGAATTTTATCGTCATTACAAAGAACGGGTGGTGCCCGCTTTGCGTGAACGGCATAAGTACAAAAACGTCCACCAGATTCCGCGGGTTGATAAAGTTGTGATCAACACTTCGGTCGGCTCGCAGACCGACTTGAAGCAGGCGATGGAGGAAGCGAAAACGGAGCTGGCGCTGATCACCGGTCAGCAACCGGCGGAGACGCGCTCGAAAAAGAGCATCGCCAATTTCAAGTTGCGCAAAGATCAGGTGATCGGTGCAAAGGTCACGCTTCGCGGCGACCGGATGTATGAATTTCTCGAGCGATTGATCAAAGCCGCACTCCCGCGGATCCGCGATTTTCGCGGGGTGTCGCCGCGCTGTTTTGATGGGCACGGTAATTACACATTCGGCGTAACCGACCAGACGATTTTTCCGGAGGTCGAGCTCGATAAAATCAAGCGCAACATCGGATTTGATGTTACCATTGTGACCACCGCGCGGACGGACGGAGAGGCCAAATCGCTCTTGAGCGAGTTGGGAATGCCTTTTGCCGATCGCGCGAAAAAGCTCGCCACGGCGAGTCCGTCCGAAGGCGGACCGGCTGGACAAGCGCAAGCCGCCTGAATTTCATGAGTACTGTTACAGATCCAATTGCAGACCTGCTTGCTCGCATGCGCAACGGCGCGGCCGCGCAGAAGGTCGAGATTTTCGTGCCGTACTCCAGGCTGAAAGCTGAAGTCGTCCGGATTCTGAAGAATGAAGGTTACATCAGCGATTACGAAGTCGACATGAAAGCGGCGCATCCGCGGATCAAAATTACGAATAAGCTGGTCGATCGCACCTGCGCCATCACCGGATTGAAGCGGGTCAGCCGGCCCGGTCTGCGACGTTACGTTGGCGCCGGAGAAGTCCCGCGCGTTCTCGGTGGAATGGGAACAGCGATTTTGTCGACGTCGCGCGGCGTGATGTCGGGTCGCGAAGCGAAAAAACAAAAAGTGGGCGGCGAACTGCTCGCCTACATTTGGTAGATTTTATGTCGCGAATTGGAAATAAGCCGGTCGACATTCCCGATAAGGTCAAAGTCAACATCGACAATGACGGCGGCGTTTCGGTGGAAGGTCCGAAAGGCAAACTCAACTGGAAGTTGCCGCGGCAAATCACGGGCAGCGTGAAAGACAATCACGTCTCGATCGCGCGTGGCGC
>WNGQ01004286.1_pt1 | contig 15608 bp, 15 predicted proteins | sample 5407661 | NCBI WGS metagenome assembly WNGQ01 (sample SAMN13153382, study PRJNA577476) | soil metagenome | isolation source: 60 cm soil or saprolite under Garry oak tree replicate 2 | place: USA:California | collected 2016-06-15 | reverse complement strand
TGGCTGGTAGAGACCGATGCGGCCACGGAGATGACGAGTTGATCCGGAGAAACGGCGGGACGGATCTGTTCCATTAATTCCTGCACTACTTGAGGCCTAACACAAACGAAGATGATGTCGGCCTTGCTCACGGCAGCAAGGTTATCCGTACTCACTGGGACGCCCAGTTTTTCCGATAAGACCCGGGCACGATCTTCGTGCTGGACAGTGGCAGATGTCAAAGTGGGGGAGAGCAGTCCTTTTTCCAGCAAGGCATTGAGCAGAATGCCGCCGATTTTCCCGGCTCCCAGGATCGCCACTCGTTTATGCGAAAAATCCATCGCCATTTATTTCCTCCGACGCTCGAGACATCCTTCCTGCTGACGTGGCCCGGCTACTGATAGTGGATCATCCGAACCGTGCCGATAGCCGTTCTTGCAGAAGTTATGTTTTTTAAAGAATTTGAGTTGCGATGATCGCCTGTGAGAAGCCTGTTCTCATCGTGCAAGGAGGATTATAAGCGGGGAAGAAGGGGGCTCAAAGGTCGCTCACACTGCCTAACGCATTTGGATGGTGGAGAGTGACAAAACAAAACCCCGGGCGTGGAGCCCGGGGCCGGGTAAGAATACGAGGATTTGACTAGCCACGCATGCGGCGTCGAACTAAGCCAGCCAGACCGATCAGGCCGGTGCCCAACAGAGTGATGGTGCCGGGTTCAGGAACTACTGTTCCTGGGCCGGTGGATGCGAATCCTGTCATCGGTCCGCAGTTTGTGCCGGACGCTGTGCAGAAATGCACAACCACATTCGTGAACTGGCTTGCCAGCAGGCCAGGGGCGGTAAGCGTGAAGGTCAACTTGTCGACGCTCACGACTCCATTCGGCCCACCCTTGATGTTGGCGTAGTCGAAAGCGAATGTGCCGAATTGGCTGACGTTTTGAGTAGTCTTGAAATTATTGAAACTCAATCCCGAATAAGTGTTAACCCCGGAGAATCCGGTTAGACTGCCAACACTACCCGCAGTGAGTCCCGAAGGTCCATTAAAGGCGACTTGCCCGCCCTCGAGCTTGACCGAAAAACCAGCATTCATCGTGATGGTGACAAGGACCTGATCCGTGGTTCCAGTATCAGTTATGTCCACCGTACCAACATTGGTCACGCCCGAGAGGTTGGTGGTGCTTAGGGTGAAGCTAGTGGCCGAAGCTAGTGGTGCTGCGGCAAGGACAAGGCCAGCCATGCAAATGGCGGCTAAGGTTAACTTTCCAAAAGAAACAGCGCGCATAGGGTATACCCTTCCTTGAATTCTTACAGCCTGTCGTTCTATAAGCACGGCGGAAGCCAATCGCCTGTGCGAAGCTCACAGTTTTAATGGTCGTAGACTGAGCTACTTAGAGAGAAACAAGCCGATTCTTTCGCTTGCGTTCCTAATGCATATGCAATTGCTTGCACAAAACCGCCGAGGAAGTGCAGCTAGTCGTCGAACCAGTGAAAAACCATAGTACAGTACATACCCTAGGGCAAGTAAGTATTTAGCGGCACGAACTGGGAGAGTTATCAGCCATTACTGCACCGTGAGCGCCGCTGAAACAGTGTGAGTCAGTGAACCAGACTTGGCGCTCACCGTAATGCTGTAATTTCCTGGAGGCGTGCCAGGTTGACCGCCACCCGCGCTGCCTGCTCCTCCTCCACCACCACAAGCCTGCAGAAGGCCGATCATCAGAAGCATAAGCGGCAGCAGCAAGAGCGGGGAATACCCTCTGCTTTTCGGAAGCCAACGCTTGAAACCGCCAACCACGAGCAAGCCTGGCAGCAATAAAGCGCAAGCAGCTAACCTCAGACTTGCCCGTAATTTCGCGGAAACAGGAATCGGTGCATTGGTTGCGATGGTGAGAATGATCGCGGTATCTCCGCTACCGGAGTTCACTTGTGCAGGATTAAATGAACAGGTGCTTCTCGCAGGTAGACCGGTGCAGGAGAGAGTTACTAGGTTCGGAAAGTTGCCGCCCAAAGGCGCCGCGTCCAGATTGTAAGTTGCAGAGAGACCAGCTTTGGCGGTTTGGGCGCCGGAACTATTCGTAATATTGAAATCGAAAATTGAGCTGAGCGTCACCCTGTATGAATGGAGGGTTGCCGAAGAATCGGTGCCCTGGCCGACGATGTCGAAACTGTAATTCTGCCCCAGGTTGCTGCTGGCGGATACGGTAAAGACGGCTCCTCCCGGAGTTGGAGTGACGCTCGCTGGCGAAGATGTACAGGTTGGCGGCGCGCCCGTGCCACAACTCAGGTTCACCGTGCTGCCGTAACCGTTGAATGCCGTGAGCGTGCCGTTGAATGTTACCGCGCCCAAGGGTATTGCGGACTGTGACGGATTGCTGATCACTGCTGATCACTAATGTGAAGTCCGCATTGGCGGTAACCGTCAGGCTCAGATTCTGAGTCCTGTTCAGGCCGCTGGTGGATCCGTTGATTGTCAACGGAAACGCGCCACTCGGTGTGACCGTACTAGTGCTTATGGTTAAAGTGACGGGAACCGGGCTGGCTGAGGTGGGAAAGATAGTGCTCGATGGCTGAAAATTACACGTTGCGCCGACTGGTAAGCCGCTACAGGACAAATCCACGGCCGCAGCGAACGAACCTGCTGCCGTAACTCGAAAGCTCACTGGGACGGAGTTGTTGGGCCGGTTCACGGTGATGCTCGATGGAGCCGGCGCGGTCAAATTGAAGTCCACGACGTGCAAGGTCAGAGGAAAGTTATGCGGGACTCCGCTGGGATCGGTTTCGACTGCGTTGAGTGCGTAGTCTCCCGCGGGACCAGTGACAGTCACCCTGATTGAAACCCCACTGGTCGTCGGCGTCGTTTTGTTGGGATTAGTAGGATTGATTTCGTTAAAGCCGCCGTCCCCCGAATTCACGTTCAGCCAACTGGTATTGTTCTGCGAAGAGGCTGTCGCTGGCGAGCCATTGTCCTGGGTTCCACCCAGAATGATATTGGGATCGGTGGGATGCTGGGAGAAGGACACAAACTGGGTCATCGATCCCAGTGTCTGGTTCAGGCTGTCGAATAAGTTGCTTCCGCCGCAAGTCCCCGAGTTCAGGCCAGTGTAGCCGTTGAGCGTCCGGTAAATTCCGCCGTCATTGGCGAAATACATGATTGCCTGGGTGTTTACCACCATGAAATCGATGCCGTGCTGATCCGGGTGAACGTGCGCGATGGATCCGAAATTCGGCGGTCATCCGTAAACGTGGGTTAGATTCAGGAATCGATTCGAGCCTGTCCCGCCGCATGTGGGAGAGGCTTGTAAGGGTGCACTTGTAGAGATTAATTGCTCCGGCATACAAGTCGGTAGCGCTTGCGCCGTTGGGAACTGCCGCTAGTTGCAAATTATAAAAGCCTTGCTGGGTTCCACAACCTCCGAATGAATCGCCGCAATTGGTGATGCCGGTGTCGTCAAGTTGGGTCCAGGATGCGCCGCCGCTCGTGGTCTTCCAGATGCCCTGGTTGGTTTCATTTCCATCTACATACCAGACGTACATTTCGTTGCGTCCGGGTACAGCGGCAATCTCGCCACGATAGATCGCGCAGCTCGAAGACGAGGGATTTGCGGGACAGAAGCCTGCACCGAGCCCGGCGCCGGGCTGGTTGGCAAGGCGAGTCCAATGCAGTCCGTCGCTGGAAGAATAAATGCCGTGGGAACGCATAGCGGCAAAGAACTCTCGTGTCACCGAATTAAAAACGACAGACGTCGCCGAGCCTGGGGCAATGGTGACGCCGCTATCTGTCATGCTGGCGTAGGTCCAGGAAATTCCGCCGTTCGCCGAATAGTAGATTCCGCGATTCACTGTGCTCGGATTTCCCAGATTTTCGAGAATCCCTTGAGACGCCGACGCGACTGCCGCAACCGCCAGGTTGGGATTAGCCGTACTGAATGCGATCTTGCTGAAGCCCATTCCCGCGAAAGAGCGCCCTGTGCTATCTTGTGTGATCAGGTTCCAGCTCATGCCTGCATCTGCCGAACGCAGAATGCCCAGGCCGTAGTAAGAATCGGCCGAGCTGTTGGCTTCTCCGGTTCCAACCAGAATCACGCTCTGCGCGGGAACAGGGTTAATGGGCTGAGGTTGAATCGCGATCGCGCCGACCGCCAACGTGGCTTCGTGTTCAGTGACGGGAGTCCAGATAACATTGGTCGGGCTAAACGATCCTGCGTTGCTGGATTTCCAGACTCCTCCATAGGCACCCCCAACGTAAACCGTATTTCCGGTTGGATCCGCGGGGTCGACTGCGACGGACGTCGCGCGTCCCGATACCGCGCCGTAATCCTGCCCTCCAAAGCCGGTTGCGTCCGAGGCGAGCGGAGAGGGACCCAAGGGCGTCCAACTTCCGGAAATCGTAGAAACTCCGGCCAGTCCCTGAATCTGCAAGGCCGCCTTGCGAGCCGCGCGCATTTGCATTTTTCGAAGGTGAGCCTGGTAGCGCAGCGCGGCTGTCGCCTGTCCTGGTAGGGTCCGGCCACGCATGAACCACTGCTCGCGCTCGCCGGGCTTGTCACGGTCCGTGTCAATAACCGGATCGTGCTCCATTGTGATTTTGGTCCCCTGTCCAAAAACAAGCCCCTGATGAAAGGCCAGGAGGAAAACCACGGCCATGGCGACACACAAGTGCCTGCATCCATAAATCGTCATTAGGATTAGGGCCGGAAGGGAAACGCGTAAGGAACGGCCGATGCCTTAGTATCGAAGCCGAAATTATGCGTTCTCAACGCAAAAGGAGTTTCATTGCGGGATCGAGTTCCAATTCGGCACTGGAACGTGTTGGCTACTCGTATCTCAGCGCTTCAATGGGATCCATACGCGCCGCCTTGCGTGCAGGGTAGAAACCAAAAAAAATGCCAACCGCCATAGAGAAGACTACGGCAGCCACAATCGCCATGGGCGAGACCAGCACCGGCCATCCTAAAGTCTGCGTAATCAGGTAGGACGCTCCGACCCCAGACATGATTCCGACTGCTCCGCCCACCAGACTGAGCACCACGGCTTCGATCAGAAACTGTTGTTGCACATCGCCCTCGGTCGCACCGATTGCCATTCGGATTCCAATCTCGCGAGTCCGTTCAGTGACTGAGACCAACATGATATTCATGATTCCGATGCCGCCCACAATCAGGGAAATGCTGGCGATCGAAGCCAGCAGCACGGTAAACAGTCGAGCCTGCTGATCGGCGAGATCTGCGACGTCAGCCAGGTTGCGCACCATGAAGTCGTCATCCTGACCGGGACGAATGCGGTGCCGGTCGCGAAGCAGGCTGGTGATCTGTTGCTGCGCGGTGTAACTTGCGTCGCGCGAGACAGCGGACACTATGATCCAGCGCAGCCAGTCCTGACCGGTGATTTTCTTCTGAAGGGTGGTAATGGGAACGATAATGATATCGTCTTGATCCTGACCCATCGCCGCCGAAGTTCCCTTGGGCGCAAGCACGCCGACTACTTTGAAGGGCAGATTGCTGATGCGAATAGTTTCTCCGACTGGATCGGTGGCTCCGAACACATTCTTGCGCACGGTTTCGCCGATGACGGCGACATTGGCGGCCATATCCACATCGCCCTGAGTAAACGAAGTTCCCTCCTGGAATGGCCAGGTACGGATGTCAAAGTACTGCGGCTCGGTGCCATTGATTTGTGTCGCCCAGTTGTCATTTCCATAGACGACTTGAGCGGAGCTCTGGCTGCCAGGAGCGGCTGCCTTCACCGCTGGAGCTTCGCGCAGAATTGCCAACATATCCTCGTAGATGAGGGTCTTGGTAGCTCCTGATCCCATGCGCATCCCGCCGCGGGTGACCGTACCGGATCCCACAAATAGCATGTTCGAACCCATGGCGGCAATCTGTTGTTGCGCCTGCTGCTGTGCACCCTCGCCCACACTCACCATGGCAATGACAGCGCCCACGCCGATGATGATGCCTAGCATGGTTAAAGCGGAACGCATCTTGTTGCGGGCCAGAGCCCGCATTGCGATGCGAATGATTGCCATTACATCCATATTGAATTCCTGAAATCGAGCACTTGGCACTTAGCAATTAGCATTTAGCCAGTTTAGGTTAATGATAATTTCTAAGTGCCTTTGCTTTCGAACTTCTTACCTCTGCACTCTGACTTTTCCTGCCACGATGCCGGCGGGACGCCGTCGGTACTAATCCTCCAAAGTCGGCATATTTTTTAGTACGTCTGCGGCGATGGGGCGGTCGTGGATCGCTTCATCGCGGCGGATCTTGCCGTCGCGGAATTCAATGCTGCGCTTAGCGAACTGAGCCACGTCCGGCTCGTGCGTCACCAGCACTACGGTCAAGCCATCGCTGTTCAACTTCTGAAAGATATCCATGATTTCGACCGAGGTTCGGCTGTCCAGATTGCCGGTGGGTTCGTCCGCCAGCAAGATGGACGGGCGGTTGACCAAGCCGCGCGCAATTGCAACGCGCTGCTGTTGTCCACCGGACAGTTGCGATGGGAAATGCATGGTGCGGTCTCCCAGACCGACCAGTTGTAGCGCCTGCTCGGAACGCTTTCTGCCTTCTTCTTTGCTGATGTGCGCATACAGTGTGGGTAATTCCACATTCTCCAGTGCTGTGGTGCGTGACAGAAGATTGAATCCCTGGAATACGAAGCCGATTTTGCGGTTGCGAATCGCGGCTAGTTCTTTTTTGCTGAGACTTGAGACCTCAATTCCCTCCAGCAGATAACGTCCCTTGGTGGGCTTATCGAGGCATCCCAGAATGTTCATGAAAGTCGACTTACCGCTTCCGCTGGCGCCCATGATGGCAACGAACTCACCGCGCTCAATTTGCAGGCTGACGCCACGCAGAGCATGCACACGGGTTTCGCCCAGGTCGTAGTATTTATGTACATCATCGATCTGGATGATTGTCCCAGCTGCGCTGGTCGGAATCGTCTGTATGCCAGGTTGTGAAATAGTAGCCATCTTGTTTCTCTTTGCGGCAAAGCGCTGCGGCGCTCAGGCAACTGCGTCCTTATCGCCCCCGCGGAGTTGCCGGACCCGTCGCCCCGGGTGGTCGTGCAGTGCTGGCCGTTGGAGAAACCGCCCCAGTCACCAACTGATCGCCCTCGTTTGTCTGACCATTCAGCACTTGCGCCACTTCGGTGACGGTGTGGTCCGTGATCCCAGTGCGGATTTTTACTGGCTCCAAGGTTTTATCCGGACGCAACTTCCAGACGATCGATATATCCATCCTGGGGGCGCGGGCCTGCGCGGTATCGCCTCCACCGCCTTGAGCGCCTTGTGCTCGCGCCTGCCTGCCGGCGGCGCCGGTTCCGGCAGCATCGCCGCTCCCCGCCGCTCGAGCCTGTTCCCCAGAAGTCAACCCATACTTTTGGTAGAGCGCGCGGATCTCTTCAGGCTTCATGTCCGGCTTATAGCGCAGCGCTCCATTGGGGACACGCAACACATTCTTCGCGCTGGCAACCGGGATAGTGATGTACGCCGTCATCCCAGGAAAAAGTTTGGTGTCAGGATTATCAAAATCAATCACCGTGTTGTAGGTGACAACGTTTTGCACGGTGGTCGCGTTCATACGAACCTGTGAAACCCGGCCGCTGAACGTATCTTTCGGGTAGGCATCTACCTTGAAGTTCACGACTTGGCCGGTGCGGATCATCCCCACATCGGACTCGTCCGTGCTGGCGTAAACCTGCATCTTGGTCAGATCCTGCGCGATCGTGAACAGAGTGGGGGCTTGCAGAGAAGCCGCTACAGTCTGGCCTACGTCGACATTGCGAGCGATCACAGTTCCATCGATCGGCGCGTGAATGCTGGTGTAATTAAGATTAGTCTGCGCCACCGTGACGGCTGCCTCTTTCTGCTGCACTTGTGCCGCCGCCTGAGTTACCTGGGCCTGCCCTCCTGAAACACTTGCTGTTGCGCTATCCGCGTTGGCCTTCGCCAAGTCGAGCTGCTGCGGACTCATTACTCCTTCTTTAGTGAGATTGACGGTCCGGTCGTAGTCGGCTTTGGTCTGTAAAGCGGTAGCTTGTGCCTTCTCCAGGTTGGCTTTTGCGGTGAGCAGATTCGCGCGAGCGTTGGCTAAATCGGCCTTTGCCTGGAGCAACGTGCCCTCGAACAACGATGGCTCGATCTGCGCGATGAGCTGTCCCTTCTTCACCTTGGAATTGAAATCCGCGAAAAGGTGGGAAATCGTTCCTGAAACTTGCGAGCCCACTTGCACCGTGGTCACGGCATTGATGGTTCCGGTCGCCTCGACCACTTCGCGAACATCTCCGCGGTCCACTTTGACAGTGAAATATTGAGGCTTATCCGCTCCCTTGAACTGAAAGGCAGCAAACACGGCGATGGCAACCACCACCAGAGCCACGATCAACCAGTGACGTTTCAGCATTTCCACGGAACTATCCTTTTATTCGCAATCAGCACTTAGCATTTAACCATTACAAGTTGGTGATGGTCCGTTTAACACTCGGACAAGCCTTGGAGGGCCACCCACCAAGCGCTAAATCCGCCAGCTCGAAACCTCCGGACTCTACTCTAATTGATGGTATATTCTGCTGCCTCGGTGCGGGTTTTGTGCAATATTTACAAAAGTTTACGTTAATTTTTATTCAGGTTGGGACGAAGCGTTTTTCTCAAGAAAAACCGTCCCGAAAGGGAAGTATTTAATGGACTGGCAGGCATTTTGGCTTACGACCCGGCTGGCGGTGCTGGTGGCAGTCTGCTTGATGGTCATCGGATTACCAATCGCCTATTGGATAGCCTATTCGCGTTGGCGGTGGAAGTTTCTGGCCGAGGCAGTGGTCGCCCTGCCCATCGTTCTCCCTCCTACGGTCCTGGGATTTTATGTTCTGGTGGCGCTTGGTCCGCGAAGCCCGCTGGGGCGCTGGTGGCAATCCCTGACCGGTCATAGTCTCGCATTTACTTTCGAAGGGCTGATGATCGGCTCGATCATTTACAGTCTGCCCTTCGCGGTTCAGCCTTTCGCCGCCTCGTTTGCCGCAGTAGACACCAGGCTGATTGCGGCTTCAGCGATACTGGGCGCTTCGAGGTGGCGGACATTTTTTCACGTGATTCTGCCCCTCTCGCTGTCCGGATTGGCGACGGGTGTAGCGCTGAGCTTTGCTCACACCATGGGCGAATTCGGTGTGGTGCTGATGGTTGGCGGCAACATTCCGGGCGTCACACGTACGGTATCGATCGCAATCTACGACCAGGTGCAGGCGCTCGAATACGGCGCTGCGAACATGACGGCGTTAATCTTGTTGGCGATGTCATTCGCGATTCTTTCCATGGTGTACGCTTTGAATCGGAAAGTGTGGGAAGTGTGGACCTGGAAATAGAAGAGCAACCCCGGATGAGACACTCCCCGACGGTCGCAGGCTTGTCCCCAGACAACGGCCTCACCATACAGATCCGTAAGCGGTTTGCCGGCAGCGGTGTGAATTTCGAACTGGACGCGGCATTCGAGGTTCCGGCCGGAATCACCATTTTGTTCGGCGCCTCCGGAGCAGGGAAGACCACTTTGCTGGATTGCATCGCGGGCCTGGCTACTCCGGATTCAGGGCGCATTGAGATTGGGAAGCAGAAATTACTTGACCTCAAGCACGGAATCAATCTTGTTTCTCAGCAGCGGCGAATAGGCTACGTGTTTCAGGACCTCGCTCTGTTTCCTCATCTCAGCGTCGAAAAAAACATCGAGTATGGCCTTCAGTCGCTTGGCCGAAGCGAGCGTCAGCGGCGGAGCGATGCTTTGATTGCGTCTTTCCGCATTTCTAATCTACAAAAGCGAAAGCCCGCCGAGATTTCTGGAGGCGAACGTCAGCGAGTGGCGCTGGCTCGCGCTCTGGTGACGGATCCAAGTTTGCTCCTGCTCGACGAACCTATGGCCGCTCTGGATGCCTCGACCAAGTCGAAGATTATCGAAGACCTGCGAGCCTGGAACCGTGGCCACCGCATTCCGATTCTTTATGTCACTCATAGCCGCGAGGAAGTTTTTGCTCTAGGCGAGCGTGTGCTGGTTCTCGAAAATGGCCGGATCATCGCGCAAGGGACGCCGCACGAAGTGATGTCAGCTCCACGTCAGGAAACCGTCGCGCAACTCTCCGGCTTCGAAAACATTTTTGATGTGACCGTAGTCGCTGTGCACGAAGACCGTGGCACCATGACTTGCCGCGTCACTGGCAGCGACGTGGAATTGGAAACGCCGATGGTGCGAGCGGACGTGGGCTCGACCTTGCGGGTTGGAATTCGTGCAGGGGACATTCTGCTAGCCACAGTTCAGCCCAGTGGATTGAGCGCCCGCAACATAATCCGGGGCACAATCATCTCGGTGCAGCAACGCGACATGGTAGTTGTAGCAACGGTGGATTGCGGAGTGGAAATAGCGGTCCATCTCACATTGGCGGCTCGGGATTCGCTGCATCTCCGCCCTGGAAGCCAAGTCTGGCTGGTGGTGAAGACCTACTCCTGTCATCTGATGCTGAGATAACCATCACGCTGCATACTTCTTCCAGCCTGTGCCTGCATAATCTGCTGGATTTCGACAACGGCGGTCCACTGCCCATCGCGTGTTTCTGAATAAACTAATTTGCCGCCGAGAATTTCTGTCGCAGCCGTAGCAGGCAGATCGCGGTGATATCCAAAAAATCGTGTCTTCCAACTTTGCCAGACACGCCAGTGTTCGAACCAGGGATGCGGAGGCTCGTACTTGGTGGAGAATAATAGCGCCACCTCAAAAGCAGACCGGGCCTCGGCTGCGGCCAGCAGTTGCTCGGCACTGAAATCCTCGATACGGACAACACGCACGGGCCGGGTAACGTAACCAAGATAAGGATGCGTTAGTTCATCACTAGCGGGCCAGGCGGTCAAAACCCGCGCCATCGGATATCGGGCTTCCACAAACTGCTCCGCCCGCTGGTGCAACAGAATGTAATCGCGGTACGCGAGATTATCCTCGAAGGAAAATCCGTAGGGAGGATTGACGAATAGTCCGATGACAAACGCCAGCCCTACCATGGCGACTACAGCCCACCACAGCCGCACGCGTCGCCATAGCGTCGAAACCCAAATAATGATTATCAGAGGAACCACTGGCAGCATGTAACGAGCCAACACAGCGCCCCCAACCACAGCCATCGCGACCACATACGCCAGGATCACTGCGAGAAAGGCTAACTGTACGTTCAGTGCGATCTTCGGACGCTCACCGTTTTCGTCCTGCAGGGGAGGACGGCGTAGCGCCAGCAGTCCAACCAAAGTCAGCAAATACAGATTCAGATACCCAGCCGCTTGCCAGAAGCGCAGTATCAGCGCCAGAAGAATGCGAAGCGGATGTAGAGTAGCTTCCACGTTGTAACGAAAAAATTCCGGATTGCCGAATACGAATCCGGTACGCGCGTAGTGATAGCCATACCAGATCCCTAGCGGAATCATGGGAACTAATAGCAGAGCAGAGCTCCACCTACGTCGCGGATAAAGGCAAGTTGACTCAGGGGACTTGCTCCCCACCCATGGGCAAAGCACTTCCCAGGCAAGCAAACCCAATGGCGTAAGGATCGCCGTTTCCTTTGCCAGCGCTGCCAGTGAAAACCAAAATGCCGTCTGTGCTCTTCGGTTGTCGATGTAAGAGCGCAAACCCCATAACGTTAGCCCCGCAGCTGCCATGTCAAGGTGGGCAAGTGAGCTCTGCACGAAGAACACAGGGTAGAGGGCGGTGCAGATCGTCGCGGCAAGCGCCACTTGAGGGTTCGAGACTCGTTCTGCCAGCCGGAAGACGCCTAGCAAACAAAACGCAGCAATCGCCAGCATAGCGGTGCGGGTCACAACGGGGGCGAACCCAGTCAATTTCCAGCAGGCCGCGAGATAAACCATCACCAGCGGAGGATGCGCGTTGGAAGGCGTCGAGCGCGGGATCAAACTTCCGGTGAATAATAGTTCGCGAGCAGCCGGGACGTAATATCCAGCCTCGTCCCAAAAATACGACAGCCGGAGCAGAGGCGCGTGTAGCACAACCAACAAAAAAAAGACCAACACGAAGAGCAGTGCTGGATGAAATCTGCGGGGCTGGAGGTCGTCGCGCAGCACAGGCGCGGTCTAGTGTACTGGGCCGGTAGCGGTCATGCGCGGATCGAGTTTGATTTCGCCAAAAGTGCTCTCATAACTGGCCACGTTCTGCTGCAAGATGGAAGTCAACGCCTTGGCCTGTTGCGGGCTCAGATAGATTCCTTGAAAATTAAGCACTTCGACTTGGTTCTCGGTCTGCTGCTGGAGAGTGCCGAACACCAGGAAGAAATCCCAGACATTCACTCTTACCTGAACGCTATTGGCGTAGCTCTCGCGGTATTCCGGACTATTGACCAGCTTGATGTTGGGCTGCGTTGGAATCGACATAGGGTCCACAGTGTAATGGGAGCGGGACAAGGAAACAACAAAGGAGAAGCTGACCATCCGGCCGAGTGAGGTCCGCTTGACCGACCCGTTTCCCCGGTCGCGAACACAAATTGACGCATCTAAACTGCGTTTGGCTGGAGGGGGGCGGACATGCCAGGAATAATGTTGGCTGAAGTAACGGTTTCGACCAGCTTCATTGTCATCGCTTACTTATCCATCCTTGCGATGGCGGTCCTCATTATCGTCGCCCTTTTCGATCCCGGCCTCCGGTACAGAGTCTTTGCTTCTTCCTCGGAGTCAAACGACTCGGACGACTTCCTCCACATGCTGGAAGCACTAGTAGACGCCAAGGTGAATCAGACCACGCGGCTTACCGTTCTGACCAATGGCCCCACATTTTATGAAGCCGAACTGGAAGCCATTCGCGGGGCAGAGCGAAGCGTGAATCTGGAAGCTTATATATTTCAAAAGGGCGAGATCGGACAGCGTTTTGTGACTGCCCTTACCGAGCGCTCCCAGGCGGGTGTAACTGTCAACGTAGTCCTGGATGGAGTGGGCAGCGCCGGCGTGGGGAAGAACTTTTTTTCAGATTTAAAAAAGGCTGGCGGAAATGTTGTCTGGTACAACGGCATGAAGTGGAACAAACTTCCTCACTTCAATAATCGAACCCATCGCGAACTGCTGGTTGTCGACGGCCGCACCGCATTTATCGGCGGAGCTGGTGTGGCTGATCACTGGTTCAAGGATAAAAGCAAGCATCCTCGCTGGCGTGACACCATGGTCAAAGTGGAAGGAGACGCAGTTCCCCATCTTCAAGCCACCTTCGCCGAGAATTGGCTTGAAAGTTGTGGAGAAGTCCTCTTCGGACCGGATCATTTCGTGCGGCAGGAATGCGAGCGTCAGGGCGATGTCCTGATAGTGAACAGTACCCCTTCTGGAGGTGGAGCAACCCGAGCGCGAATGCTGTTTCAGGTGCTGCTTGCTTCCGCCACGAAAACCATTCACATTACAACTCCGTATTTCTTACCAGACAGAAGCGTCATTGACGAACTGGTGCGCGCCGTGCGCGAACGCAATGTCGAAGTCGTGGTGCTGGTGCCCGGGAAACGCAGCGACCATATACTTACGCGGAGTTCCAGCCGCCACGCTTATGGAAAATTGCTGAAAGCCGGAGCTTCCATCCATGAGTATGAACCTTCGATGATCCATGCCAAGATATTGCTGATTGATAGCATATGGGGTGTGGTGGGATCGACGAATTTCGACAACCGATCTTTCGGAATCAATGACGAAGTCAATCTAGCGGCACGAGATCCAGACTTCACTCAGCGCCTGCAGCAGGATTTCGCGAAAGACCTTGCCTGTAGCCACAAGGTGACCTACCAGGAATGGAAGCGAAGGCCGGTACTGGAGCGCGCTCCAGAACTGCTGGGCTGGGTTCTCGAACGCCAGCAGTGAATGAGCTCCGCTTCGCGAATTCGAGTTGCCACTTACAACATCCACAAGTGCCGTGGCATGGACCGGCGCACCAAGCCAGAGCGCATTGCGGAAGTCATTCGTGAGTTGGACGCCGATGTTATCGCCCTCCAGGAAGTCCTGAACGTCCCCGGCAAACCGGATTTTGATCAGGCGCGCTACATTGCCCGCGCACTCTACGATTATTCCTGGCGTTTTGGCGAGACCCGTCCTCTTCACGGCGGTCACGGGTTGATGTGGACATTGCGGGGCGCACGCTGCTGCACGTTTTCAACGTGCATCTTGGAACGGGATTCATGGAACGGCGCCATCAGGCGCGATTATTACTGAGCCCTGACCTGCTTCAGCACACCGCCTTAACTGGACCGAGAGTGATCGTGGGAGACTTCAACGAATGGACTCGCGGCCTGACGTCACGGATGATGACCGACAATTTCGAGAGCATCGATCCCCGGATGTTCTTGCGTCATGCCCGAACTTATCCCGGCCTGATCCCGTTTCTTCACCTGGATCATTTCTACTTCGACAAATTTCTCACCTTGAAAGATTTCAAACTGCACCGCAGCCGCAAAGCACTCATCGCTTCCGACCACTTGCCCTTAGTGGCGGATTTCACACTGCCGGGTTCATGATCGAATCACTCTCGTTTTATACTGGAGTCAAGCCGGGATGGTGGAATTGGCAGACACGCAGGTCTTAGGAGCCTGTGCCTCATAAGCGTGCGGGTTCAAGTCCCGCTCCCGGCACCAGCCTCATGCTCTGCTTGCGCTTCGTAACAGCGCGCGCAAAGATTTTCCGGCGACTCCTTGGCGTCTCGTGCGTGGAGCGAAGCGAGGGGTCGAAATTTACTGCACTTGGTTCAGTCCCTGATAAATAGCCAGGCCCGCTATAACCAGGATCAGCAATCCTGAAGCGGCTCCTAACCAGCGCACAAAGGGATTGATCTTGTTTACCTTGTGCATCAGTTGAATCTGCTCCTGTTCCATGTGCGACTCGGAATCGCCCAGGAAAAGTTGATCATCCTCTTGCATGGTGAGAGTGCTGCGATAGATTAGGAGGACTATCAGAACAGCCGTCAGAACTCCCCACACAATCAGCATCCAGACCATAGGAGACATAAGCCACCTCGGTAGAACTGATCTCTCGAGTCGGTGTGGGTTTGTGGCCCACGACCGGCTTTGGGTAAGGGCCCACCCGGATTATAGCTCCGCTTGGCAAGGGTCGGAGCGTTTGTTTGGGGACGAGTCCAGACCTAAGCTCCCCTCATCTAATAAAGGCAGGTGAATGCCGTTCCAAACTTAGGTACTGCAAGCTTTGCTAGGGCTTCCGGGAACGGTTTGTTATAATAGTCTCGACTCAATAGTTTCAAGGAGATACGAATGGCCACTACAACCACGCCGGAAGTGAAGACAGCGCCAATCAGCCTGACTGCGAATGCGGTTGCCAAGGTCAAAGAGATTATGGGGCAGCAGAATCCTACTCCTGCCGGCTTGCGAGTGGGGGTTGTCGGCGGCGGATGCTCCGGTTTCTCCTATTCCATGTCATTTGAGAATGGGTCAGGACTTATGGACAAAGTCTTCGACATGGATGGCCTGAAAGTGTACGTGGACGCCACGTCGCTCATGTACCTGAATGGCTGCATCGTGGATTACATCGAGACGCTTGAAGGAGCCGGATTTAAGTTCGAGAATCCCAACGTGAAAAGTACCTGCGGTTGCGGATCTTCGTTCAATGTCTAAGAATTAGTGCGG
>WNGQ01005467.1_pt1 | contig 15613 bp, 13 predicted proteins | sample 5407661 | NCBI WGS metagenome assembly WNGQ01 (sample SAMN13153382, study PRJNA577476) | soil metagenome | isolation source: 60 cm soil or saprolite under Garry oak tree replicate 2 | place: USA:California | collected 2016-06-15 | reverse complement strand
CGAAAATCCCCTGGCTGTCGAACTTGTCCTTGGAAAAACCAAAGGGTGGGTTGGGCGCGTTGAGTACGGTGTTGCTTGATATGATGCCGCCAAAACCCGAGACGCTCACACCCTGGGCAAAAGCATGGCTATAGCCGCCCGTCAGGGTGTAAGTATCGTGCGAAAAATCCTGCTTCTCGCTGGTTACCGAATTCCACAGGTCATGATGGGCGCTGGCGCTCTGCGAAGCGGCGAAGTCGACATAGATTCCTTTGGGTGATGGCCAGGTCAGCCCGATATTCGCGGCGGTGTAACTGGACTTCGCCGTCTTGTTGCTGTAGTTGAGGCTACCGCCAAAGTTCGGGGCGTTCTGATCAAACGAAATCTTGTAGGTGGTCGGAGCGAGTCCGCCGTACACACGGAACACGTTCTGGGCCTGCGTTACCGCAGGAAAGAAAGCAAAGACGAAAAGCAGCGCCCACAGCTCGGTCCGGTTTGTTTTCATGGCAATTGATCCCCTTCCGTTCATTGTGTCAGTTTTCCGCGGAAATTGGAATGCGCGAGGCGGGCAGCCGTGCCGCCAAAGGCTGAAACATTTCTTCACAGCTATGGGCGATCGCTCCGGATATCATCTGGCAATCCATCCGAGACGGAGACTGAAAATGGAAATGTTCCTATCGAGACCGCTACGGGCGGCGGTTGCCTTTCTCGCAGTCGTCGCCTGCGTTTCTTCGGCGTATTCGCAGGAGCGCCGCGGGGGCGAGAGGCGGGAGATCCAGCGCGAGCGCTTTCACACCGACCATTGGGTGTTCGACCACCGGTTCAACCACAACCACTACTATCCGCAGTTCGGATATTCGGTCCCGGTGCTGCCGGGAGGTCATGTCGCATTGACGTTTCGCGGTAATCCGTTTTTCTTTCATTCGGGCGTGTGGTATCGCCGCGGCGGCTCGGGGTTTGTCGTCGTCAGGCCGCCCGTCGGCATCGTCGTGCCGATCCTCCCGCCCGCGTATTCGACGGTCGTCGTGGGAAGCGTCCCTTACTACTACGCGAACGACGTGTATTACGAGCAGGCTGCCGGCGGATACGCAGTCGTTGCGCCGCCCCCGGGCGTGGACGAAGCTGCCGCGGCCCCCATCGCCGCGCCTCCTCAGGCCGCGGCTGGCGTCGCACCCTCGGCGAGTGCTACCTGGTATTACTGCGAATCGTCGAAGACTTACTACCCTTATGTCTCCGAATGCAAGGAAGGATGGCGTGCGGTGCCGGCCACGCCGCCGCAGGTTCGCTAGGGCCGAGGCGGCGCTGCGCGATGCGCGTCGATGAGGCGCTCCAGCGCGTCGCCCGCGCGCTCGAACGCGCGCGGATCGCCGAGCAGCCTGAGATCGTGATGGGTCCCGAGGACGATCCCGAAGAGCTCGAAGGTGAGCTGCCAGGGATCGGTCCGAGGATGGAGATGCCCCTCGTCTATGGCAAGGCGGATCGCCTTGGCGATAGCGCCGCGCAACTCCCGCTGCCCGGTGACGAGCAGGTCGCGCACGGCTCCGGGCCGATCGTCGTATTCGGCCGAAGCAGCGAGCATAAGGCAGCCGCCGGGGAGATCCTCGTTGCTTTCGAGCCACGCGAGCCAACTCGAGAACAGAGCTCTGAGACGCGGCAGGCCTTGGGGCTGTTTCAGCGCGGGGGAGACCACTTGTTCTAGGAAAAGCGCTTGCGCCCGCTTTAGCGTCCGAACCTGCAAGTCTTCCTTGGAACCGAAGTGGGCGAAGAGCCCGCTCTTGGACATCGCCAGTCGTCCGGCGAGTGAGCCGATGCTCAATCCCTCCAAGCCGACCCGACTTGCGAGGGCGACGGCCTCGTTCAGGATCAAAGCACGCGTGTGCTCGCCCTTTCGCATCCGCGCACAATAGTACGACCGTTCGCTAATCGCAACTGTTTCTTTTCTTTTATGAGCTTAAACGCGCGTCGGGACTACATGTTCGGATAGTTCGGTCCGCCCCCGCCTTGCGGCGTGACCCAGACGATGTTCTGGGTCGGATCCTTGATGTCGCAGGTCTTGCAGTGGACGCAGTTCTGCGCGTTGATCTGGAGCCGGTCGGTGCCGTCGCTGTTTTTCACGAATTCGTACACCCCCGCCGGACAGTAGCGGCTTTCGGGACCTGCGTATTTCGCGAGGTTCAAACCGACGGGGATCGTCACGTCCTTGAGAATCAGGTGGCCGGGCTGGTTCTCCTCGTGGTTCGTATTGGAGATGAATACCGAGGAGAGGCGATCGAATGTGAGCTTGCCGTCGGGCTTCGGGTAGTCGATCGGCTTGCACTCCGATGCGGGCCGGAGACATTCGTGGTCCGCGTGACGGTGGTGCAGCGTCCAGGGGAATTTTCCCCCGAGCAGGTATTGCTCGACTCCGACCATCGCGGTTCCCGTGTAAAGCCCCTTGGACATCCACTGCTTGAAGTTGCGCGCGCGGTACAGCTCGTCGAAGAGCCACGATTTCTGGAACGCCGCGCTGTAAGCGTCGAGCTCGTCTCCGGATCGTCCCGCCTGCAACGCACCGAACGCGGCCTCCGCTGCGAGCATGCCGGACTTGATCGCCGCGTGGCTGCCTTTTATTCGCGAGGCGTTGAGAAATCCCGCTTCGTCGCCGACAAGGCACCCGCCCGGAAACGTGAGCTTGGGCAACGACATCAGGCCGCCGGCGGCGATAGCGCGCGCGCCGTACGCGATGCGCTTGCCGCCTTCGAGGAACATACGGATGTCCGGATGGGTCTTGTAGCGCTGGAATTCCTCGTACGGATCCAGGTAAGGGTTGGCGTAGGCGAGCCCGACGACAAAGCCCACCGACACGAGATTGTCTTCCATGTGGTAGAGGAACGACCCGCCGTAGGTGTCCGCGTCCAGAGGCCAGCCGGCCGAGTGAATGACGAGTCCCGCCTGGTGCTTCTTCGGTTCGATCTCCCAGAGTTCCTTCAGGCCGATGCCGTACACCTGGGGATCGGAGTTTGCGTTCAGGCGATAACGCTCCATCAGCTGCCTGCCCAGATGCCCACGGCAGCCCTCGGCGAAAAACGTGTAGTTGCCGTGCAGCTCGATCCCCGGTTGATACTGGTCCGTCGGTTTGCCGTCGCGTCCTACGCCCATGTCGCCGGTGGCGACGCCGCGAACGCCGCCTTTGTCGTCGTAGAGCACTTCCGCGGCGGCGAAGCCGGGATAGATCTCGACGCCCAGCGCTTCGGCTTGCTGCCCCAGCCAGCGGCACAGGTTGCCGAGGCTGACGACGTGGTTGCCGTGATTTCTGAAGCACTCGGGCAGGAGAAGACCCGGTACCCTGAGCGACCCGGATCGGGTGAGAAAGAGGAACCGGTCCTCGCTCACCGGGGTCTTGAGCGGGGCGCCGAGGGCCTTCCAGTCCGGAAAGAGCTCTTCCAGCGCGCGCGGGTCCATCACGGCACCGGAGAGGATATGTGCCCCGATCTCCGAGCCCTTTTCGATCACGCACACGCCCAGTTCGACCGCTTTCTGCGCCGCGAGCTGCTTGAGCCGGATCGCCGCGGCGAGTCCGGCCGGCCCGCCGCCCACCACGACCACATCGAACTGCATCGATTCTCGTGCCATGTTTCTCCCGATCCCGGATCAAAGCGCGAGCTGCCCGCAAATTATAATGTCCAATCCCCAAGGCGAGAGGAGACCGCCATGGCCGAAAGACCGCTCTGGACGCCGAGTCCCGAGCGCATGGAAGAGGCGAACCTCACGCGTTTCGCGCGCCAGGCGATCCGCGACTGGAAGCTCGGATTGAACGACTATCCGGGCTTCTACCGCTGGACGGTCGAGCACCCGGAGCAGTTCTGGGACTCGCTGTGGAAGTTCGCGAGCGTGCGGGCGAGCGCGAAGGGCGCGCGGGTTCTCGTGAACGGCGACCGGATGCCGGGCGCGCGCTGGTATCCGGAGGCGCGGCTCAACTTCGCGGAGAATCTACTGCGGCGGCGCGACGCGTCCACGGCGATGGTGTTCTGGGGCGAAGACAAGATTAGGCGAAGCCTCACGCATCGCGAACTGTACGAGCAAGTCTCGCGAATCGCGCAGGGACTGCGCGCCGTAGGCGTGAAACCGGGCGACCGGGTGGCCGCTTATCTGCCCAACCTTCCCGAGGCGATCACGGCCATGCTCGCCGCGACGAGCATCGGCGCGACCTTCTCGACATGTTCCCCCGATTTCGGGGTACAGGGCGTGCTCGACCGCTTCGGCCAGATTGCCCCCGCGGTGCTCTTCGCGGCCGACGGCTACTATTACAACGGAAAGCAAGTCGACTCGCTCCAGAAGGTGCGTGAGATCGCGGCGAGGCTGCCAAGCCTGAAGCGTGTCGTGGTCGTTCCCTACGTGAGCGATCGGCCGGACGTTTCCGCTGTTCCGGGCGCGCAGCGTCTGGAGGACTTCATCGCCGACCGACCGGCAAGCGACATCTCCTTCGAGCAGCTCCCCTTCGACCATCCGCTGTACATCCTGTTTTCCTCCGGCACGACCGGGGTGCCCAAGTGCATCGTGCATGGGGCCGGCGGTGCGCTGCTCAAGCACGTCTGCGAGCAGCAGCTGCATTGCGACCTGAAGCCCGGAGATCGGCTGTTCTACTTCACCACGCTCGGCTGGATGATGTGGAACTGGCTCGCCTCGGCACTCGCCTCGGGCGCGACGCTCCTGCTCTATGATGGCTCGCCCTTCCTGGAAAAAGGCAACATCCTTTTCGACTACGCCGACGCCGAGGGAATGACGCATCTCGGCACCTCCGCGAAGTTCATCGATGCCCTCTCCAAGGCGGGCGTGGAGCCAGCGAAAACGCACCGGCTCGAGCACCTGCGCACCGTGCTCTCGACCGGCTCCCCCCTCGCCCCCGAAGGCTTCGACTACATTTACAGAGCGGTCAAGCGCGACGTGTGCCTCTCATCGATCTCGGGCGGAACCGATATCTGCGGATGCTTCGTGCTCGGAAACCCGATCCTGCCGGTGTGGCGCGGCGAAATCCAGTGCCGCGCCCTCGGCCTCAGCGTCGAGGTGTTCGACGAAAACGCCCGCTCGGTGAAAGAGGAAAAGGGCGAACTTGTCTGCACGCGGCCGTTTCCATCGCTGCCGGTCGGATTCTGGAACGACCCCGACGGAACGAAATACCGGTCCGCCTACTTCGAAAGGTTTCCCGGGGTCTGGACCCACGGCGACTGGTGCGAGATCACCGCTCGCGAGGGAATGATCATCTACGGCAGGTCGGATGCCGTGCTCAACCCGGGCGGCGTGCGCATCGGAACGGCCGAGATCTACCGCCAGGTCGAGCAGTTGGAGGAGGTGGTCGAATCGCTCGTGATCGGCCAGACCTGGCCGCCGGGCGAGATCGGCGACGTGCGCGTGGTGCTCTTCGTGAAGCTCCGCGAGGGACTCGCCCTCTCAGACGAGCTGGTTGCAAAGATCAAGAACCAGATCCGTAACAATACGACTCCGCGGCACGTACCGGCGAAAGTCGTGCAGGTACCCGATATTCCGCGTACCAAGTCGAACAAGATCGTCGAGCTCGCCGTGCGCAGCGTGGTGCACGGGCAAGCGGTGAAGAACCTCGAGGCGCTCGCGAATCCCGAGGCGCTCGCGCATTTCCGGAATCGGCCGGAGCTCGCTTAAGGCCTAGAGCGCCGCGTAGAGCTGCTTCTGCACCTGGCGATAGCGCGCGGCGATCGCCACCTCGTCGGGGTGGCGGCCGTCGCGCACGATCCACTTGCCTCCGACCATCACGTGTTTGACCATCTGCCCGCCGCCCGCGAAGAGGAAGGCGTCGAGCAAGCCGTCGCCGTTCCGGCCAACCAAGTTGATGTGCTCGGGATCGAGAACGAGAAGATCCGCGCGCATTCCCGGTGCGATCGCGCCCATCGGGCGCGCGAGCGCCCGGGCGCCGCCCTCTGCGGCTTCGCGCCACAGCGTTGCGCCGACCGAGGGCTGCGCGGGCGAGGCGGCGATATTGCGCCGCCGTGCCGCCAGACGCTGCACGTATTCCAGCCAGCGCAACTCCTCGACCGGGGTCTGGGAGACGTGGCAGTCCCCGCCGATGCCCCATCGGCCGCGTTTTTCGCGAAACCGGGAGAAGGGGAAGATGCCGTCGCCCAGATTGCCTTCCGTAGTCGGGCACAGGCCAACCACGGCGCCGCTTGCGGAGAGCTTCTCCGCCTCGCTTTGGGAGATGTTGGTGCAATGTGCGAGACACCAGCGCGAATCGACCGGCATGTTGGAGAGCAGCCATTCCACCGGGCGCTGCTCGCTCCAGGTGAGGCAGTCGTTCACTTCCTTCACCTGCTCGGCGAGGTGGATGTGGATCGGCGCCTTGCGGTCTACGGCGGAAAGACCGTCTACCAGGTCCTTCAGCATCGCCGGGCTCACCGCGCGCAGGCTGTGCGGCGCGACACCGAAGAGCATGTCCGGGTTGTCGCCGATCTGTTTTTTCAGAGCCGAGACCATCCCGAGGACCGCAAGGGGCGTCGTCGCAAAGCGCTTCTGCGCCGGCGCAAGCGGCTCCTCGCCGAAATTGCCGTAAGCGTAGAGCGAAGGCAGCAGGGTAATCGCAATGCCGGTGCGCTGCGCGGCGAGCAGGTGCTGCTGCGCCATCTCGACGCGGTTCGCGTAGGGCTTTCCGTCCGGCGCGTGGTGCAGATAGTGGAACTCGGCCACCGCGGTGTAGCCGTTCTTGAGCATCTCGCAGTAGAGCTGGGACGCGATCGCGCCCACGTGATCGGGCCCGAGCTGCTTCAGAAAGGAATACATCACCTCGCGCCACGTCCAGAAGCTGTCTTCGGGCGACCCCATGCGTTCGGCGAGCCCGGCCATGGCTCGCTGGAAAGCGTGCGAATGCACGTTCGCCACGCCCGGGATCACCGGCCCGCCCGCCGGCTCGGCGCCGGCGGCATTCTGGCGGCCGCGCGCGGCGGCGATGTTGCCCTCGTCGCCGATCTCGACCACGACGTCCCTGCTCCAGCCCTCGGGCAGCATCGCCTCGGACGCGAAGATTCTCTTCATCGGTGCGTGCCCGTCATGCGGATATGATAGCGAAGGCGCGAGCGGATTGAGCAGGGAGGAGTTTTCATGTACCATTCTCCATCCCATCCCCCTGGTTTTAGATGGCCAAGTATGTGTTCGTGTCGGGCGGTGTGGTTTCCTCTCTGGGGAAGGGGATAGCCGCCGCCTCCCTCGCCGCGATCCTCGAATCGCGCGGCATCAAAGTCACTCTCCTCAAGCTCGACCCGTACATCAACGTCGATCCCGGCACGATGAGCCCTTTCCAGCACGGGGAGGTGTTCGTCACCGAGGACGGCGCCGAGACCGACCTCGATCTGGGCCACTACGAGCGTTTCCAGTCGGCCCGGATGCACCGCAACAACAACTTCACCACCGGCCAGATCTACGATTCCGTGATAAAAAAGGAGCGTCGCGGCGACTACCTCGGCCGCACGGTGCAGGTGATCCCGCATGTCACCGACGAGATCAAGGCGTTCATCGCGCGCGGCGCAGGTGAGGCGGAAGTGGCGATCGTCGAGATCGGCGGCACGGTCGGGGACATCGAGTCGCTGCCATTCCTCGAAGCGGTGCGGCAGATGGGCCTGGAGCTCGGCGCGCACAACACCTGCTACGTCCACCTGACGCTCGTGCCTTTCATCAAGAGCGCGGGCGAGATCAAGACCAAGCCCACGCAGCACTCGGTGAAAGAGCTGCGCGGGATCGGCATCCAGCCCGACGCGCTCTTGTGCCGCTCCGACCGGCCCATCCCCGAGGACGAAAAGAAAAAGATCGCGCTGTTTACAAACGTTCAAGCCAATGCCGTGATCTCCGTCTGGGACGCGGACTCGATCTACAGGATTCCCTGGATGCTGCACCAGCAGATGCTCGATGAAATCGTCTGCCACAAGCTCGGCATCATCGCCAAGCCGGCCGAGCTCAAAGTATGGAAAAAGCTGGTCGAGGCGCTCGAGCATCCCCAGCACGAGATCACCATCGCCATGGTGGGCAAGTATGTCGACCTTACCGATTCCTACAAGTCGCTGAACGAGGCGCTCGTCCACGCCGGGATCCACGCGCGCAGCCGGGTCAACATCCGTTACGTGGATTCGGAGACGATCGAGAAGGACGGCAGCGGCACGCTCCTGAAAGGCGTGGACGCGATACTCGTCCCCGGAGGCTTCGGCAAGCGGGGCGTCGAAGGCATGATGAAGGCGATCCAGTACGCGCGCGAGAACAAGGTCCCGTATCTCGGCATCTGCCTGGGCATGCAGCTCGCGGTGATCGAGTTTGCACGCAACGTCGTCGGGCTCGCGGGCGCGAACAGCACGGAATTCGACCGTGACACGCCGCACCCGGTGATCGCCCTCGTGACCGAGTGGCAGGACCGCGACGGCCGGATCGAGCGCCGCGACGAAAAGTCCGATCTCGGCGGGACGATGCGCCTGGGCGCTCAGGGCGCCGCGCTCGAGCCCGGGAGCCTGGCACGCAAGGTCTACGGCGCGGACGTGATCAACGAACGCCACCGCCACCGCTACGAGGTCAACAACCAGTACGTGCAGCGATTGAAGGACAAGGGTTTGCGCGTTTCCGGCCTCACCCAGCGCGAGCTGTGCGAGATGATCGAGCTGCCTTCGCACCCTTGGTTCATCGGCTGCCAGTTCCATCCTGAATTCACTTCGACGCCCCGCGGCGGGCATTCTCTCTTTACGGCGTTCGTCGAGGCCGCGCTGCAGTACCAGGCCAGCAAGACCAAGACCGCGATCGCGGCTTGAGAGCATGAAGCTGTGCGGATTTGAGGCAGGCCTAGACAAACCCCTGTTCCTGATTGCCGGACCGTGCGTGGTCGAATCGCGCCAGATGGCGCTCGACACTGCGTATACGCTCAAAGAAATCTGCAAAGAGCTCGATTTGCCCTTCATCTACAAATCGTCCTACGACAAGGCCAACCGCAGCTCGGGTAAGTCCTACCGCGGCCTCGGGATGGACAAGGGCTTGGAGATTCTCGCCGAGGTGAAGAGCAAAGTCGGCGTGCCCGTGCTCACCGACGTTCACGACAAGGAAGACGTCGCGGAAGTCGCGGCGGCGGTCGACGTCCTGCAGACCCCGGCATTTCTCTGCCGCCAGACCGATTTCATACACGTCGTCGCTGCAGCGGGGAGGCCGGTCAACATCAAGAAGGGACAGTTCCTGTCGCCGGCCGAAATGAAGAACGTCGTGGAGAAGGCGCGCGAGGCGAGCGGAAAGGACAATATCCTCGTGTGTGAGCGCGGCGCCTCGTTCGGCTACAACAACCTGGTTTCGGACATGCGCTCGCTGGCGATCATGCGCGAGACCGCTTGTCCCGTGGTGTTCGACGCCACGCATTCGGTGCAGCTTCCGGGCGGGCAGGGGATTTCTTCCGGAGGACAGCGCGAGTTCGTGCCCGTGCTGGCGCGCGCGGCGGTGGCGAGCGGCATCGCCGGAGTGTTCATGGAGACCCATCCAGACCCGGACAAGGCGCTCTCGGACGGCCCCAACGCCTGGCCGCTCGACCGGATGAAAGAGTTGCTGGCCACCCTGAAAGGGCTCGACGCGCTGGTGAAGCGCGGGCGCTTCGCGGAGCAGAACCTGAAAACGCAGAATAAGGGCAGATAAATGAGCTCGATCGTCGACGTCGTCGCAAGAGAAATTCTCGACTCGCGGGGCAACCCGACCGTGGAGGCCGATGTGCTGATCGAGTCCGGGGTCATGGGCCGCGCGGCAGTGCCTTCCGGAGCCTCCACCGGAAGCCGAGAGGCGCTGGAGCTCCGCGACCAGGACAAGGGGCGATATGGAGGCAAGGGCGTCCTGAAGGCGGTCGAGCACATCAACACCGAGATCTCCGAGGCGATCATGGGTCTGGACGCGCAGGAGCAGAGCTTCATCGATAAGACCTTGATCGAGCTGGACGGCACCGAGAACAAATCGCGGCTCGGCGCGAACGCGATACTCGCGGTCTCGATGGCGGTGGCCAAAGCGGCCGCGGAGGAGTCGGGCCTGCCCCTGTACCGCTACTTCGGCGGTTCCGGCGCGATGCAGATGCCCGTACCGATGATGAACGTCATCAACGGCGGGGCTCACGCGAGCAACAACCTCGATATCCAGGAATTCATGATCGTGCCGGTCGGTGCGGCCAGCTTCCGCGAAGCCCTGCGCTGCGGCGCGGAGGTCTTTCATGCGCTGAAGAGCCTCCTCGAGAGCAAGCGCTTGTCGACGACGGTCGGGGACGAAGGCGGCTTCGCGCCGAACCTGCCGAGCAACGAGGCTGCGTTGCAGCTGGTGCTCGAGGCGATCGAGCGCGCGGGATATCACGCGGGCACGAACGTCGCGCTCGCGCTCGATTGCGCCAGCTCCGAGTTCTATCAGGACGGCAAATACGTTCTGGACTCGAAAAAACAAAAACTCGGCTCCGCGGAGTTCGGTGAATTTCTCGCAAGATGGGCGGACAAATATCCGATCATCAGCATCGAAGACGGGATGGCCGAGTCGGACTGGGACGGCTGGCGCGCACTGACCGACAGGCTCGGCAAGAAGGTGCAGCTGGTGGGTGACGACGTCTTCGTCACCAACACCGAGATCCTGCGCGAGGGAATCCAGCTCGGCGTCGCCAACTCGATCCTCATCAAGGTGAACCAGATCGGGACGCTAACCGAGACTTTCGCGGCGATCGAGCTCGCGAAGCGCTCGCGTTATACCGCGGTGATTTCGCATCGGTCGGGGGAGACCGAGGATACGACGATAGCCGACATCGCCGTCGGCATGAACGCGCTGCAGATCAAAACCGGGTCGCTGTCGCGCTCGGATCGCGTCGCGAAATACAACCAGCTGCTGCGCATCGAGGAAGACCTTGGCGACGCGGTCGGCTACCCGGGGCGGGATGCGTTCTATCAGTTGAGATGAGAATACTCGCCCTTACCCTCGCCGCCTTCATCCTTCTGCTGCAGTATCCCTTGTGGCTCGGGAAGGGCGGATGGCTCCGGGTATGGAGCCTCGACCAGCAGGTGCAGGAGCAGAAAGAAGCCAACGCCAGGCTGCGCCAGCGCAACGGCGCGCTCGATGCCGAAGTGCGTGACCTGAAGCAGGGCTTCGATGCGATCGAGGAGCGTGCCCGCTACGAACTCGGCCTGATCAAGCAGGACGAAATCTTCTTTCAGGTCGTTCCGCCGGCTCCTGCACCCGGACCCGGCGGCCGCTGAGGGCGGGCGTTTCGGGTCTATAATTAGCGGTAAATGCCGACACGCTGCGCGTGCGGCTTTACCCCCGCGCGATCGAGCGGACGCAAGGCGCCGCTCATCGCGCGGTCGGAATCTGACGGGGGATTTCGCGATGAGGCTCAGCCCGCAACAAATCCAGCATTTCGAGCGCGAAGGCTACCTGTTCTTTCCTAGCCTATTCAGGCGCGAGGAGATCAAGGTTCTCACTGACGAGGTGCCGCGCTTGTACGAGCAGCGCCGGCCCGAGAACGTGCGCGAGAAGGGTAGTGACGCGGTGCGCACGAACTTCGCCGCGCATATGTACAGCACCCCTTTCGCGAAGCTCGCGCGCCATCCGCGCATGGTCGAGCCGATCATGCAACTCTTCGGCGAAGAGTTGTACATGCACCAGTTCAAGATCAACGGCAAGATGGCTTTCGACGGCGACGTCTGGCAGTGGCACCAGGACTACGGCACCTGGAAGAACGACGATCTGATGCCCGAGGCGCGCGCCATGAACGTCGCGATCTTCCTCGACGAGGTCAACGAATTCAACGGACCGCTGATGCTCATTCCCGGCAGCCACAAGCTGGGCGTGATCGAAGCGGCCCACGACACCTCTACGACCAGCTACCCCCTTTGGACGATCAACCACGACACCATCGGGAAGCTCGTCGAGCGCGGCGGCATCGTGGCTCCAAAAGGTCCACCTGGGTCGATGATTCTGTTTCACTCCTGCCTGGTGCATGCCTCCACTTCCAACCTCTCTCCCTGGAATCGGGTCAGCGTCTATTTGAGCCTGTGCGCGGTGTCGAATCACATACGGCGCTTCAAGCGTCCTGGGTACATCGCGCACCGCGACTTTGCGCCGCTGAGGTGCCTTCCCGACGACTGCCTGCTCGAGCACTGCCGGAAGAGCTGCAGGGCGAACTCAAAGCAGCATGAATCTGTACGCAAAGCTCCAGGAGCGTGAAGCGCAGGGCCGGCCGCTGCGGGTCGGCATCATAGGCGCAGGCAAATTCGGCGCCATGTATATCGCGCAAGTGCCGCGGACGCCGGGTGTGCATCTCGCCGGTATCGCCGACCTTTCGCCGGCGAATGCGCGCGCCAGCCTCGAGCGCGTGGGCTGGAAGCCGGAACAGTACGCTGCGGCGTCGCTCGATGCGGCGCTGAAGGAGCGGCGGACGCACGTCTCGGATGACTGGCGCGCGCTCGTCGCGCACCCGGCCGTGGAGATCGTCGTCGAAGCCACCGGGAATCCGATCGCGGCGGTCGAACATGCCCTCGCTGCCTTCCGAAACGGCAAGCACGTCGTGATGGTGACGGTCGAGGCGGACGCCTTCTGCGGGCCCTTGCTCGCGAAAAAAGCCGAGGAGGCGGGAGTCGTGTACAGCCTCGCCTACGGTGATCAGCCCGCGATCATCTGCGATCTCGTCGATTGGGCGCGCGCGGCGGGATTCCCGGTGGTCGCGGCCGGGCGCGGCCACAAATGGCTGCCGCACTTTGCTCAGTCCACGCCAGAGACCGTGTGGGGTTACTACGGCCTCACGCCCGAGCAGGCTCGCGTCGGTGGACTCAACCCGAAGATGTTCAATTCTTTTCTCGACGGCTCGAAGCCGGCGATCGAAGCCACTGCGGTTTGCAATGCAACCGGGCTCACCCCGGCGCCGGACGGGCTCGCGTATCCACCCGCGTCCATAGAAGATCTGCCGGTCGTGATGCGGCCGAAATCCGAAGGCGGGCAGCTGCATCACAAGGGGCAGGTCGAAGTCGTGTCCTCGCTCGATCGCGACGGGCGGGCGATTCCCTACGATATCCGCTTCGGCGTGTGGGTGGTGTTCGAGGGCGAGTCCGATTACATCCGGCGCTGCTTCATGGAATACGGGGTGCGAACCGACCCCTCGGGCCGTTATGCGGCTATGTACAAGCGCTGGCACCTGATCGGGCTCGAGGTCGGAATTTCGGTTGCCTCGGTCGGGTTGCGCGGAGAGCCGACCGGCTGCGCGACCGGGTTTCGCGCCGATGCAGTGGCGAGCGCCAAGCGCGACCTCAGGGCGGGCGAAATTCTCGACGGCGAAGGCGGATATATGGTGGTCGGCAAGCTCATGCCCGCAGCGGATTCGCTGCGCGCCGGCGCGCTGCCGCTCGGCCTGGCGCATCAGGTCAAGCTCGTCAATCCCGTCAAGGCCGGCCGGGTCCTGTGCTGGGCAGACGTTGCACACGACGCAGGGGCCGAGGCGGTGCGCGTGCGCCGCGAAATGGAATCGATGTTCTTCCCCCCGAAACAGCGCGCTGCCTAAAAGGGCTGGGACCGGGCCCGAAAAATGCTAAGGAATTGGGATATCTCGCAATTTTCCGCCAAATATAGTGTAATTGGGCCTGGACTTGGGAGCGTGGATAGGGGAGCCTCCCAATCGGGCCGGGGCAGGGAGTTCCAATGAAAACCACCACGTCGTCTAGACCGCTTACGCTGGTTCACGACTCGATCGAAGCCAAGCTCGCGCCGCTCAAGATCCTGGTCATCGACGACCAGTCCACTGGGCGCATCGTGCTGAGCGAGATCATGAGGAGCCTCGACGCGAGCCTGGAGGTCGCCACGTTCGCCGACCCTCTGGAAGGCATCGAATACGCGCGCAAGCACCCCGTGGACATGGTGCTCACCGACTACAAGATGCCGAGCGTGGATGGAATCGAAGTCATCCGGCGGTTGCGCCGCATTTTCGGCTACGAGGACGTTCCGATCGTTTGTATCACGGTGGTCAACGATCGCGAAGTCCGCTACCGTGCCCTCGAGGCCGGGGCTACCGATTTCCTGATTCGCCCGATCGACCGGCTCGAATGCGGCGCGCGCTGCCGTAATCTGTTGAGCCTGCGCCGTCACGAAATCCTCAAGAAAAACCGGACCCGGATTCTCGAGCAGAAGATCGACGAGGCCACCCGCGAATTGCGGCGACGCGAAGTCGAGACGCTGTTTCGGCTGGCGAAGGCCGCAGAGCAGCGCGACAAGGTGACCGGAATGCACTTGGTGCGGATGGCCAAGTACTCCGCTCTGATCGCCAAGGGCGTCGGGTTGTCCTCGGCCGAGCAGGATGCGATCGAGCTGGCCGCGCCGATGCACGATATCGGGAAAATCGGCATACCCGACCGAATCCTGCAGAATCCCGGAAGGCTGGACGGCGAGGACCTGCGAGTCATGCAGTCCCACGCGCGCATCGGCTACGACATGCTCAAGGACAGCTCTTCTGGATATTTGCAAATGGCCGCGGTGATCGCGCTCGGCCATCACGAGAAGTACGACGGCAGCGGCTACCCGACCGGCTTGAGGGGCGAGCACATTCCGCTCGAGGCGCGAATCGTCGCCATCGCGGACGTCTACGACGCGCTCACCTCGGTCCGCCCCTACAAGCCGGCCTGGCCCGTGGAGGAAGCGCTCGTCTATATGGAGGAGCACGCCGGCAGGCATTTTGATCCGCAACTCGTGGAAATCCTGGTGCGGAACCGAGAGGAAGTCCTTTCCATCGGCGAACGGTTTGCCGACCGGCTGGCGCAGTGACCCGGGACGGGGCCCGATGACGCTGAAATCGATCCTGGCAGGAATTCGCGCCCGCCTCAGCGGGCGCCCGGACACCGAACACGAGCAGGCGATCGTTCGGCTGTTGGTCGCAGTAATACTGTTCCTGTACCTCCTCCCGCAGGCCTTTGGCGGCCGCGGTTCTACCTATTGATCATTTTCGGCCACGGGTTCCGCTACGGCAAGCCCTATCTGTACAACTCGCTCGTCCTCAGCATCGTGGGCTTCGCTCTGGTCCTGACGTTCAGCGATTACTGGATACAAAACCGCGTGCTCGGCATCGGTCTGATGGTAGGCATGATCCTGTTGTCGCTGTTCCAGGGCAAGCTCGTCACCCGCCTGTTCGATTCGCTGCGTCGCGAGGAAGCCGCGAACCAGGCGAAGCGACGTTTCCTCTCCACGGTGAGCCACGAGATGCGCACGCCGCTCAATGCCATCGTCGGGATGCACGACCTGCTGCGCGATACGCCTTTGAACACGGAACAGGCCGAAATGGTGAAGGCGATGCACGAAGCCTCGCGATCGATGCTCAAGCTGATCGAGGATGTGCTGGATATTTCCAAGATCGAAGCCGGAAAGGTCAGCATCGAGGAAACGGATTTCGATCTTCACAGCCTGATCAGCGGGACGGCGTCGGTGCTCGCGCCGCAGGCCGAGATCCGCGGGCTGCTGTTCAGGACCCACGTGATGCCGGAAGTGCCGCACGCGCTGCGCGGCGATCCCTATCATCTGCGCCAGGTGCTCTACAACCTCATCGGAAACGGGGTCAAGTTCACCCAGTCCGGCAGCGTGATCTTGACTGTCTCGAGCCTGGGCGAGAGCGAGCATGCGGTTC
>WNGQ01007230.1_pt1 | contig 15617 bp, 17 predicted proteins | sample 5407661 | NCBI WGS metagenome assembly WNGQ01 (sample SAMN13153382, study PRJNA577476) | soil metagenome | isolation source: 60 cm soil or saprolite under Garry oak tree replicate 2 | place: USA:California | collected 2016-06-15 | reverse complement strand
TTCAGCAGATGCTCATGGTCAGGTCCAAGGCCCAGACGAATGAGCGCTCGCGAATCCGGCACGGTCTTGTTCTGCCAACCCTGGTCAGCCTGGTAGCGTCGCAAAGCCTGCTGGGTGGCGTCATCCCAATTGCCCGACGGCTCGCCGTTCATGTAATGCTCGCGAAGCAAAGCTTCCTGAATCTGTCGCGCTCGCTGGTCGTCGATGGCTGCCTGTCCGCGGACGTGGGTCTTTTTGGTCTTCTTACTTGTCCGATGAGTGCTCTTCGCTGTGTTCTTGCGTCCCTCCGCGTTGTGGGCAGAAACGTCGTGAGATGGAGCTTTGTGAGAAGTGGCCTTATGGGCGGCACGCTTCTTAGGGGCCGGATGGGTCGTAGTCTCGCCCACGCACAATGAGGCGGTGAGCAGCAATCCTGCCGCGACCGTGGTGAATTTTGCCGTTCGCAAGTACATCCGCTGCTCCACTGCCATAGCTCCTAGCTTCTAGCCGCTAGCCGCTAGCTTCTAGCTTCTAGCAACCGGTTGGATTGCCGGGGGCTACCGCAAATAGTTAATTCAATATTCCCTGGCGCCTACCATCATCTCGCGAAGCCTGATTGGGCGCTAGTGCCGTTGGTGCAAGTAACAGTTACGGAAGTGTGCCGGCAAGAAAGATCGTGCCGCCGTTCCGTCCCGCGCCCCTTTGCCGGACGAGGAATACTATGTCCTGTCCGCTCTTTAAGCCAGACTGAATCTTGTCGAAATCCTCCTGGCTGTTGACGGGCTGTTTGTTGACTTCGAGAATCACGTCGCCCCGAGTCAGGCCAACGTCATCGGCAAATGAGCCCGGTTTTACTTCTTGGACTATAACGCCGTGGCCGGAGGGAACATTGAGGCGGTTGGCCATATCCTCGGTGAGCGGACGCACTGTGATCCCCAGCTTGCTTTGTTTGGGAGTGGACTCTTCTCCAGTCTCCTCATCGTCGCCCAACCGGCTAGCGAAAAGCTTGGCGCGGTCGGCGACGGTCACAGTTGTCTCTTCCTTCTTGCCATTGCGCAAATATCCGAGACCGACCTTGGCGCCTGGCTTTCTGGCAGCAATATCAGCGACCAATTCATCGCCATTCTTCACCGGCTTGCCATCGACAGAAACTATGGTGTCGCCGGTCTTCAGTCCAGCGCGTTCAGCGGGGCTGTTGGGCACGACATTCGAAATTGTGATTCCTGAACCGTAGATGCGCGCGACTGCGGGGTTCTCCTGCGCGTTGAACTCGATGCCGATAGAACCGCGCTGCACGCGATGTTCGGGGCCAGTCAGCTGGTTATAAACCTGGACAATGGTGTTCGAGGGCAGAGCAAAACCGACACCGGCATAGGCATTCGTATCGGTGAGAATGGCGGTGTTGATGCCGATGACTTCGCCATCCATGTTCACGAGTGGCCCGCCGGAGTTGCCCGGGTTGATCGCCGCATCAGTCTGAATAAACGATTGGAACTGGCGGTTGGGAACGATATTGCGGCCCTTTGCAGAGACTATTCCGGCAGTCACGGTAGCCTGCAAGCCAAATGGACTGCCAACGGCGAGGACCCAGTCGCCTACCTGCATGCTGTCGGAATTTCCGAGCTTCGCGACCGGAAGCGCATGGTCTACGTCAACCTTGATTACCGCAAGGTCCGTCTCCTGGTCGCTACCGATAACCTTTGCGTCATGCTGAATCCCCTGCGGCTCATCCTGCAGGTGCACGCGGATGCGGTCTGCCTTTTCGACCACGTGCCGGTTGGTGACGATAAATCCTTTGGGATCGACGACGACTCCCGAACCCAGCGAACGCTCGCGAATGGGGCCGCTGTCGCCCTGGCCTCCAAAAAATTTGTCAAAAAAATCGCCGAAGGGACTATTTTCTTCTCCCCCCTCATCACCAGGATTCTGACCGCCGCGCCGGCGGACTGCAGGTTTAATTGTGGACTCGGTGTTGATGTTGACGACCGCCGGTTCCAGCGACTTCGCGATTTGCGAAAACTGGTTGGAAAGCTGTCGGGGCGCCGGTACGCTCAAAGGAGTGGCGTCAGCCACCTTCTTCTCCTGGCCCTTGACGCCGACCGAAACCACGGTCCCAATAAGAATGCCAACGGCTAAAGTGAGCAACACCACCAAGGCAAAGGCCAAGCGATTGGATCTAAAACGCCCCCAGAGGGCGTTGGCGCGCGCATCCATGTTGAGTCGTTCCTCCGTTTTCCAAAACCTTGATTATACCGCTGTTAAGAGCTGGTAAAGACCAGGATTGTTTCAGTCTTACCTTTAGACGCGCCAGGCGGGAAAAGTGTTGTTGAATGCGAGTCTCGCCTCGTAAACAACTGTCAGGAACTGTGGCGAGAGCCGGCTAACTACTGGTCTGTAAGCACGGTATAGGTAAATCCCCCAAACGTGCCATCGAGCGCCAGCACGGTCTGATTCTGGCCTTGGGTCAGCCCGACGGGCCCCGTGGCTAATGCCAGTCGAGGCGTTGATCACGCGAACGTACCCATCTCCAGTCGTGCTGGTGGTCCCACCGTCGTTGAGCAGCGCAGGCTTAATCGCGGATGCCGGCCCCGCAAGAAGCAACGTCTGGTCGGCGGTGGAGCTGACCGAAATTGACTGGTCGAAGATCGCTGATGAACCACTCACCGGAATGAGCTGAATGTGACGCGATCCCACTTTTACCGATTGATAACCGGTGTTGTTGCCGTAAACCGCATTGCTTGCCACGGACGTTCCATCGATCAGAATTTTGGAAGCCGGAGCATCCGGGGAAGCCTGCACGATGCGAAGACTCACGGTGGTATTACTGCTACTGCCACAGCCAGTGCCAAAAACAGCCAGCAGGCACAACGCGACAAGCTTCGGACGAGCGGGCAAAGTTGTCCTCCCCATCACTTTTGTTTACCAGAAATTCAGCGATTCAGGAAATAGGATGCGGCGAAAAGGGTGGAACGATGCGTGTCGGGGTAATGTCCTGCAGACGTTCCTGTGCAGACCCCAAATCGGTGGAATAAGATTTTTCTGAAAGCTGAAAGCTATTTCGCTTCCAGCGGCTCGACCATTACAAACTTGCCCATGGACCCGCGATCTTTGAACACGATCTTGCCGCTGATCTTTGCGAACAAGGTATCGTCTTTGCCGCGACCGACGTTGAGGCCGGGCTTCACTCGCGTGCCCCGCTGGCGCACGATGATTGTCCCGCCAGGCACAGTCTGTCCGCCAAATGCCTTGAACCCCAGACGCTGCGCATTCGAGTCCCGCCCATTCCGTGAACTGCCTAATCCCTTTTTGTGCGCCATAAATCAGCTCCTAGCTTCTAGCTTGAGCTGTCAGCTCTCAGCCATCAGCTTTCAGCAAAATCTCACTTGCTAATGAAAACGATGTCATCGTCTAACTCTAAATAATAGCGATGTCATTCCGAACCGCTTCAGCGGTGAGGAACCTGCTTTACTTCTTCTTACCTGTGCCGCTCTTCTTCGCAGAGCTCTTCTTTGGAGCCGCAGCCTTCTTCTTCGCAGCCGGCTTGGCAGCTTTCGCTTCTGCCTTAGGCTCTGCCGCTTCCTTCTTCGTCTTCACTTCCTTCTTCGGAAGCTCGGGCGCGGTGAACTTCTGCCCATCAAACGCGATCTCCATAATTCGCACGGAGGTAAACGGCTGCCGGTGTCCCGCGATCTTCTTGTACTGCTTTTTGCGCTTGTAGTGGAAAACCAGAACCTTTTTGCCGCGCCCGTCACCCACAACTTCGCCAGTCACCAGAGCCCCAGCCTCCGGACGCGCAATCTGCCCTTCGCTCGCCGACACGGCCAGCACGTCGCCAAATTGCACCGTGCCATTCTCGCCGCCAACCTGGGTTTCCAGGCGCACCACATCTCCGGGCGCCACCCGATACTGCTTCCCGCCAGCGCGGATAATCGCGTACATAGTCATGCCCCCGTGTACTCCGGCTTAATGTCTGCGCCAGGCGCCTAACCCGCCAAACCGGAGGACTTCTCCTGAGCTTCTAATCTTGTGCGCTTGCTGTTTCCCGCGCCGGTGCTCTCGGCAACGATTGCGGACGGTCCCAGAACAGGACCGCAAGTACAGGCAAACTGAATTATTCTAACGTGTTAGGAACACGTGGTCAACAAAAGCAGAGACAGTCAGAATCTATTCCCTTCCGATCCGGCAGAGCCGTTCATCTAACGAACCGCTTTCGATAGGTTCCTCTTAGGTCCTTTCGCCGTTGCAATAATCAATCCACTGGCAACTTCTGTTGTTGCGGCACGTATTGTGACCCGCCGAGATCGGCGTCATGAAACCGAAAACGAAGAACTGATTTGGATTCGCTTCCGTACCGCCGAAGTCTTGCAGAAAGTCATTGTCATTGGAGACCCAGAGCGTGTGCGTCGTCCCGCCGCTCACGTCGGGGCCGAATGCGAGTCCCTCCAGCTTGGGTGGGATCACGTCCGCAGTGATGCCATTCGCGGTCAGCACGGCGACGATATCCAGGAACAGCGACTTGCTCACGGCACTTGCCGCCGCCTGCGTGCCATCCATGTTGCTGACGTCAACCGCGTTAGCCAGATCAATCTTGAAAATTTGTTTGATCTTGGCATTGTTGCCGGCGCCTCGGCCCTTGCCGTCGCGCTCGTCAACCAGGAACTCGTGCTGATTCAGTGCCACAATCTCGCTCACGCCACTTCCAGTCGTCAGCAGTTAGCCATATTAATGAGTCGCCCGGCCGGTCGCGACGTCGATGGTGATTATGCGCAGCAGGTTCGCCGCCGCGCCACCTTGCGCCGCATCCTGGGTCAGCGCATTCTGAAGGATGCCGACCAGCGTCTTCCCGTCCGGCGTAATCGCCAGACCTTCCATGCCCTTGTTGGCCACGCGACCACTTGTGTTCGCTGCAATTTCATCGTTGCCAACTGGCCTCAGGTTGGCAACAAACAAATTCTCCGGGAGCATGGACCGTACTCGTCCGAGACGTATACAAAGCGACCGTCGCTGGAGAGGCGTATGTTCGGTCCGCGGTCGGGGACAGCCAGGAAGGTATTGCCAAATTCCCAGGCCAGACCTGAGCCCAGCCCTCCGAGCAGGCTTGCTGAAACTCCGTTCTCCAGCGTGTTGTTGAGGCCGGAAAGGTCGGCGCTGGAACCCGTCAAAGAGCCAACCGCAAGTAGCGTGATTTGAGCATTTGCTTCCAAGAAGGTCAAAAAGACGACCGCGACCACCGCAACTTGAACCCGAACTTTTCTCACTGACGATCTCCTCGTGCTGAGTTCAACCCCAAAGCGTCCTATGATCTTGGAAGGGGTAGACACGGTCAAGTAAATATCCCTTTAAAATCTCTTCAATCCCTGATGAACTTGCAATGAAGAGTTCCGCGGCAAGAAGGAAAAGGCAGCAGGAATTCCCACTCAGAAGAAATATCAGAGGAGCGCTCTCCGATGACCCGCCAGTAAAGAAAAAGTAAGACGATTTCGATTCAGAACAACCGGAAATTCACTTCCACATTTACTTGCACTCTGATCGGCAGGCCGTCCTTCTTCCCCGGCTCAAACTTCCATTTCTTAACTGCCTCGATCGCTCTTTCGTCGAGTCCCATGCCCAGCGAGCGGACGAGATGGATGTCGCGCGCCCGGCCCTGTGGGTCCACGATCAACGAGAGAACTACGGTCCCCTGCTGTTTCAGTTTCCGCGCCTCCTCCGAATATTCCGGTTCGGGATCGTAGATCGTGCGTGGTGGGATCACACCGCGGCCAGGACTGAAAACGCTTCCCCCACTGCTTCGGTCCGAGCCCGGGCCAACTCCAATCCCGGTTTCGCTACCCAATCCCGTTCCAAGCCCATTACCCGCTGCTCCCCCGGTTCCGCTTCCATTGGAAGGCAGCACAGTATTCGACGACATCAAGTCGCCGATCTGGTTTGATTGTGGCAGCTTAATGTCAGGCGGCCCAACGACGGTAGGCTGAACCGGCAATTTCGGATCGAGATTACGCACCACAATCGCGGGCGGCGTGACCTGCTGATCGCTAAATTTGGGCGGAGTTCCCTTCGTCGCTGGAATGATGCTGCGATCTCCAGACCCGCCACCTCCGCGGCCATCGACCGGGAACATCAGTTCTGAAGTCATAGCTGGCTTCTTGAGAACGGGTCCAGCTCCTACCAATATTCCTGAGGCAATCAGCAAAACCAGCGCCGCATGCGACGCAAAGGAAACCAGGAAGCTGCGGTGGTCGGCGGGAAAGATGCCGGACTGTTTTCCGCCGAGCGTCGGCGACAGCGCGGCGAGAACCGCTGTCCCCTGCGCCTGTTGAAAATGAGCGTGTTGATAATGTGCCTGCGCGACTTCTGTTTCTTCCAGCAAGTCAGCTTTGAGCCGGCCTTTGAATTCGGTATTCGGCAGCGTGGTCACTTCCGCGGCTATGGCGAGAAGCGAATTCCATTCAGACTCGCGCTCAACGCGCACGCCAGCCAAAAGCAGCTCAATCCGGCGATTCAGTTCATCTGCAAAGGTTTCCTGTTTCATATCGTCCTTCCCAATTTCTTCCGCAGGTTTTCTAGAGCGCGCAATTGAAGTTGCTTGACGGCCCCTTCGCTCCGCCCCAACTCCTGCGCGATTTCGCGGATGCTGCGCTGCTCGATGAAACGCCGCACGATCACCGTCCGCTGCTCCGGCAAAAGCGACTGCACCAGTTCGCTGAGCATGGCACTGCGTTCAATTTCCTCAGTGCCGCCCTGGTCCCAGTCTTCTGCCAGTTGCTCGGGGTTTCGTCCGAGCCTGCGCCAGTGCCCCGAAAGCACGTTCGCCGCGATTCCATATAGCCAAGCAATGAATGGCGCCCCCTGCCACTTCAAACTCTCTATCGACGCGAGCGCTTGATGGAAAACTTCGGCGGTGAGGTCCTGCGCTTCTTCGCGACTCCTGACCCGCCGTGCAATGAATGCGTACAGGCGGTAAAAGTTTTGTTCGTATAGCTCGGCAAAATGCGACCGCTCACGCTGCGCCGCTGCAATCAGCAGCCGGTCGTCCGGTTCACGTTCAAGCGCTTTCACTGCTCTCTCCCGCCGGTTCTTCTTTCTGACTAGTACATGCGCAGGAAAAGACAGAAAGTTACGCTGCCTTGTCACTTTTTGTGAGATGCAGAGTTGCAGGGGGAAGAAGAAGAGAGCTATTCCTGCTGAAAGACTTCCGCCCGGCTGAGGGTGAGGACAACCGTCTGTGCCAAGCGCTCAACCACGGCCAGATCTCCATCATCAAAAGCGAAGGGCCGGGTTGAAAAGACTTCGACCAGCCCAACGATATCGCGCTCGTAGAGCACCGGAGCCGCGAGAATAGAATGGATTCCAATCCGCCGGCAGGCTTGACTGTCAACGCGCGGATCGCGTTCAGCGTCATCGCAGCGCAAAGGCCGCGCGGATGTGACGCACTCGGCGGTGAACCCCGTGCTCACATCCACCGTCGCACCAATTTCGGGGACGGTGGTGCCGGCAGTCGCGCGGCAGGTCATCCCGCTCTTGCCAGTCAGGGCGACGGCCGCTCCGGTTCCACGCGTGATGGAGCAAGCCCGGCTGGCAATCAGCGTGAGGGCCACTGTCATGTCCGTGCCGAGAAATTCGTACTGCACGCTGGTCGAAGTCGCTGCGCCCCGGGACATCTCGGGCTCAGCTTCCAAACTCAACGCCACTCCGGCAGACATGCTCGGTTTACCGGAGCCCCGCGCAAACGCTGTGTCGCGCACTACCCATCGCGGCGCCTTCCAGCTCGGAGTCGAAGCATTTTCTGTCAGCCATTGGCGCAAGCGCGCGCGAGCTTCGTCGGGAAGATCGGAAAACCGCACTCCTGCCCGCCCAAGCGCGTCGGCCCATGCCACGTAGCCGGTTGTCTCCAGATACGCTTCCGGCTCGCCCAACGAGAGATGCAGAGGCACAATGCTCTGCGCCTCCAGCGGGGCAAGGGCATGCATCGCCATACCTTCTTCGCTGAGGTCGAGAATCATGCCGCCGGTCACGCCGTCAAAGCTGGCGAACGCAGGCGTATTGACCCTCTGGCGAAGCGCATGCCGCCTCTCGGGAGCCATATCGTGGTTCACTGCGGACCCTCTCGACCACTCTCCACCACCGGTTTAGACGGGCAGCTGGCCGGCTCAGGAGAACACTGGATTTATGATCTGTGGAAATCTGCGGGATGAGAAGTACATGCCGGGGTACTGGGCAGAAACGGAGCTCGAGAAAAAATCGGGAATACCCGAAAGGGCGTCGTCTCGTTTTGAATACCCATAGAGGCTTCAGTCGTGATACTTATTCACCTATTGCTGCTTCGGCTGGAGTTGGTCAACAGCAAATCGATTTTCAACTCAAGGGCGTAAAGTACAGCCTGTACTTGGGCAACTACCTTGAATGGATGGACTCTCGCCCTGCCAATTCTATCCATACAATTGTGACCGACCCACCTTACGGACTGAAGGAGTACACGGCGGCAGAAAAACACAAACTACGCAAAGGTAAAGGTGGGGTGTGGCGAATTCCGCCCTCCTTCGATGGATGCACACGCAGTCCCCTTCCTCGTTTTACCGTCCTTTCGGATGACGAGCGCGACAGGCTCAGCCAATTTTTCTCTGATTTTGCCAGACGCGCTTTTGCGCGTATTGGTTCCCGGCGGGCACATATTCATTGCGACAAACCCGTTGCTATCCCATCACCCGGGCTGGTACATTGTCTGGCGCTACGCAGTGGATGACACGAAGCGACTGAAGCCAGGGAAAATTGCGGCCATCTGGCGCGTCGACGTCATCTTTCTGCGCCAAGAGGACTGGAAGTACGAAGGTAGCAAAGCTGCAGAAGGTCTTGGCGGGCGCACCCACACTTTCGGAATAAAGCTTCCCGCAAAACTTCTGAGAAACTGCATCGTCTATCAGAATCCTCGAGTTATCGTTCGGCAAGGCGGCCCAGTTCTCACTGACCTCGATTAAGTACGCAACTTTACCACCCCACCTTCATCCCCTTATTCTGCTCATCCAGCCACTTCTTCAGCGGCACGAAATATTCCAGGATCGCGCTAGCATCCGCCTCGCGCTGACCGGTCAATGATTCCATCGCCTCAGGCCAGGGTTTGCTCTGTCCCATCTCCAGCATCTTATTCAGCTTTGCGCCGGCTTCTTTCGATCCGAAAAACGTGCAGCGATTCAGCGGGTCTTTGTATTCAGATTCGCGGCACAACGCGCGATAAAGCTGGAACTGATAAGTGTGCGCCAAAAAGTAGCGCATGTAGGGAACGTTTCCCGCCACGTGATACTTCGCGCCGGGATCGAAATCTGACTCGCTGCGCCCAACCGGCGGCGCCACGCCCCGATATTTCAGCCGCAAGTCCCACCAGGCTTTGTTGTAATCCTCAGGCTTGATTTCCCCCGAGAAGACTTTCCAGCGCCACCGATCGATCAGCAACCCGAACGGCAAGAACGTAACTTTGTCGAGCGCCTGTTTCAGCAGAATGGGAATGTCAGCTTCAGCCGGAGGGACCTTATCAAGCAAGCCGATTTTCTGCAGATACTCAGGCGTGATTGCCAATGCGATAGTGTCGCCAATGGCCTCGTGAAATCCGTCATTCGCGCCATTGACGGACAAATACGGCTGGTCCTTGTAGGCGCGCTGATAGAAATTGTGGCCGAGCTCGTGGTGAATGGTCACAAAATCGACGTCGCGCATCTGGATACACATCTTGATTCGAATGTCATCTTTGTTGTCGATGTCCCAGGCGCTGGCGTGGCAGACTACGTTGCGATCGGCAGGCTTGACGAAGAGCGAACGCTCCCAGAACGTCTTTGGCAGCGGATCAAATCCCAGCGACTTATAAAAGTTTTCACACTCAACTCAGCGAGCCGTGCCTTGGCCTTCTTTATGAATTCTTCGGCTTCAGCGATGGTGGGAGAAGTGGAAGTTCTTGCCTCAGCAAACGTGACACCAGTGAAACACAAAAATGCCAACACAACGACTTTCATGCGCGCCTCCGCCGACGGATTATGCACGAGGAAGATGAAAGGATTCAATCACAGCGTGTCATCCCGATCGCGCCCGCCAAAGCGGGCGGGAGAGGGACCGTGCGAAACCACGAGACTTCTACCGGCGTAAGCAGGACATCAGGGAAACGGAGCGCCGGGGCTGGCCGCCAACAGCGGATTTAACGACCGTAGTACATCGCTTCGAGGGCGTGCTGCACTTCTGTTGAGAGCTCTTCCATGTTTCGCAGGCTCAGTCCGCTAGTTGCGATTGGATTTCCGATTCTCATCTCGAGCGGTCTTGGCTTAATGTGATAAGTGTCCATCGGCAGCAGCTCATAAGTACCCACTAGCGCAATCGGAACAATATCCACTTGGGCCTTGATCGCCAGAAAGAATGCACCCGGAAGAAACGGCTGAATGCGACCATCGGCCGATCGTCCGCCCTCGGGAAAGATCACTAGCGGCATGCCAGCCTTCAGCGTCCTGACCGCCGATTTGATTTGCCCGATTGACCGCGCGGGATTCTGCTGGTCAACACAAACTTGTCCCGATCGTTTCAAATGCCAGCCGACGATTGGATACGACAGCAGTTCCTTCTTGTGCACAATCCGAAACTGAAACGGAAGACATGCGTAAAGCACCGGAATGTCGATCGCCGAAGCGTGGTTCACCGCATAAACATGTGTCCTGGAAGCATCGATCTTCTCCAGTCCGATGATCCGCACTGGAGAGAAAATTGTTTTCAGGTTCAGTTTCGACCAGGCCCGCGCAAACCCATGCAGGATGCTGCCGTCTTTGTCAAAAAAACCAAATGGAATAGAAGCGATGCCGAACAGGATGGTGAAAAGCCAGATCAGCGGATCAAAAAAGAAATAGGAACGCAGCCGGCTTAACCAGCCATATTTCCTGATGCTCGTATTTGGTTCGACTTTGGTCTCCGGCTGCGCCTCGGTCAGGCTGCTATCTTCCATCTGTGCTGACTCCCAATATCCGCATAGCTTCGCCGACAATATAGATCGACCCAGTGACCACCACGACCCCATCATTACCGGCAAACACCCGCGCACGCTCAAGCGCCGAAGCGACATCCGGAGCAGCTTCGATTTCCGCGTTGCTGCGAGATGCAGCCTCCCCGATCTCTTCCGCGCTTGCCGACCGCGGATTCTCTGCGCGGGTTGCGATTGCGCGCTCGCCTAGCGGAAACAGAATCTCCGAAATCTCGCCAATAGCCTTGTCGCGCATAGCACCGAACACAAATATGACCCGCCGATCTTCATAACAAGACGACAGCGCCGAACGCAGCGCCCAAGCCCCAGCAGGATTGTGCGCCACGTCGAGCACGATCTCCGGCCAGCCCGCTCTTGCCGGGATGGCTTGGAACCGCCCAGGCCAGCGAGTCTCGCGGATGCCCCGTTCGATCGATTCCGGAGTAACCGGCAATCCTTGTTTAGACAATTCTTCCGCTGCCGCAATCGCCAGCGCAATGTTTCGTAGCTGGTGACGCCCAATGAGAGGTGTGTTCACGAGAATTTCTTTCCCCATCACCGCAAGCGGATACTGCACACACATCAACCTATCTTCGCTCCCGTTCTTCTTTGCGTTCTTTGCGCCTTCCTTTGCGAACTTTGCGGTTAAACGCTCTTGCTCGATCGCGGCCCCCGGCGAAACCGGCGGCACGTACTGCACCGCACTAATCCCTTGAGCGTCAGCGCACCGAATCGCGTGCCCAATCACGTCATTGGCTTCAGGATGTTGCGGCAAGGTCACAACAATGCCGTCGGGCCGGATAATCCCGACTTTCTCCCGCGCGATTTCAGCTACAGTATTCCCCAGGAATTTTTGATGATCGAGCGAGATGTCGGTAATTACGCTCACTCGCGGTTCGACGACGTTGGTGGCGTCCAGCCGCCCACCCATCCCAACTTCCAGCACCGCGATATCAACCTTGCTGGTTGCGAAATGCTCGAACGCAATCGCCGTCAGCATCTCAAAAAAACTGGGATGCCACGGCAGCTCTCCATCTTCGATGAGCCTTTCGGCAGTCCGTTCCACCACGTCGTGCAGCAACGCGAACTTGTCATCCGCGATCTCTTCGCCATCGATACGAATGCGTTCATTGATGCGAATAAGATGAGGCGATGTATAGAGGCCGGTCCGCAATCCCGACGCCCTCAAAATTGACGCCAGTGTCGCCGCCGTCGATCCTTTGCCATTGGTGCCAGCGATCAGAACGCTAGGAAATCGCCGCTCCGGATTATCCAGCGCAGCCAGCAACACTCGCATATGCGCCAGGTCAAACTTGTGCGAAGGTGTCTGCGCGAGCTCATGCCCCAGCGCGTACATATTCTCGACAGCATTTTTGTAGGAAGCTGGCATGGGAAACGTCGTTGGCCGTTCGTCATTGGCCAACATAAATAGGTTATCAGCTTACGGGATGGGCATTCGAGCGGATGCCGAACACTTAATGAATATTCGGATTACGCAGCCCCGAGACACCTCTGTGTCCTCTGTGGTTCATGCCTTTTTTAAACTACAGAGGACACAAAGGAACACAGAGGAACAGACACAGAGAAAAGGCCAACGACCAAGGACGAACGACCACCGACGGTCTTTTTAACTGACGGCTGACGACTGATGGCTGACAGCCGGCGTCATAAACTCCAGCGCCCGCGAAATATAAGACTTCAGTTCCTTGCGATGCACCACGGCATCGAGCATTCCATGCTCCAGCAAAAATTCGCTGCGCTGGAAACCAGGTGGAAGCTTCTGGCGAATCGTTTGCTCAATCACCCGGGGACCGGCAAATCCGATCAGCGCCCCCGGCTCCGCGATATTCAAGTCGCCTAGCATGGCGAATGAGGCAGTCACGCCGCCGGTTGTCGGATCGGTAAGCACGGAAATATAGGGCACACGTGCTTCGTCCAGCTTTGCCAACGCCGCAGAAATTTTTGCCAGCTGCATCAAGCTCAGCACGCCTTCCATCATGCGCGCCCCCCCGGATGCCGAAATAATAATGAGCGGCTGTTGCTTCTCCAGCGATTCTTCGATGGCCCGCGTGATCACCTCGCCGACCACCGCGCCCATGCTGCCACCGATAAAGCCATACTCCATGGCGCTCACGATTACCTCGCGTCCATTCAACCTGCCACGCGCATTGATCACGGCGTCCGTGAGCCCAGTCTCTTCCTGGGCGCGCTTCAGCCGCTCAGAATAGGGTTTCAAATCTATAAATTTAAGTGGATCGGTCGATGCCAGATTGTCGCTGAACGTCTCATACTCGCCATTGTCGAATAATTGCGCCAGCCGGGTGCGTGCATCAATCCGAAAATGTTTCCCGCACTTCGGACAAACATTCAGGTTCTCTTCCAGATCTTTTTTCCAGATGATCTGGCGGCAGTTCTCACACTTCACCCACAACCCTTCAGTGCGAATTTTTTTCTCGCCCGAAGGTTCCAGATCACCGGATTCGCGTTTGAACCAAGCCATAAGGAAATTGGGGAATTTTGTAATTTGGTAATTGGGAAATTCCGAACCTGTCGCTCTTGACGTTATCAATTACCCAATTACAAAATTACTCAATTACCAAATTCAATATTCAATCCCTCTCTGCGCCATCACACCCTTCTCATAGGCATGCTTCACCTGGCGCATCTCGGTCACCGTGTCGGCAAGCTCGACAATTGTCGGATGTGCATTGCGCCCCGTCAAGATCACATGCACCATCTCCGGCTTGTGCCTCAGTGCCGCGGCCACCTTGGCCGGATCAAGCATGCCATAGCTGATCGCATAATTGATCTCATCGAGGATTACCAAGTCCCACTCGCCCGACTGCATCGCGCGTTCGCCCTCAGCCCAGGCATCTTCCACCATGCGCACATCTTCTGGATCAGGCTTCTCCGCGCCGACTTTCACGAAACCACGCCCCATCTGCCTCATGATGAACTTGTCACCGAAAGCCTTCACGGCATCCAGTTCGCCGTAATGCCACGAGCCTTTCAGAAATTGCAGCATCAGGACGCGCATCCCATTTCCGACCGCGCGCAAAGCCGTCCCCATGGCGGCCGTAGTTTTACCCTTCCCAGGCCCGGTATTCACGATAATTAAACCCCGGCGCACATCTGCCATATGCGAAGCTTCGATTGTACGTAGCGCCTGAAGGTTTCACCAGCTTGACTAGGCACATCATGGAGCGACGGGCGTCTCGCCCGTCCAGCAGGTCAAATAGAATCAATACATTGAACTTGGACGACACCATCGTCGCGATAGCCACTCCCCCAGGCCGCGGAGGGATCGGCGTGGTCCGGCTAGCCGGGCCGGAAGCACACTCCATCGCGCTACCGATGCTTCGCCTCAAGCACGACCTGGAGCCAGGCCACGCCGTATTCGGCGAACTCATTGAACCTTGTGGGTCGGACATTTCTGTCCGACCAGGTAGTGAATGTGGCGCGGGCGCCCCCGCCCGCGAAGTGGGAACGGATGATTCAGGCCTGGAAGGTACTGCGGACCACAACATCACGCGGACAAGAATGTCTGCGCCACGCGGTTCGACGCTAGCCCAGCGCATTGACGAAGTCGTCGTCACCTACTTCGCCAAGCCGCATTCCTACACAACAGACGATATCGTCGAAATCTCGGCTCACGGTTCGCCGGTCGTCCTGCGCCACATTGTCGAGCTGGCCTTATCGCGCGGCGCCCGCCTGGCCGAGCCCGGTGAGTTCACCATGCGCGCCTTCCTCAACCGACGCATCGACCTCACCCAGGCCGAAGCCGTTCGCGACCTTATCGAGTCGCAGACTCTCTATCAGGCGAAAATCGCGGCCCAGCAACTCGAAGGCGTTCTCTCGCGCCGCTTGCAGCCGATCAAACAAAAACTCGTCGAACTGATTGCCCTGCTCGAAGCCGGCATCGATTTCGCAGAAGATGATGTTTCAATACTTCCTTCAGAAACAATTTTGCAGCACCTCTCAGAGATTCGCGTGCCGCTGGAGGAACTCGCCCGCTCTTTCGCCTATGGAAAAATCGTGCACGAAGGCCTGACCCTGGCAATCGTTGGCCGCCCCAATGTTGGCAAATCCAGCCTGTTTAATCGTTTGGTAGAGCGCGAGCGCGCCATCGTCACCGCCACTCCAGGCACCACACGCGACCTGGTCACAGAAACAGTTTCAATCGGTGGCATCCCGGTCAAGCTAGTGGACACCGCCGGCATCCGCCGCGCCCTCGATGAAGCCGAGAGCATCGGGGTCAAGAAATCGATGGAAGCCCTGGCGGACGCTGACCTGGTCTTGGTTGTACTCGACGCCTCTCAGCCGGCGAGTGACGAGGACCGAGGACTGCTTAATCAAATCGTTCAGCGAACCGCAATCATTGTCGAGAACAAGGCCGATCTATTGGTCAATGACGAGGCATTGGGTGCGCGTTCACGAGAACCTCGCGAAACCATATCGAATGTCCAACTGCAAGCACACAAGCTGCGTCACGCGAAAACCAGCCCCGCAGGCGCGGAATACGTTAGCCCAGGACGTCAGTCCTGGGTAGCTCACGCAGACGGCACGAGTCCCGGAGGGACGGCACACGGGCGAACCCGCGCACAAGCTGCGATCCGCACCTCTGCGTTGACGGGAGACGGCATCCTTAATCTCC
>WNGQ01009737.1_pt1 | contig 15618 bp, 15 predicted proteins | sample 5407661 | NCBI WGS metagenome assembly WNGQ01 (sample SAMN13153382, study PRJNA577476) | soil metagenome | isolation source: 60 cm soil or saprolite under Garry oak tree replicate 2 | place: USA:California | collected 2016-06-15 | reverse complement strand
ACCATCGAACTCTTGAACGAAACAGCGCCAGGGGGGTTACGAAGCGTGAGAGCAGATTTCAGGTCCGGCGCCGGGCGAGCGGCCGGCGTCGGGAGCGGCCGGTAGCGATGGCTCGATTCGACCTGGCGCCGGACGAGCCCGTCGACCTCGGCGCCGACGCGGAAGGGCCTGCCGGGCCCCGCAGGTCGGTGCCCGAGGCGATGGACCTCCGGGGCCTGGCGAGGGCGCGGCCTCGGCGGTTGTCCACGTTCGCGCTGACGTCGCAGGCGCCGAGCACGCCCGCGCCGAGCGCGCCGGCGGCACCGCCGTCGGCGACGGGCAGGCGCCACGGACCCACGGCCAGCGCCCAGGTCGTGCGCGTGCCCCCGCCACCCGCGCCGGTGCCGCGAGCCGCGAGCCCGCCGCCGGCGGCGCCCCTGGCGGCGCTGCCGGTCCCGGCCGCCGTGGCGTACCCCCCGCCGGCCGGGCCGGAACCGCTGGACGATCCGCCGCCGGTGGCGCATCCGGCAGCGGAGGCGCACCGGCCCGCGGTGACGCACCGGGGCACGCCGGCCTACGCGCCGGCGGTGGATGAGCCGGCGCTGATGGCGTACCCGGGCGCCCCGGCGTACGCGCCGGCGGTGGACGAGCCGCCGCTGATGTCGTATCCGGGCGGCCCGGCGTGCGCGCCGGCGGTGGACGAGCCGGCCCTGGTGGCGTACCCGGGCGCCCCGGCCTACGCGCCGGCGGTGGACGAGCCGGCGGCTGAACCGTACCCGCCGCCGGGGGCCGAGCCGGCGCGGCCAGCCTGGCCTCCGCACGCGACCTCGAGCGGCACGGTCATCATGCCGCCGCCGTCCCGGCCCGCGCGGCCGGTCGGACCGCCGGCGGGCACGGTCATCGCCGGCGCCGTCCTCGCCTCCACGGCCGTCCCGGCACCGCAGGCGGCGGTCGGGCCGCTCGACAGGGTCCCGGCGCAGCACGCCGACGTCCCACCGCAGCCCCGGCGGCAGCCCGGGCCGATGCCGGTCCTGCCCCGCCCGGAGCGGCGGCGACCGGACCCGGCGGCCGGCGGCCGGGCGGCGCCCGGGGGCAGCTCCGGCCCGCGGCGCCAGGTGGGCCTCGATCCCGCGGTGGTCAAGGTGCTGACCGCGCTGGGCCTGATCACGGCCTACATAGCGATCTGCCTGTCGCCGCTGGCCATCGTCTCGATCGGCCACCACGTGCCGCGGCGGCCGTTCCTGGTCGAGTTCTCGGTCGCGCTCGGCTACGTCGGCCTGGCCATGATGGTCCTCCAGTTCACGCTGGTCTCGCGGATCAAGTGGCTGGCCAGGCCGTTCGGGATCGACGTCCTGCAGCGCTTCCACCGCCAGGTCTCGTTCGTCGCGCTGACGTTCGTGTTCGCCCACCCGATCCTGCTGCTCGTCCAGAGCGCGCCCACCTACCTGCCGCTGTTCGACGTCCGGACCGCGCCCTGGCGCGCCCGCTACGGGGTCGCGGCCTGCGCGGCGCTGCTCCTGGTGGTGTTCGTCTCGATATGGCGGCGCAAGCTCCGGCTGCCGTACGAGGTCTGGAAGCTGTCGCATGGCCTGCTCTCCACCTCGGTGATGTTCCTGGCGCTGGCCCACATGGTCGGCGTCAACCGGTTCACCGGCGGCACCGGCGGGCGCGTGGTCGTCCTCCTCGTCGGGGTCGCCATCGTGGCCATCCTCGGCTGGAGCCGCCTCGTCGCCCCGCGGGTGCACCTCTTCAAGCAGTGGCGCGTCGTGGAGGTGATCAGGGAGCGCGGCCGGGCGGTCACGCTCGTGGTGGAGCCCGTCCGCCACCCGGGGTGGTCGTTCATGCCCGGCCAGTTCGCGTGGGTCACGGTGGGCGGCACGCCGTTCAAGGTCGACCAGCACCCGTTCTCGCTCTCCTCGCCGGGCGACGTCGAGGAGGGCGGCCGGATCCACCTGACAATCAAGGAGCGGGGCAACTGGACCCGCGGCATCGGCTCGATCAAGCCGGGCACCAGGGTGTACCTCGACGGGCCGTACGGCGCCTTCTCGATCGACATGAACCAGGCGCCGGGCTACGTGTTCATCGCCGGTGGCGTGGGCATCACGCCGATGTTCAGCATGATCTCGACGATGTGCATGCGCGAGGACACGCGGCCGGCCATCCTCTTCTACGCGAACCCCGACTGGGACAGCATCACGTTCCGGGAGCAGCTGGACGAGCTCAGCACCTACATGACGAACCTGCGCGTCGTGCACGTCCTGAAGAGCCCGCCGCCAGGCTGGCGAGGCGAGACGGGACGGATCACGACCGCGGTGCTCGAGCGCAGCCTGCCGCGCCAGCACCAGTCGTTCGTCTACTTCGTCTGCGCGGCCGAGGCGATGATGGACGAGGTGGAGGGGATGCTCCTGGAGCTGGGCGTCCCCGACTACCGGATCCACGCCGAGCGCTTCGGGATGGTCTGAGGCGGTGTCTGTCATCTGGGCCAGGCGCCTGGTGCTCACCGTGACGGTCATCCTGGTCGCGGCCTGCGCCGCCTTCGCGCTGTGGCACCAGTAGGCGGCACGACCCGGGCGCCTGGCTGCCTGTACCCTGGCCAGATGCCACTTGATCACCAGGCGCGGGCGTACCTGGAGCGGATGGCCCAGCTCGGGCTGCGGCCCGTCGAGCAGCTGACACCCGAGGAGGCGAGGCGCCAGGCGGAGCAGGCCGCGCCGGAGCTGTTCGGTCCCACCGACGACGTCGCCGCCGTCGAGGACATCGAGGTCGAGGGCGTGCCGGTCCGCCTGTACACGCCGGCCGACCAGCCCGCGCTGCCGATGCTCGTGTACTTCCACGGCGGCGGCTGGGTGGCCTGCTCGCGGGACACGCACGACGGCACGTGCCGCGCGCTGGCCAACCTGTCCGGCTGCCGCGTGGCCTCGGTCGGCTACCGGCTCGCGCCGGAGCACCGCTTCCCAGCGGCGGTGGAGGACTGCTGGACGGTGACGCGCTGGGCGTTCGGCCAGGCGACCGCCGTGGCGGTGGGGGGCGACAGCGCGGGTGGCAACCTGGCCGCGGTCACGGCCATCCGCGCCCGGGACGCCGGCCAGCCGCTGGCCCTCCAGGTGCTGATCTACCCGGTCCTGGACCACCGGTTCGACCGGGAGTCCTACGTGACCAACGGGGATGGCTACGGCCTGACCAGGGACGGCATGCGGTGGTACTGGGACCACTACCTCGGCGGCGCCGACGGCGGCCACCCGGAAGCCTCGCCGCTGCGCGCCGGCTCGCTCGCCGGGGTGGCGCCCGCCCTGGTCGTGGTCTGCGAGTACGACCCGCTCCGCGACGAGGGCATCGAGTACGCGGCCCGCCTGCGCGAGGCCGGCGTGCACGTGTGGCTCTCCGAGTACGAGGGCATGATCCACGGCTTCGTCCGCATGACCGCGGTGATCGACCGGACCCGGGACCTGCTGGGCGAGGTGGCAGGCGCGGTCGGGCGCGCCCTCGCGCGCGACTGACGTCCACCCGGCCCACCTCCCAGCGCCGGGCCGTCCAGGCCGCGCACGCCGTTGGCGTACCGTTTGCTGAGGCCGCGCAGGCGATGGCGGGCGCCATGGCGGCAGTCCAGGGCCTGAACCGCCGGGGAACGTCAGTGGCATGAGCGACAGTCGAGCGGCGTCCGGGGCCGTCGTCGAGGCCCGGGGCCTGGTCAAGTCGTACGGCAAGATCGAGGCCGTCCGCGGCATCGACCTGGCGGTCCGGCCGGGTGAGGTCTTCGGGTTCCTCGGGCCCAACGGCGCTGGCAAGTCGACCACCATCAGCATCCTGTGCACGCTGCTCAGGCCGACCGCGGGGCAGGCGCTGGTCGCCGGCATCGACGTGACCCGCGATCCCGGCGGGGTGCGCAGCCGGATCGGCCTGGTCTTCCAGGACCCGTCGCTGGACGACCAGCTCACGGCCCGCGAGAACCTGGAGTTCCACGCCTTCCTCTACAACGTGCCGCGCGCCGAGCGGCGGACGCGGATCGACGGCGTCCTCGAGATGGTGGAGCTGAAGGACCGCGAGTCCTCGCAGGTCAAGACGTTCTCCGGCGGCATGAAGCGGCGGCTGGAGATCGCGAGGGGCATCCTGCACTACCCGCAGGTCCTGTTCCTCGACGAGCCGACGCTGGGCCTCGACCCGCAGACCCGGAGCCACATCTGGGCCTACCTCGACGACCTCCGCAAGCGGGAGGGCATCACGCTGTTCATGACGACGCACTACATGGACGAGGCCGAGTTCTGCGACCGGATCGCGGTCATCGACCACGGCAAGATCATCGCCCAGGGCACGCCGGACGAGCTGAAGGCGATGGTGGGCGGCGACGTCGTCGTGGTGACCACCCGCGAGGTGGTCGCGGCCGCGGACCAGATCCGGCGCGCCTTCGAGCTGGAGCCGATCGTGGACGGCGGCCGGCTGCGGGTCGAGGTCCCGGACGGCGCCTCGTTCGTGCCACGCCTGGTCCGCGAGCTGACGGTCCCGCTGAGCGCGGTGACCCTCAGCCGGCCCAGCCTCGACGACGTCTTCCTGAAGCTGACCGGCCACGCCATTCGCGACGAGGGAGCGGGCCAGATGGACCAGATGCGGTCGATGGTGGCCATGTGGTCACGGAGAGGGCGGCGATGAGCGCCCAGGGCACGCGGGCGGCGCCGCTCACGCGGCACGCCACGGTCGACACCCGCGGGGCCACGCTCCGCGCGATCTACATGATCTGGCGGCGCGACCTCATCCGCTTCTGGCGGGACCGGATCCGGGTGGTGGGGTCGCTGGCGCAGCCGCTGCTGTTCCTGGTCATCCTGGGCACCGGGCTCTCGTCCGCGCTGCGCGGGGCGGGCGGCGGCGCGTTCCGCGGCGGGCTGGACTACCAGACCTTCATATACCCGGGCATCATCGGCATGGCGGTCCTGTTCTCGTCGATCTTCAGCGGCATGTCCATCATCTGGGACCGCGAGTTCGGTTTCCTGAAGGAGGTGCTGGTCGCGCCCATCGACCGCTCGGCGGTCGCGATCGGCAAGACGCTGGGCGGCGCCACCCAGGCGACGTTCCAGGGCGTGATCCTGCTGCTGCTGGCCCCGTTCGTGGGCGTGAAGCTCAACCCGCTGGCGGTGCTGGAGCTGCTGGGCCTGACCTTCTGCGTGTCGTTCGCGCTGGCCGCCGTCGGGGTCGCGGTGGCGGCCCGGATGCGGTCGATGATGGGCTTCCAGTTCGTGCTGAACTTCCTGGTCCAGCCCGCCTTCTTCCTCTCGGGCGCCCTCTTCCCCGTCACCGGGCTGCCCGCCTGGATGACGGCCCTGACGCGGGTGGACCCGCTCTCGTACGGCGTCGACCCGATCCGCCGGGTCGTGCTGGAGGCCTCCGGCGTCCCGTCCCCGGTGCTCGACCAGCTCTCGATGACCCTGTCCGGCCACGTCGTGCCGATCGCGGTCGAGGTGGGCATCCTGCTCGCGTTCGGCCTGGTCCTGATGGGGGTGGCCGTGCTGAGCTTCCGCCACCAGGACTGACCGCGGGTCGGGCCCGCCTCGATCGCCTCCTCGGCTGAACGGCGCCAGGCGGCGGGCTCCGCCGCCTGCTTCCCCTCAAGAGCCAGGCGGAATACGACCCCAGCCCCATCCCTCCAGCCGAAGCACGCGCTGCCGTCGAAGCCGCGCGCCGCATCCATGCCCTCGCGGAGAAGGTCTTGCAGTCGGTCAGCGGCTGGAGCTGCTATGCAGGGCGTTGCATCCGCTGCTCCGAGGCCAGGACGTCGGCCCGGCCAGGGGCGCTCGCCGGCGCTCGCACGATCACGTTCCGAGCCGCCGCTGCGCCGAGCGGCGGGCCCGGATGGCGGCCTCCGGCAGCCGGCGCACGACCAGGACCGTGACGTCATCCGGCGGGCGGAAGGGGATCCTCGACAGGAGCCGCCTGACCATGTCGGCGGGCCGTCGCGGCAGCGCCGGAGGCGCCGGCAGCCTGGACAGGGGCCGGATCAGGGCGGCGCGAGGCCGGCGTGGCAGTGCGACGTCCGAAAAGTCGCCCGATCCCGGGCCCATGCCTGGCGCGACAGGGCGGCCGTCTCGGCTCACCCCCCACCGGCGCGAAGTGCGGCTGCAGCCTCAGGCCAGGCCGAGCTCCCTCAGCACCTCGTCGGTGTGCTCGCCCAGGGCCGGCGGCGGGCGCCGGAGCCGCGGCTCGCCGGCCGCGTACCGGACGGGGTGCTTGAGCACGCGGACCGGAGCGTCCGGCTCGCCGCCCAGCTCCAGGACCGGGTCCAGGTGCCGGAGAGCCGGGTCGGCCAGCGCCTGGTCCAGGTCGTTGACGGGCGCGCACCAGACCCCGTGCGCGCGCAGCCGGGTCAGCAGGTCGGCGGTCGAGTGGCGCTCGACGGCCGGCCCCAGGGCGGCCCGGATCTCGTCGCGGCGGGTGAACGCGACCGCCGGGTCCTCCAGGCCGGCCAGCTCCGGCACGCCGCCCAGCGCCTCGCTGACGGTGGCGACCGGCGTGATCGAGAGCGCGACGTGCCCGTCGGCCGTGCGGTAGATGCCGTAGGGCGCCGAGTGGAAGGGGCTGGCGACCGGCTCCCGGGGACGTTCGACGCGGCTGCCGTTGAGGCGGTAGACGACCGGCTCGGTGGCCAGGTCCAGCGCCGCCTGGAGCATGGCCACCTCCAGCCGCTGGCCCTCGCCGGTGCGCGCCCGGTGCAGCAGCGCGGCCAGGATGCCCATGGCCAGGAGCGCCGCGCCGTGCTGGTCGACAGCCGCGAACCCCACCGGCACCGGGTCCTGGCCGGCCCGGCCGGACAGCGAGGCGACGCCGGAGACGGCCTGGACCAGCAGGTCCTGGCCCGGCAGGTCGCGGAAGGGGCTGTCCGTGCCGTAGCCGCTGGCCGACGCGTAGATCACGTCCGGCCGCACGGCCCTGGCGGCCTCGTAGCCCAGCCCGAGCCGGTCCATCACGCCGGGCCGGAAGTTCTCCACGACCACGTCGGCGCCGGCGATCAGGCGCACCGCCGCCTCGTGCCCAGCGCCGGACTTCAGGTCGAGCACGACCGACCGGCAGTTGCGGTTGGCCAGCAGGAAGAGGCCCGACACGCCGCCGGGCCAGCTGTCGGCGCCGGTCCAGCGGCGCTCCCACGCGCCCCCGGGCGGCTCCACCTTGACCACGTCGGCGCCCAGGTCGGCCAGGTACTGGACCGCCGCCGGGCCGAGCAGGAACTGGGTGAAGGCCGCGATCCGGACCCCCTCGAGCGTGCGCAGGGGCCCCACCTCTACGGGACCAGCTGCATGATGTGGTCGGCCACGCAGACGAGGTCGCCGTGCTGGTTCCTGACCTCGGCGTGGGACATGATCCGCTGCCGCTCCCGCACCGTGGCGGTGATCTCGTAGTCGACCGTGATGGTGTCGCCCAGCCGGACCGGCTTCAGGAAGCGGACCCGGTCGTAGCCGACGGAGACCATCGGCTGCTCGAAGTCCTCCAGGACCCGGGTGGAGGCGGCCGACACGTAGCCCAGGACCAGGGCGCCGTGCGCCACGCGGCCGCCCAGCGAGGTGCGCCGGGCGAACTCCTCGTCGACGTGGTTGGGGTCCAGGTCGCCGGTGATGCCGGCGAACAGGTAGACGTCGGACTCGCCGACCGTCTTGGAGAAGCGCGCCCGCCTGCCCACCTGGACGTCGTCGATGGTCCTGCCGCTCATCGCCTCACCACCAGTCGCTGCCGGCCGTCAGGCCGCCGTCCACGAACAGGGTCTGGCCCGTCACGAAGCGGGCGGCGTCGGAGGCCAGGAAGGCGACCACGTCCGCCACGTCCTCGGGCTCGGCCACCCGGCGCAGGGGCGTGTGCGCGATCACCGCCCCCAGGCGGTCGGGGTTGGCATCGATGTAGGCGTCGGTCAGCGGGGTCCTGGTCACGCCCGGGCCCACCGCGTTGACGGTGCAGCCGCTGGGCCCCCACTCCACGGCCAGGGCGCGCACGAGCCCGGAGACCCCCGCCTTGGTCGCGCAGTAGGCGACCCGGAGCCGCTGGCCGTGCACGGCGCTGATCGAGGAGGTGACGACGCAGCGGCCGCCCGGGCGGCGCAGGAGCAGCGGCCCGAGCACCTGGCAGGTGACGAAGATGGCGTAGAGGTTGGTGTCCAGGATGTCGCGCAGCGCTCCGTCCTCCAGGTCCAGCGCCTCCACCCGCGTGTTGACGCCGGCGTTCGCCACGAGGATGTCCAGCGACTCCAGCGAGTCGCGGAGCCGCTCGAGCGCGGCGCGGTCGCGCACGTCGCAGGCGCGGGCGTCCAGCCCCCGGGCGCGCGCCGCGGTCACGTGCTCCTCCGAGCGGCTCACGGCCACCACCCGGGCGCCCTCCCGCCTGAGCGCCAGGGCGATGGCGAGGCCGATGCCCCGGGTCCCGCCCGTGACCAGGGCCGCGCGGCCGTCCAGGCCTCCCATCAGGGGCGGGACGCCGCCGGGACGGCGTCCCGGAACGGCTCCAGGATGTGCTCGGCGAACAGGTCGAGCTGCTCCAGGTCGGCCGTCATCGTGTGCAGGAACAGGTGCTCGACGCCGCGGTCGAGCCGGTCCTGGACACGGCGCTGGACCTCGTCGATCGTCCCGGTCAGGTAGACGGCCTCGATGTACTCCCACGGCCGGCCCTCGGAGACGACGGCCAGCATTCGCCGCCGCTGCTCGGCGATGACCCCGGCCCGGCCGGCCTTCGTCGAGAGCCAGCAGAAGTTCTCGTGGGCGACGGTGAAGCCGCGGCCGGCCCGGGAGGTGCCGCGGCGCGCCAGCTCCCGGTCGATCTCGGCCAGGTCGAGGGCGATCTGGTCGGGCGCCGCCGTGGGCCGCGCGATCCAGCCGTCCCACCGGCAGATCCGGTCGAGCACCCTGGCGTCCATGGCGGGCGCGTCGGGCGACGAGGAGTGCGCGTACTGGCGGCCGCCGGCGACCCAGACGAGCGGCACCCGGCCGAGCGGCTCGACCGTGATGTCCCGGAACTGGTGGTAGCGGCCCTCGAAGCTGGAGGGTGGCGATCTCCTTGGCCAGCACCACCGGGTTGTGCGTCGGCAGCACGAGGACCGAGGTGCCCAGCTGGATCCGCGAGGTGACGGCGGCCACGTGCGACAGCGTCGTCAGCGGCTCCGTCCAGCTGACGCGGTAGAACCGCCTGGCGGTCAGGAGGTGGTCGGTGGCGAACAGCGACTGGAACCCCAGCTCCTCCGCGCGGGCGGCGAAGCGGCGGATCTGGTCGCCATGCCGCACGGTCTCGCCGGGCAGCAGGTACGAGGGCAGGCAGACGCCCAGCTTCAAAATCGGTCCTCCTCGGCCACGGCCCGAATGCGCCGCACGGTCAGCCGGCGGCCGTCTCGGCCCGGGCCAGCGCCCGGGTCGACTCGCGCACGACCAGCTCGACCCGGTGCACGCGCACCCGGGGCGGGCGGTCGCGTCCCTCCAGCTGGGCCAGCGCCCGGCGCACGCCGGCGACCCCGATCTGGGCCAGGCCGCTTCGGATGGTGGTCAGCGGCGGCGTCCGGAACTCCCAGCCGGGCACGTCTCCGAAGCCCACCACCGACACGTCGCCGGGCACGCTCAGCCCGCGCCGGCGCAGCTCGGTCAGCACGCCGACGGCCATGGTGTCGCTGGCCACGAACAGGGCGGTGAAGCGCTCGCCGCGATCGAGCAGCCGGCCGGTGGCAGCCGCTCCGGCCTCGGGCGTGAAGGTGCCCGCCTCGGCGACCGGCGCCAGCCTGGCCGCGCGCATCGCCGCGAGGTAGCCGGCCGCCCGGTCCCGGCTGGTGTGCACGTTGTCGGGCCCGGTCACGAGGGCGACCCGGCGATGGCCCAGGCCCAGCAGGTGCTGGGTGGCCAGGCGGGCGCCGCCCCGGTTGTCGGTCACCTCGGCCGGCCAGCGCTCGACCCGCGGCGCCAGCGCCACGATCGCCGCGCCGTACGAGGCGAGGCCGGCCACGCGGTCGGCGATGGCCTGCTGGTACGCGCGGTCCCGCAGGCCGCCACCGGCGAACAGCAGGGCCGCGACGCGGTGGTCGATCAGGGTGTCGACGTAGCGCAGCTCGGTGGCGGGGTCCCGGTCGCTGCTGCAGACCATGGTCAGGAAGCCGGCCCGCGCGGCCTCGGCGGTGGCGCCCCTGACGATCTCGGCGAAGTAGCCGTCGCCGACGTCGTGGACCATGACGCCGATCGTGCTCGTGCGGCGGGCTCGCAGCCCGCGGGCCAGCGGGTTGGGCCGGTAGCCGAGCTCGACCGCGGCCGCCTCGACGCGGCCCCGGGTCGTCTCGGCGACCGGGTGCCGCCGGGGCGAGGCCAGCGCCCGGGAGGCCGTGGCCGCCGACACTCCGGCCAGGCGGGCCACGTCGGCCAGCGAGGCTGGCCGGGGCCGCGACGACGGCTGCTCAGGCACGGCGGTCAGGCCGGACGGCCGCCGTGGCAATCCTTTGCGGCAATCGTTTGCAGCCGGGCACGCGAGGATGGTATGGCCGGCCAGCCGTCGTGTCAACCGCCAGGGCGATCGGGGGAGCCGGTTTGGCCGGCCACCCCGTCAAGTGACCGGTAAGGGCCGGTGCTAGGATGGCTGGAGAGAGGGACTGGGGAGTAAGGACGGGAGGTGTCCACGATGTCTGAGCGATCCGAGCAGAGTCACGAGCCTGAACGGAGGGTCTGGGTCTCACTGACGCGCCGGAAGTTCATCGGCGCCGCCGGTCTGGCCGCGGCCGGCCTCGCCACCGGTTCGCTGCTCGAAGCCTGCGGCGGCGAGACCGCGACGCCGAGCACCACGCCCGGGAGCGTTCCCTCGCCACGGCAGGGCGCGTCCATCCGCCTGCTGCAGTGGGTGCACTTCGTCCCCGCCGCGGACAACGAGTTCATTCGTCAGTGCAACGAGTTCGGTGACAAGTTCGGCGTCAAGGTCGCGGTGGAGCGCATCACCGCCGACCAGCTGCAGACCAAGACCGCGGCGGCGGTGGAGGCGAGCAACGGACCGGACATCATCCAGATGCAGTACGGCTGGCCACACCTGTACAGCGCGCAGTGCGAGGACGTGACCAAGGAGGTCAACCTCCTCAGGCAGCGCCTCGGCGCGGTCGCCCAGGTCAACGACGCCTTCACCAAGGTCGACGGTGTCTACCGCGCCATCCCCTACACGGTGGTGCCCAACGCCTGGAGCTACCGGACGGACTACTTCGAGAAGGCCGGCATCTCCGGGTTCCCCAAGACCTGGGACGACCTGACGCAGGCCTGCGCCAAGCTCAAGGCGGCCGGCCTCCCGCCCATCGCCCAGACGGACGGCCATGCCTACGGCGACTCGCTGACCATGTGGAACCCCGTCCTGTGGAGCTTCGATCCCGACAACAACCAGGCCTACCATGCGGACCGCATCAGCGCCACGCTGAACGGGGCCAGCATCTACATCCGCGAGAAGGGCGAGTTCCACCACTTCGACAAGGTCACCGACAACGCGATCGTGCCCGCGGGCCCGAAGGGCACCTTCACTATGAACCTGATCTTCAACCACGCGGTGATGAAGTACTCCCCCGAGAAGGACACGGCGAAGGCGCTGATCCTCTACCTGATGGAGAAGGACAACTACTTCAAGTACACGAAGGTCGCGGGCGGCTACAACGCCGGGCCCTTCGCGGCCTTCGACAACGACCCGGTGTTCACGGCCCCGGACGCCGATCCCAAGATGAAGCCGTACCAGCAGGTGGTGAAGCCGGGCAAGTGGCCGGGCTGGCCCGCGCCGCCCAGCAAGAAGAGCAGCCAGGCCCAGACCCAGTACATCGTGGCCGACATGTTCGCCAAGTCGCTGCAGGCAGGCGGCACCGGCGACATGGAGGCCGCCATCAAGGAGGCCGAGGCGAGGCTCAAGGCGATCTTCGAGCGGCCGACCTGAGGAGACGAGGCCATGGCAACTATCACCCAGCGCGCGACGCGGGACCTGGCGCGCCGGCCGCTGCACTCCCGCCTGCTGGCCAGTGAGCGGGGGCTCGGCTACCTGCTGCTCCTCCCCACCGTCGTGGTGCTGGGCGCCTTCCTCGCCTACCCCTTCCTCTTCGGGCTGTATCTCTCCTTCAGCAGCGCCGAGCTGACGGACATCGGGCACTTCATCGGCCTCGCCAACTACAAGTTCGAGTTCACCGTCGACAGGCCCTTCCTCAGCGCGCTCTCCAACACGTTCCTTTACACGGGCGTCACCACGGTCTTCAAGCTCGGGCTGGGGATGGCGATGGCGCTCGTCCTCAACCAGGCCTTCCCATTCCAGCGCTTCGTCCGCGCCGCGGTGCTGCTGCCCTGGATCATCCCGACGGTGCTCTCCACGCTGGCCTGGAAGTGGATGTTCGACCCCACGTTCAGCGTGGTGAACTGGGCGGCGGTCCACCTCCACCTGGTGCCCTACCCCGGCCCCAACTGGTTCGGCGGCACCGGGACGGCGCTGGCCGCGCTGATGATCGTCAACACGTGGCGCGGCTTCCCCTTCTACGGGATCTCGCTCCTGGCCGGGATGCAGACCATCCCCGTCGACCTCTACGAGGCCGCGCGCGTGGACGGGGCCCACCGCTGGCAGCAGTTCAGGCACATCACGCTGCCGATGCTCCGGCCGGTGCTGCTCGTGGTGCTGCTGCTCAGCACGATCCTGACGTTCGCGGACTTCCAGGTGCCGTTCGTGCTCACCAACGGGACGCCCTACAACAGCACGCACATGCTGGCCACCTGGGCCTACCAGTGGGGCGTGCCGGGCGGGGCGATCGGGCTGGGCGCGGCCATCTCGCTGGTGCTGTTCCCGCTGCTGGCGATCCTGGTCGCGGCCACGCTCCTGGTCCTTCGGAGGCCGGACTAGCATGGCGACCCTGGCCCGCAGGAGGAGCGAGGCGCCGCTGATGGAGCGCGCCGTGGGCCGCTGGATCCGGATCTACATCCCCATCCTGGCCCTCCTCTTCCTGACGCTCTTCCCCTTCTACTGGATGGCGATAACCACGTTCAAGTCGCCCTCCGAGCTGTTCGACTTCAACCAGAGCCCCCTCTTCGTGAGGCAGCCGACCCTCGAGCACTGGAAGGAGCTGCTGCTCCACACCAACTTCCCACGGTGGTCGGTCAACACGATCATCGTGGCCGTGCTCTCGACCGCCATCTCGTTGTTCTGCAGCATCCTCGCCGGCTACTCGCTGGCGCGGCTGCGCTACCGGGGCGCCAACGCGATGGGCTGGGGAATCTTCATCACGTACCTGGTGCCGCCCACGCTGCTCTTCCTGCCCCTCACCTTCGTCATCCGCAGCCTGCACATCTTCAACAACCTCCTGTCGCTGATCCTCACCTACCCGACGTTCCTCATCCCGTTCTGCACGTGGCTGCTGATCGGCTACTTCAAGAGCATCCCGCGGGAGCTGGAGGAGTCGGCCATGGTGGACGGGGCCACCCGCCTCCAGGCGATGACCCGCATCGTCATCCCCCTCGCGCTGCCGGGGATCCTGTCGGCCGGCCTGTTCGCCTTCACCCTCAGCTGGAACGAGTTCCTCTACGCCCTGATCTTCCTGAACGACAGCGCCGTCAAGACCATCCCCGTCGGCGTGACGCAGGAGTTCATCCATGGCGACGACTTCTTCTGGGGGCAGCTGATGGCGGGAGCCCTGCTGGGATCGGTGCCGGTGGCCCTCCTCTACTCGTTCTTCGTGGACCACTTCGTCTCGGGCCTGACCGCCGGCGCGGTGAAGGGCTGAGCGCAGCCCGCGGGGAGGGAAAAGCATTGCGTCAAGTAGGAATGGGCTCCGCCCGAGCGAGTGAGTCCGTGATCCCGACGCGCACCAGACATCGCATGTTCCCCCCAGAGGGACGGTGCGAAGCGCACGTCCCCAAGCGCGAGGGGGTCGGTCCCGGGGTCCCCGGGAAATCGCGGTGGTGGGGTGCGGATTTCCCGGGGTGGGGTGGGGGAGTCGGACTCCCCCACCAGGCGAAGTGCGGAGCACGAGCCTAGCGGCGGCCGTTCACCGACTCGGGGACGCCGTCGAGGACCGAGCGGAGGGCCTGGGCGGCGCCCAGGAGGCCAGCCGACTCGTAGGGCACGAGCACCTTGGCGTTCTGGCTGCCCGCGAACTTGCTCAGCGTGTCGAGCTGGAGCACCGCCAGCAGCTCGGGCGTGGGCGCCCCGGCCTTGATCGCGCCGTACACGGTCGCGATCGCCCGGGAGCGGCCCTCCGCCTCCAGGACCTGCGCCTGCTGCTGGCCCTCGGCGTAGAGGATGGCCGCCTGCTTCTGGCCCTCCGCCTGCTTGATCGCCGCCTGTCGCTGGCCCTCGGCCAGGTTGATCTGCGCCTGCTGCTGGCCCTCGGACTGGAGGATGGCCGCCCGCTTCTCCTGGTCGGCCTGCTTCTGGAGCGCCATCGCCTGCAGGATCTGGTTCGGGGGCAGGATGTCGATGATCTCGACCCGGTTGATCCGCACGCCCCACTTGTCCGTCTCCGTCTCCATGCGGGCCTGCAGCCGGGCGTTGATCTGCTCGCGCTTGCTGAGCGCGTCGTCCAGCGACATCTCGCCGAAGACCGCCCGCAGCGAGGAGCGGGCGAGCTGGTCGACGGCGACGTGGTAGTCGCTCACCCCGAAGAGCGCCAGCCGGGGATCGACCACCTGGCTGAAGATGGTGGCGTTGACCTGGACCGAGACGTTGTCCTTGGTGATGACGTCCTGGCGGTCCCCGGTCACCGGCGTCTCGCGCATGGCTGCATCAGGTCGATGAACGGGACCAGGAAGGTGATGCCCGGGTTGCGGACCGGCGGGTGGAACTTGCCCAGACGCTTGACGACGCCGACCCAGCCCTGCTGGACCTGGCGCACGCTGGCCAGGATCAGGACCACCGCGAACAGGATGATCAGGCCGGCGATTATGCCGCCGATTTGAGGCATGTCCACTCCTTCACTACCTACCACTCAGGGACGGCTGGGCCGCCCGGCACCGGCTCGACCACGAGCGTCGCCCGCCGGATCTCCACGATTCGCACCGCCTCCCCCGCCTCGACCGGCCGGCCGTCGCTCGTCAGCGCCGGCCAGTTCTCGCCGGCGATCCGCACGTGCCCCCGACTGTGCTCTCCCCCGATGGGGTCCACCACCAGGGCCGTCTGCCCGATCATGGCGGCGGCGCCGGAGGCCATGTCCGGGCCGGAGCGGTCCTGCAGGTACACGAGCAGCGGTCGCCTGGCCAGGGCCAGGCCCAGGAGGGAGACGACCGCGAAGACGATCGCCTGGTCGGTCAGGCCGCCGCCCAGGAAGGCGGCCACGGCGGCGCCCGTGGCGCCCACGGCGACGAAGCCCGCGACGAGTGCCACCGTCAGCACCTCGGCGATGGCGAAGACCAGCGCGACGGCGATCCAGACCAGCGTCACGCCGGGACCCTCCCGGACCGAGGCGGTTCACGCACGCTCACACAGGGAAAACGCACGAGCCGGGAATCCGGTCGTAGCCTCAGCAGCCGATGCAGGAACAGGACATGCGGGCCCGCGCCGCCGCTTCGCCGGTCGGACGGCTGGCCACGGTCGGCGCCTCCGGCGCCCCCCACCTCGTGCCGTTCTGCTTCGTGCTCGACGGGGACGTACTGTACTCCGCGGTCGACCGCAAGCCCAAGCGGACGGTCGACCTGCGACGGCTCGCCAACGTGGCGG
>WNGQ01008106.1_pt1 | contig 15620 bp, 18 predicted proteins | sample 5407661 | NCBI WGS metagenome assembly WNGQ01 (sample SAMN13153382, study PRJNA577476) | soil metagenome | isolation source: 60 cm soil or saprolite under Garry oak tree replicate 2 | place: USA:California | collected 2016-06-15 | reverse complement strand
AGTTGAGGACGCGCTGAATCACGCTGCGCTCGATGCTATCCTGATCGTTGACTTCGCTGGCTGCGGTGCTGCCGCACTGGCATCTTGTTTTGCTGGCATGGCTGGGTCATTCTTAGTGAGCCACTCGTTGAACTCCTTGTCTCGCCGGAACAGGCGTTTGAGGGATTCGCCGATAATGTATTCGTGGGTGGCACCGCCGAGGAAAGCTGCATAGCGTTGAAGCATCGTATGTGCCTCCTCATCGAGCCGGGCTGAGACTACTTTCTTCTCTAGCTTTGGTTCTACTTTCGGAATCAAGGCCATCTGTTGCTCTCCTTCGGCTGATCTCTTTCAATTCTGTTGGGAAACTCTCGGACAATTCTGCCGGCGACGGCTTCTGCTGGACAACTTGGGCGGTAGCGACCCCCGGCGACGAAGGCGTTGGGCGGCTGCCAAGCCGCTCAAAGTGGGGTCGCTACCGCCCAAAATCCGGTTTTCTCCTCGCTCGACTCCGATGCTCCGTCGCCGGTCATCTCCTTCTGTTCTTGCCACTTCTACTTGCGGCCACGGAAAACCTGGCCGCAAATCCACACGAAAAGCCGCTTCGGGACCTCTTCGCGTCCCGGAAGCATCCTTTTGCGCCGCCTCCAAAGTCGTCACTCGTCGCTCCAATATCGTTGAATTCATGGCAGTTCGCTCCTCATGCTTCAGAGGTCTGCACGGATCGATTGGCGGAAATCTGAGGTAAAACGTCAGCAGTGTCTTTGTCCACAGAGCTTTCCGTTTCGTTTCCTCGCGGGTCTGTAAAGACCTTCAGCGATGAGCCACAAAACATAGTTCGAAAAATACCCTTCTGGGATGGGCACGCCTGCTCCGCAGCGCTTATCACTTCGCCGTCCGCGATAGCCCCATGACGCCACTTTTCGTACAGCTCCTCGAACTTTCGGCCCACGTAACGGACCTGCGCTTCTTTCAGCAAGACCACTTCAGCGCTCGCTACACGTTCCTTTGCCTCCCATGCCTTGCGGACCCGGAAGTAATCCAACACGCTTACGGATTTCGTCAGGTCGCGCACTCCGTACAGCAGGTGATGGAACTCCGACTCCGCCGCCTGGAACAACCGGGCAGTGGGAGCCATATAGACAAACTCCAGCTTCGGAAGCGCCTGGAATAATCCAAGATAGGAGCGCAAGTGCGTGCCAAAGGCTTCGAGCGTCACGGCTCCCGCATCCACATACGTAAAGCTGACCACAGGGGGCGAGGAGAGCCTGTCCACAAACATGGGACAGCGGTCCACGAAATACCGTGGCGTGATTTCGGCAGACTTTCTGGCCCGATACTGCTTCACCGGAAGGGTCTCTCTGCCTACGTTCCATTCCTTCTCAAAGAAGGCGACCTTCTCCGCCTCCGTTTCCAGATAGCGGTGCTGGGGGTGCCCGAGGACGAAGTCCAGAGCGACCAACCGTGTCTTCACGTACTCCAGTTCGTGCTTCTTGCGGGTCCGCAGATTCTCCCGCTCGATGGCCTGGTACACCTTCCGAGCGAAAAGGTGATAGACACGCCCGCCGGAACGGTACGCGTGAAAGCTCGCGTGTTTCCGGTCCAGGAGCTTGCGAATAAATGCATGGGATACCGATCCCGATTCGGTTTGCGCGAAGCATTTGAACTGGCGGTTCGTGAAGTAACCAGAGTGCGTAGCCACAAGGAAAAGAAACTCGCTCTCGCGCTTCGTGTACCCGAGAAGGTGAAGTCCTTCGAGTTGGAACGGAGTCATGGTCATACCGACAAAACCTCTCGGATCATGCCGGTGTCGTGCAACGCGCGACGGACGCGGTTTGCGTCACCGCTTCTCGCATAGATCTTGAAACCTGCTGCCGCCTTGCCCCGAATTCCGTCTTCCCGGTAATTACGGGAGAGGAGTTCTAAATTCTGTCTCTCGACCCCGCCATCCCGAGTCTCGTACTCAACCTGGATGTCGGGAAGGTGGATGGTCGTGTCGTCGATCGACAATCCGTGCTCTTCGGCCACCGTTGTGAGCAATCTCTTCCGCTCGTCTCCCGAGAGGTGTCTTGCGGCTTCCTTTGCGCGATTGATCGATTCCTTGAGTTCGAAATCGAGTCTCACTCGCATCAGTTTTCCGCCTTTCTCACGAACCTCCTCCGCAGCTTTCTGATAGACCTTATAAAGGTCAGCGTCGTGGTCGAGCTCCTTGGGCTTGACGAAGCCGTGATAAATCCTTTGATCCTCCGGAACACCACTCGCTTTCCTGACGAGCCGTTGGCCTTCCGCGGTCAACGTGACAAGCTTCCGCGCGCCCCTGTGCGCCCGGAAGAGGTTCTTTTCCTCGACCAATCCTTGCGCGCGAAGGCTTGCGAGGTCGTACCTCAGACGCGCCTCATCACCGCCATAAACGAATCGACCCAAATCGCGAACGTCTACTGTCCGGAACGTGCCGATGTCCCTCATGGCTGCAATCTCTGAGCTACGCAGAGAATAGGTTCGGCCTCCATGCCCATATTGGGTCCTGCGCTCTGGCGACCGCTCTGGGAAGGTTTGACTCGGCCGCTCCGGTCTTTCCGGTGAGTTCGGGAAAGAACCATCGGTCGGGCCTCGCCCAACGGAAACACCCGTGCCGCTTGACTCCTGTCGCCGTTCCTCACGTGACGGTCTCACTTCGGAATCACGCGCGTTTTCACGTTGCAGAATGTCCCAGCGAGCCATGCGCTACCGCCTCTCCGCGAGGAAAGGCGGCAGACCTTCGAGGCTCTCCGCCTGCATCTGGTTGTCGAAATGCGATAACTTCCTGCCTGTATCTTTGAGCAGGATTTTGCGGTTGATCGCCAGTACCGCCGCAAAGAGATTCAGACCCAATATGCCGATGAAAACGGCCATGCTTGCACCGCAGTGGAGAAAGAGAGCCGTTTTCCATGCGGCCAGAAAATTGAGGCGGCTCATGAGCGCAAACAGCACCAGAATGAGCGCTGTTGCCGATATAAATAGAGAGTTGCGAATCACTTTATGAACGCCTCGTCTTCCCGGAAATAGGTGATCGTCAGCCCCAGGGGATTGGTCAGAATGTCTGCGTTCGGAATGTGATCCCGGAACGAAAACAGAAAGCTCGCGGTGTACAGCCTCCGCTTCGCTACCGAATGGTCTGCGGGCGAATATTCGATTTCGAAAAAGTCCACCGTCGCTTTGTACGGTGCCTTGTCCATCGGCTCGATCACTACCTGTTGCACGTCAATGTCCCGCTCTGGGGCTAGGCTGTCGGATAAAAATGTCTTGATAATGTTCTTCTGTTTGAATTGCTGAATCGTGTCCCCGGCGAGTTTCCCGTCCAAGAAGTACAACGCCTGGCTGAAGTCATCGTTGATGGTCGAGCGATTGCGTCGGTAGTAGAGCTGGCAAAAGCGTGTGAGGAAGTATTTCGTCTCTTTGTATTCCGGTTTGTATACCAGACTCTCGTAGGCGACAGCCTGTGCCCGGCCAATCTCGTCGATCCGAATAACCATTGGCTTGAAGCTCTCCAGCGTGCGCACAATCTTCAAATTCATCAAAACCAGTCCCAAGACCACGAGCGACAACAACGTCACCGCAATCTTCAGATAGCCGCCGGTGACAATCGCTGACGCGTACTGTTCAAGGTAGAGCTGCTTCGCCTCGTTGAACGTTGGGTCTTTCATGCCGCTGCTCCAAGTGCTCGCGAAACTGTATCGAAAAGGTTGGTTGACGATCCCCCGGAAGTGCCACTGAAGATGTGGCTCGTCAGCATCGGGACTTTGATAATCGCGTAGATTGCGGCCAGGTACATCACCACGAGCACGGGCGATATCTTGATGAGATCGGTTGGTGAGATGAGCCCCGTTATTTGGGCGTGGATGATGCCAAAAGTGAACTGGCTGACGATGTAAAGGACGCCTGCGGCGACCACTTGGTAGAACGAATATTGAATAAAAGCCTTGAGCCATCCCCAAAAGAGCCAGTCGAGTTGGGGAACGATAAAGAATGGAATAAAGACGGGGCCAAGGAGGATGCAAACCGCCGTTGCAATTACCCCGAACGCCACAACAATCAGGGCCAGGCCCTCGGTCACGACTGCTGCCAACCACAGCAACGCATAGAGGAAGGTTGCAATCGGCTGCGTGATTCCCGGTGCTTCCAGATTGCCCAAGACATACTGCGTGTCATCCGCAATCCGTTGCGCATTGGCCTGGCCGATTTGATTCGAAAGGGTGGCTGCTTCGTCGGTGATCAAGTGGTGGAAGTCGCGGCCAAAGCCTGGGATCGGCGCATCGTAGTAATTCACCATCGCGAAGCCAAAGCTGATCATCAAAATGAGGGTCACAAAGTTGGCAAAGTGGAAGCCGCCGCGGTGATCGCCGGCGGCCAGTGCCGCTTTGATGCCGTACCAAACCACCAGAATGGTGGCAAAGGCCCGGAACAGGTTTTGTCCCATCCCGTCGAAGATCCCAAGGTTCTGCTGGACGAGTGCGTTTACGGCGCGCAGGACGAAGTCGAACAGATTCATGCCATCTCCTTGGGCTCGGTCAGCTCCGGGCCTTCTGAGTCTCTAGGGCAACCGATAGCTAGTTAGGCTCTGTGTGAGATTGCTGTTGAAAGGAGCTAGGTTCTGCGTGCTTTGCTGCCGCATCTGGATGGCGAAGTTGAGGTTCGCCGCGTCAATATCTCGTTGCTGTTTGGCATGGAGAACTTGTTGCTCCAAGGCCGCAACCCTCAGATTGTTTGCGTCCTGGAGCGTTCTCAACGTCAACACGTTGCTCGCGTTGATCTTGTTTAGGACACTGACCTCGGTGTTGAGCCCAGCGTCGCCGGAAAGGGAGTCTTGTTCGAGATTGGCAATCTGCTGCTGGACGGTCTGCGAGTTAGCTCGGATGTTCCCAACGGTCGTCAATGCGGACACGTTTGCGCCATCGGTAAGTTGGAGCGACGCATACGCGGATTTTAGGTTCTGTGCGTCCGTCGCGTTGATAGCGCTGAGGTCTGCCTGACTGTAACTCAGCAGAGGAATTGTTGCCCGCTGATAGGCGGGGCTTACGCTCTGACTGCCGGCGCCGTTTACTGCGCCGACCCATCCCGTCGTGTTTCCGTACAAGTCGTTTGCGGTGAAATTGCGCCACTGCGAGAACGTGGCGCGATACCTCGCGGGCATATTCTGCAGATTGCGTGACATCTGCAACGCAAGGTTGTACTGGTTCAGAACCTGCTGATACGTTTGCCGGAGTTGAGCAAGTTGCCGTACGAGTTGGTTGTAACGAAGGACTGCGTTGGCGTAGTTGGTTGGGTCATAGACGATGCCGCCGAACTGGGCTTCGGAGACGGCGGGAACGAGAAGCAGCGCAGCGACAACGAGCATCGCCGCACTCTTCCTGGTGAGGTTTTTCATAGAGACTCCTTTCTACTTTGCGGACTTCTTGGCTTTGCCAAGCTCGGGATGCGGGTCTTGTTGGCTCGCGGTCGGAGGGCATCCGTCCGTGTCGCGCGTGACCTGCCAAAAGCCGTTCGGTGCTTTCGTCGTTTTGTACTTACCGCACGGCAAGTATTGTTCGTGAACACCTTGGGCCATCAAATCACAACTTCGCTTTCCTCCTCTCTCTTACCGCACGCTGTCAGCGTCAAGGCAATAAGCGCAACTGTTATGAGATGTTTCATTCGACTCCCTCCAATCAGAGATCAGGCTGCATGGTGTGCCGGGCGTAGTCCGGCAATAATAAATCTCCCGACAGATAAATCTTCACGCGGTTGCCCTCGCGGATCGTCACGGTGGGCAGGATGTTTAGGAAACGGTCCAAAATCTCCGTCGAGGAGTTCGCGAGACTCGAACCAAGTCCCGCGCGGGCGCGGTCGAGTGGCGAACTCGTGAGAACGTTGCCGGTTCCGGCCTCCGAAATTCCGCCGAGAATCCCCACCGCCAGCGATACGCCAAAGATTTGCAGGTAATGGTTGTTAACCCTGTCGCGAAGAGCTGTTTCTCCGATCTGATTCAAACCCTTGAATTGGTCGAGGCCGACGGAGTAACCGTCCGGCATAATGAGCCGGTGAAAGAACACGGCCAGGCGTTGCTGGCCGAAGGCTTCGACTTTCTTGGCTTCCCCAAGCACTTTCGTACCAGCAGGGATGAGGATTTGCTGACGGTCATGAGAGTAGATGTCCGTCGTCACGAGACAATCGACCGGCCCGGCAAACGTCCCATTCAGGCGGTTGATGAGCAATGTTTCAAGGATCGTCCCTTCGAAGACCACGTATCTTCTCCCGGTGAACGAGTTGAATGCTCCGGGCCGAGACGCGTCAGGCCTTAACCGCTCTGGCTCGGTAGCAGGCGGCTTCTGCTGGTCGTTAGTGGCGGGCGTCACGCCCCTGGCCTCGCGTGCTGCTGTTTGCCCCGCTGCCACAAGCTGTGCTTCTGCCTGACGGACTTGCGCGTCCAAGTCTGTTGTCGCGGGCACTTGCGCCGTGTTCTGTGCCAAAGCATTGCTTACCCCGTGTGATCCCACGAGTTGCTCGGCTTCCTGCGGTTTTCGATACGTAAAGGCGACATTCGGTGCAAACAAGGAAAGGTATTCCCGCTTCTTCTTGTCTTCTTTGACGGGGTCGGGCGGCGGTTGCGCTCCTGCTCCGCCTCCAATGACTCCGCCCGGTTGGGGCATTGTTCCATCTGGAGGTAACCCTGCGCCGCCTGGCGGCACGTCGCCCGCAAGGCCCATCGCCTGGAGTCGTGCGAGGTTCGTCGGCGAAATCGGCTGCCGCGTTGCTGCCTGTTCCTGTTGGATTGTTTGTTTGAAATCCTCGACAGTTGCAGCGTTCGGAGGCTGGATACGCGCTCCTGCTGGCGGAGCCGTGTTGGAAGTCGCTCTGCGCTTGCCACTGCCCGTCAGCCACATGATCAGCACCATGACGACGGCGACTCCCAGAATCACCAGTTGCTGGGTGTTCTTCGGAAGCAGCCCAGCCGGTTTCGGGGCCTTGTTTTCGACCGTGCCGCGCAATTGCGTACTGCTTTGAGCCTGTTCGTCGGGCATCGAATTCTCCTGCACGGATTTCAGGACGCGGCGTTGCGCGCCGCGCGCTCAAAATTCAGTTTCTTCTTGCCAAGTGCCAAATAACCTTGGTCCACAATCTTTGGAATCACGTAGACGCCGTTGACCAGTTCGAAATTGATGAGATTTGGCTTGCCGTCTTTGACTTCATAGATCGTGGGTTTCTCTTGAGCCGTGCATTTGATGTAAGTGAATTTTTCATCGTGATAGATCGCGGCAACTGAAAACGGGGGCCGCGCCGCTTTCGAGTTGTAGGTGTAATCAAACTGCAACTTTCCGGCGTATTGCTCGCGGTACTGGCTGATTTCTCGTTGTGCCCGCTCCTGGGCCGCCTGCACTGCCTGCGCCGACTCTGCTCGTGCCGCGTCCACGGCAGTCTTGTACGCTTGCACTTCGGAAGCGCGAGCGAGCGGTGGCACTCCCGCAGCCCCGTTGATCGTCGATTCCTCTTTACGTTCGACGAAGATCTTCAGGTCCGGCTCGACGTTTGGTTGGTTACTGATTTCCGTCAACAGGAACGAATACACGTGCCCCGTCGAGGTGATCAGATTCAGGTTGCTATGAATTCCTTGCTGGGCCGGATGGAGATAGCAGAGGTTGTGAGCGCCATTGATGATCCAGAACTCCTTGTCGCCGGTGGTGGCATCCAGAATTTCCTCGTTCACCGGCAAGACGATGAGCGTCGAGAATCGAATCTTGGCGTGAATTGGGATGATGTCGGTCTCGGCGTACTTGACGGTTCTAGCGCCGGAATCCGCGTGGATCGGCTGCGGCCACGCTAACATCGCGGCACAAATGAAGAGAAGAGAGGCAAGCACTGCGAAACGAGAATTTCCAGAAAGCATCGGTTCCTCCTGACGGAAGGGCATTCTTGTTTTTCGAATCGTTTGACGGAACATGCTGCCGGGGGTTTTCTTCGTCTCCTCGGGAGTGAAAGAAGAGGCTCACCAGCCCGACGGCGCTGGCCGCGCCAATTGCGACGGACAAGAGCACGAGAGTTTGGCGGGGAAACACTTGCCGGAAGGGATCGGGGAATTCGGCTTCGCCCATCGCTAACAGCACTGCTGCCAGGGTCAGTCCCGCTACGATTCCGGGGAGGCAGAGATCGAAACCGGTCAGCCTTTGGCTCATCGTTTCTCTCCCGCCAGGGCCTCAAGGCCCCTTTCGAAGCCGTGCTTCTCGAAAGCCTCGGCCCGTTTCCGGTTGTCAAACGGATCGTTCGTGTACAGCCAGTAGCTTTTTGGGTCCACTTCCAAGTTTGCGACCTTGGCAATCTCGTGGTTCTTGATAAGAAACTGCCGCTTGGGAATTAGCGAGGCAATGAGGTTGATTTCCGTCTCATTCAAATGGAACTGGTTCCGGTACAACTCGCGGTCCATGTCCGGGTTGGCTAGGAAAATCTTTGTGGCACAGGTTTCGATAATCACGTCCACGATGTCCGACTTCCGCAGTTCGTCGAGTGATTGGGTGGAGAGAATCATCGCCGCGTTTTGCTTGCGCCAGGTCTTGAGCGCCTCGACGATGTAGCCTTTGATGCGCGGATTTCGAAAAAACATCCACGCTTCATCGATGAAGAATGCCTTAAAGATGTGCGTGATCTCGCGGTTGGTGATGACCTGATTCGCGCGATGGAGGATATAGAAAAGAAGCGGCTCAAGAAGCTGCGAGTACTGTTCCATCCCCTGAAAATCGAAGCATTGGAACCTGGAAAAACTTACCGTGTCCTCGGCATTGTCGAAGAGGAATCCGAATTGCCCACCGCTCGTCCATTTGTGGAGCTTCAATGACAAACCGCGCGGCAGCGTATTCGCCAGCACGCCCAGCGTGCGCAGCTCGGGGTCAACGCTGTAGAGATTCTCGATTTGCTGGTAAAGCTCTTGCTCTTCCTCCAGCGAAAGCCTTTCGCCGCCGTGATTGTCGGCAAGAACTTGGACGAAGAGCGCCAGAAAATCCAGATTGGATTTTGTTTTGGGTAGGCAGAAGGGATTGATTTTGAACGCGGCACTGTGCGGGCCAACTTTGACGTAGCCGCCTTCAAACAATCGGGTCAGATGTTCAAAGCTGCCGCCAAGGTCGAAAATAAACGTGTACGGGTCGTATTTCTGTAGGTTGGTGATCAGAAAATTGAGCGTGAACGACTTACCAGAGCCGGTGCGCCCAAGGATCACGGTATGCGCCGTATCCTTGCAATGCAGGTTCAAATAGTACGGCGTGCGGTGATTGGTTTCGAGCACCGCCAGATACTCCTGGTTCAGATGACTGTTGACCTGGTGTCCCGAGTGCAAAGTAAAAAGCAGGGAGTAGTCGGCGTAGTTCGTGTTGAGGATGAGCATGGAGCGAAGATTGAAGGCGTAGTTGCCGGGAACGGTGGACAGATACGCGTTGAATAGGTTGTATTTCTCCTCATAGAGCTGGGCGTCGTGAACGTTGAAGGCTTTGTAAAAATCGGCGCAGGCCGATTCCACCTTTGCCAGGTCGTGGTCGTAGATCACGATGGTCAGGGAATAGTTCCCAAAGTAGTTGCCCCTGATTTCCAGTTCCTTGAGCGCCTCGCCCAAATCGTGAATCTGCGCTTCCTTGGACTCGTCCACCAGAACATCATCGCTCCGCTGCGGCTGGTTCGACGCGGTGACGTAACTTGCGAGCGAGCGTTTTGTATTGTGAAAGTGCCGCCGGCGCGAATGAATGAAGCTCCGGCTCTTGGTGGGGTCCTGCTTTTGCCACTCGCTGCAAATGAAATAGTTGGCTTCGACTTCAAGAAGCCGCTTGAAGATCAAAGGGAAACTCTGCGCGGACGGGTCTTTGAGCGACAGCACCTTCACGTAATAATCGTCAACGCGGAGGAATCCTCTGTGGCATTCGATGTGGGATTCGCAGAGGTAGTAGTCGAGGAACGTGTCACGTCCGAGCCGCGCATTTTCAAACTTCAACGGTGAGAAATTCAGGATCTGCTTCAGAACGCGGAACGCCTCGTCTTTCGATAGAATGCGCGTGCCCACAAAGTCGCTAACCTGTCCGACAAAGCTCCGTGCTTTGGCGCGTAGCGCGGACAATGATTGCTGTAGCTCACCGTCAATCAACACCACTTGTTTACGGGTGGAAACCAATGCCTGCAACTCATGAATCGCGTCTCCAGGCTGAGAAACGATTTTGGCGAGACTATTTAGAATTGAGACGTTGTAGCGGAAGCCTTCGCAAAGAACGACATAGCAAATCTGAAACGAATAGAGGGATTCGGCTTTGGTCTTAAGATACTCGATGCGATTCCGAATCGCCGCGTTCACAATCGGATTCTGGTAGGTCTGGAACGGGATGCTTTCCCGATTGCGCTTGAACAAATACTGGTAAACGCGGCATTTCTCATCGAAAACTCGGAACGCCGCGGTCAGCCGCCGCGTCAAGTTGTCGATGGTGTTCGTGTCCAGGCATTCGTAGTCCACCCCGTCGATGCTCAGAACGATTCCTACATCCCCACTTTTCGTGAGGAAGGTTTCGTCGTCCACAAATCCAAAGAGATTCACTTGCGAGCAAAGCGCGGCTGCCTCGCGGTATTCGTTCGTGATTTGCTTCAACTTAAACACGGCGGAGCCTCCGCACTTGCACAGGCTCGAATTTCATTGGGTCGTATTGCGTGCGAATCTTCGTGGAGTTCAGCAAGAACCGGAGGATTTGCGGGTCGGTCCGCGTCGCCCATCGCGCGAAGAGATAGAGTGCGAAAAACATGCCCACTGCCCCGGCTAGACTATTCAACAGATTGAATACGCAAGCGCCCAGTACGAGTGCGAAGAAGAACAGCTTTCGTTCGGCTCCCAGGATCGTGAGCGGGCGATTCAATGACCGAAAGACGGGGTTAGTCTGCATTGTGGTTCCCTCCGAAGTGCTAAACCCCGAACAGCCAAGTGAGGAAGTTAACCGCGAGGACGGCCATCCCTAAACCGAAGACAATGCCTGCGAAGGTTTTCTTTCCTCCGCCTTCGCCGAAGGCGAACGTCAAGCCGCCAACAACGATGGCGACCAGGGCAAGCCCTTTTGCGATGGGGCCAGTGAACGCCGTCTGCAAAACGTTGACCGCGTTCTCCCACGGCGAGTTTCCCTGCGCTTGAGCGAAGGCATTGCCAGCCAGAAGGAGTGCAACACCGCCCGCGATTGTTGTGTTGCGAACGAATGGTCTGAACGATTGCCAGCGCGTTGCTCGGTGCTTTTTCATTTGTTCCCCCGCCTCTTCTGCTGGATTCAAACGGCGCGACTGAAAGTCGCGCCAAATACGCGGCGGAGATTAGTTCTGTCGAATCAATTCGTCCAATACCTTGTCGTCTGCGTGCCATAGCCAACATCTATAAGGGTTTATTTCGGCCCCCGTTCCTCGCCAGCGAAAAAAAAGGGCCTCGGCGGTGAAGCCGAGGCCCTCGCGAAATTCGGGCTATGCAGCCTGCTGTTGCAGTCTCTCTTCAATCGCATCCAGAATGCGCGAAGCGGTCCCTTGGACGTACTCAAGACTCTCTAGCAACAGCTTGGAGTCTCCTCCGTAGAGGCCGAGGTAATCCTGCGGGGCCGTGCCCGTTTCAAGTCCGATGGCCGAGCAAACAACGTAAGCCACGGATTCCGCTTCCGTCTCGCGGATGCGTTTGTTCGTATCGGCTCGTCGCTCTCCGAAGTGCATGTCGGAATGCGCCAATTCATGCACCAACGTGGCGAAGGTTTCCGCCGGAGTTTGATCGGGTAACAGCGTGATTTTCCCTTTCTCGGCCATTCCTCTCGCCGGAGCGATGTCGGCGGAATAGTCGAGACGAATACCACGGGCTCGAACAAATTCTTCGAGCCGTGCAAGGTAAAAGCTCGGGTCGCCGGTCACGCTACCGATTTGAGGTAGCTCCTTTCCGGTCGTCTGCTGTTGGTCCCACACGTAAACCGCACGAAACCCCGCAACTTTACGAGCTTCGTCCGTGGTGTTTGACTCGTCGGTTGTTTCGGTTCGCTTGCGGAACATGGGAGCCAGAATCATGATGCCCTTTTCGCCCTGTTTTACTTGGCGTCCGAACGACTGCCACGTCCGGTAACCAGCAACGCGACCGGCATTCGGACACTGTTTGAGAATAAGCAGAACGTTCAAAAACGAGTACGCTCTGAACTTCGCCATCGCTGCCAGATACCGCGTGAGTGCCTCGCTGTGTCCAGCATTTAGCGCTTCCACGAGTTGCTCGATGGCTTGATTTGTAACTTTCTTGATGCTTTCTGAATTCATTTTCTTTGTCCTTTCGGTGTATGAAGGTTGGTTCCTTCAGACAGACACAGGAACCAAACCGGAATGCGATTCACCGAAAGGGCGGAGAGAGTTGTCTTGGTTTCTTGAGGCCGGAGTGGATGGCAACGGCCATGACAGGAAAGTTTGTCCCCTGGCAGGGACGTGTGCTAACGGAGGCCGGTCTTCGGAACCCGGAGGGGTGGAAGAAAATCCCAAATATAGTTGTGAGCTATCAGCCAGAGACGCGGAAGTATTAGACACTGCAAACAGCCTGGGCGAGTCTTTGAGGTGATAGGAGTTCCTGTCCCTTCGTTAGCCAGAAACGGGGTGTTGCGATGAAACTCGTCGAGACATTGAAAAGCAGAACTGGGGCGCTCAAGGTCGCTGAGGTTGCGAAACTTTTCGGAGTCACTCCACAACATATCTACAAGATGGCTGCGAGCGGAAGGATTCCGTCGTTTCGGATTTCAGGGGCGGTCCGCTTCGATCCCGATGAGGTCGCGTCTTGGTTGAAGGAAAAGCAAGCCCCGGCCGCCGCTTCGCGGCGGATCAGCTCGGCAAGCGTTGCTGCATAGGAACCTCTTGACGAGCAGCGTCCAGTTGTGCGAGAAAGAGCGGTCGTGATTTTAGCGCGATGATGTGAACGTGGCGATTTAGGGCGACTTGCTCCACGTAAAAAACTGCTAAGAGCTAGTAGAGTTTCCAGAGAAGTTCCTTCTGAGAGCCCTCCGAGCATTCTTTGGCACGGAGGGTTTTTTGTTTCCCTCCGCGCTGCCCTCAAAAAATCCCACGGCAGACCTTGACTGGATTCTGTACCAAAGGAACGGAGGACTCATGTTTCGGAACGGCCTCACGGTGGTCAAATTTGGCAGTTCGGTGTTACGGGGGGAAGAGGATTTACGGGTGGTTGTGGAGGAAATCAGTCGATGGCGCGGTAGTGAACAGTATGTGCTTGCCGTTGTTTCGGCATTCGGAAATACAACCGAGGAGCTTTTCAAGCGGGCCAGCGCCTACGGGGAGGCGACAAACGAGGAAGCGGTGGCGCGACTGGTGGCTACCGGAGAGGAAGCGGCGGCAGCGCTACTGGCTCTTGCGCTCGCGAGAGCGAGGATTGGCGCGAAGCTTTTGGGTCCAGAGCAAATTCGATTGATCGCCGAGGGAGCGCCGCTCGATGCGAGACTCTCCGGAGTGAGTGCCGAGCGTATTTGGTCGGCGTTCACCGAATCGGAGGTGGTTGTCGTTCCCGGCTTCATCGCCCGAACGGCGAGAGGGAGCACGGTATTGCTGGGCCGCGGCGGGTCTGATTTGACTGCGTTGTTTCTCGCGCACGAGCTGCGCGCCAGGCGGTGTCGGCTGGTCAAGGACGTGGACGGCCTGTATGCCTCGGACCCTAAGTCCGCGGTCGGTGCTCGTCCCAAACGCTATGAGCGTCTCGGCTGGGAAGAGGCCCTCGGTCTTCGCGGAAAAGTGGTACAGGTGAAAGCCCTGGAGTTCGCCAGGGAGAATCGGCTGAGATTCGAAGTGGCGGCGGTGGGAAGAGCAGAGGGTACGGTTGTAGGAGAGGGGGTGCGGTAGCGCCAGGCATGGTGTCTGGTTTGGTGTCAGAAAGAGTGTGTTGCAGCGAAAATCGGTTTCAAACATTTGGGGCAATGGAAACTATTGAAGTGACGCTGGAAGGCTTGATGAAAATATGTGGTTCGGGGAGCGGGCGGAAAGCCGTGAAGCACCGGAGGCCCTCCAGTAGGGCGCCTGGGTTGTCGAGGGAGGAAGGCGATGGGATGGGCTGTGACTGTTGTAGGGATAGAGGACAAGGTGAGAAGACAGATGTGGCGCGCGGAGGTTGGGCCGAGGATGCGAGGCGTCCGCCCGCGACCTCTTTGGTTTCCGTGGTGATCTCGCGTCTCGGGACTTGGGGGAGAGGGGCAGCATTCGAAACCAGCCGGGGGCAGTCAGGACAAAGTTTCGAGAAGCTTGGCCGGTTTGAGGGCGAGCGCGTGCGGCAGAACGACGATGTTCAAGAGTGCGATGTTGCGCTCGCCTCTTTCGAGTCCAGCAACGTAATTGCGATGCAGGTCCACCAATTCAGGTAGTTTCCTGCATAGTCCCCTTTGAAGGCGCAGCTTGCGCACGTGCATTCCGAAAGAGGCTCTGGGGTCCGCGACTGGGACGCGGCCATCATTCGATTGATGACCACGATGAGTCTACACACGATGAGTGCGACTTATGGTTGATTCTCTGCGCGGGCCAACCGCCCGCGGGCGGACTCCAGTCAAAAGAGCTTCATCTGCCGCGCTCTGCCGTCTCTTGACCCACCGAGACCATCCGAACGCAGCGGCTGGAAGGTGTCGAACAGGAATTTCCTCAACGACCCCAGGATGGGCGAGTCATTGGTCCCAAGATACGCAAGCCCTGTCTCAGCGGTGAGAAATTCATCGACGAATCTTCGGAACACGACCCCGTCTCGAACAGGGTACTGAGCCGAAGGCATGGTCAATGCCGCGGTAGCGCCTTCCGAAACGAGTTCGAGGGCCTCGGCGTGCGTTGTTGCTTGATGGAACACGCGGGGGCGAATACGGGCGAGCCCAAAGATCCGGTTCAGGTCTTCGCCAAAGCGCGGCTCTATATCTCCCCGAATGAGGACTAGGGGCAATTCATGCAAATCAGAGATTTCGATATCGGTTTTGGCCGCCAGGGGGTGACGTTCGGGCAAAGCAAGGACCAACGCCTCCCGGTACAGCCCTTCGCAAGTCAACCCCTGCTCTCGGACGGGCACGATGACCAGGCCCGCTTGCAGCGTTCCCCGTATCAATCCGCCTTCCAGCTCTGAAGTATAGGCGCTGACGAGTCGAACGTCCGCCGCAGGATGCTCAAGCGACAAGTGCCGTCGCACTTTGGAGAGAATACGCAGGTCGATCAGCGGCGAGGATCCGATGCTCCAAGGTCCCTTATGCTGGCCCTTGGCCGCACGCGCTCCCACGACGGCCCGGTCGGCGTGGAGTAGTGTCAGTTGCGCCTCTGCCGCGAACGCCTCTCCAGCGGCGGTTAATCGCACTTCTCGCTTGGTGCGTTGGAAAACTTGCGCGCCGAGGTAGTCTTCTAGTTCGCGGATTTGTTTGCTCAAGGAAGGTTGAGCGACATGCAGGCGCAGCGCAGCGCGCGTGAAATTCAATTCCTCCGCAAGTACAACGACATAGCGATGGAGTCTAAGCTCGACGCCCGGATACATGGGACCTCGCGCGTTGCTAATACCTAACGATTTTCGGCTAACGGCCAGGCAGAGGAGCGGATGAAACGAGCGGCTCTTCGTCAGGGCACTTATAATCAACCGTGAGGTAGCGCCCCTT
>WNGQ01004341.1_pt1 | contig 15624 bp, 17 predicted proteins | sample 5407661 | NCBI WGS metagenome assembly WNGQ01 (sample SAMN13153382, study PRJNA577476) | soil metagenome | isolation source: 60 cm soil or saprolite under Garry oak tree replicate 2 | place: USA:California | collected 2016-06-15 | reverse complement strand
CCGGGTGCCCCGTCTGAAGTACTGAGATCGACCCCCTCCTTCTAGCAAGCGCCTGGACTCGCGAGGTCCAGGCGCTTACTGTTCTATTGCGCGCCGCGCCTGCGGCATGCCATTGACATTGTGCCGTAAAAGAGCAGTGTACCGAGACCCGATACCCCTATGATGATCCACAAGTAGCTACTCAGACTGCTCAACACAGGGGCATCGCCCACCCCTATACTATTATTCAGGCAGTTTGTACAACATCCACCCGGACCGCCATCGCGTGGTTTTAGCTCCGCTTTTGCGACATGGCGCATAGCTGGCGTTCTACTGCAGCTACCGGCAGTGGCCGTAGCAACCGGAGTAGCGGGCGCCACCGGCGTTCGCTTGTGACGCGGCTGGTGATGCTTTTTGTCCTGGTTTGATTGCGTAGGAATGATCAGACTTGGCACGCTTACCACCGGCGTCTGGTTGCCTGGTGCGCCCTTATTTCTGGCCGCGCTGGTGGGAACAGGTCCATGTGACCTTGCTCCGCCCACTATAATCAAAAGTAGGGATGCGCTGATACAAATGAGAAGAAATGCTAGCACTGCCAGCGATCCACGGCTTCTTGAGCCCCGGTTCCATAGCACCATCAAGGTGTCGACCATCTCCGCTTCCTATCCTTTCCCCGTTCCCGACTGGAGGCTCTTCATAATCATTTATTGGGTTCTGGGTATGTCCAGGTTACTTTTCCCTGCAATCGTTGCAGGATATATTCCAGGCACATTGCGCATTCCAGTGGGCGGCGCATCTCGAAAATATGCCGCTTCTGCCACTGATCTGCATGCAGCGCTATTGCTCCACGCAAACGGGAGACGTGCAGCAGATTGATATTATCCAGCATAACCTGGCTTTTACGTCCAATATAGATCACTCGCCTGCTCGTCAAAATTAACATCCCCTGGTCCAGTGCCGGGTACAGCCTGCCTCTACCATACGGAAAACTGGAAAGCTTGCCAAAGTATTCCAGGGATGCTCCCTGCCACGTTGGGCGGAGGTGCCCCGGCGGGATCTCGGTGCGCTCGCCACACAGCGCTGCATCGGTGATATAGTGAGCACGTTCGCCAGGCAGCATACGCACAGGAACCGCTACCTCGAGCAGACCCCCCTCGCGGCGTGCCTGTCGCCCAAACTGGTTTTCGTGCGTGCTATCCTCACCGTGTCCTTGCAGCCATCTTTGCCGGAAACGCTCTATGCGGACGCGAGCCCGCGTGCGTTCGCACTGGTCCCTGAGCATGCCCTTCCTGCCTGGTATATCGACTTCCTCTGTGACGGCCTGCGCCAGTTCTTCCTGCTGAGTAGGGTGGGATGCATTGAGCCGCGTAGTCAGGCATGCCGCCGTTTTCTGGGCGTCCTCGATCTCAGCAATGCCGGCCAGAACCAGCTTCTTCTCTCCGAAATAGAGTTCGAGGCGAGCGGAAGGAATGCCCATAACGTTGCGGTAGAGCTGGTGAACGTGTGTCAGGTCGTTCAACGCGTGTCGTACACCATTCGCTTCGAGGTAGTCATCATAGAGCCGGAAGACCCGCCCCCACCCGTACGTACACGTGGCTATCGGTGATTCGCTCTTCATCTGTCCATCCTCCCCTCCGCGCATCCATATAGTGAAAAATAGCTTTTCAATGTATTTAGACGAGAGGCAGTGCAACGTGTAACGAGCATCGATACATCCACCGCTACCGATGTAAAGGAACCTGGAGAGTCGCCTTGCGAAGCCATCTCATGGTAGTGGCATCCCTTGCGGGTGCCATGCTCGATTGCATCATATCTTGCATGCGCCAACAGAGGCCTCAGCGCTTGCCAGGTATCTTCTTCCCTATTTTCAGCAGGATCAAGCGCAAGAGCACATGGCGCAAGTGAGGCCAGAGGCGTCCCAGGTCGTCCTCCTCGGCGGTATAAGGTGTCTCGTGGGGCGCGGCCCAGCGGTCGCGTACGAAAAGTTCGGTCAACCGCCGCATAGGCGCGGCTTCCTGGGGGAGGTGTTGACTCAGCGCGTGGCTATACTCGAAAGGCGTTTGCCATTCCCTGGGGGGCAGACCAGCCCAGCTTGCGATCCGGCATACACGCCAGAACATGCCGGCCACAGCGTTCGCACCGGCATAGAGATTTCGCCACCAGTACGACCCCAGAGCGAACAGCAGGAAGCATAGGGAGCAGAACAACGCCAGCAGCGATAGCGCTAGCAGGAGGCTTGGAGGTTGATTTGCGGCAGAGAAGCCCTCGCCCGTGCCCGTAGGGTTCCCGATAGGGCGAGTTCCCCGAGCAGAGCCTGGCTTCGGTGTGTGCTTGCCTGAGTGCCCGGTCGATGAAGGCGGTGTAGTGGACCCTGATTTTGAGGGGTGCGTGGAGTTGTTCAGACTAAAGCCAGGCGTCGGGTCAAAGTTGATCCAGCCAAAGTGTGGAAAGTAGACCTGCACCCAGCTATGTGCATCTTCGCCATTGACAACCCACACCTTGCGCTGCGTGTCGAAGTGTCCAAAACTAAAGCCATTGACTATGCGCGCCGGAACGCCCAGCAGGCGCGCCATCATTGTCATCGTCGTTGCGTAGTAGGTGCAGTAACCCCGGCGCTGCTGTAAGAGCCAGGTCGCTACATCTACATTACCGGGCACTGGCGGGTTAGTCAAAGAGTAGGTGAACTGCGCTGGATCGCTCAGGTGATCCTGCAACATCTTCAGAGCGGCATACATGCTTGTTGCACCCTGCGTCCACCGCTGCGCTGTTGACAAGACGTTGGACGAGAGGCTGACGGGCGTCTGCAGGTACAGCTTCTTCAGAGCAGAAGAATTACTATCTTCAGGCCACAGGTCCTGCCCTGGCAGCGGAATGGCCGCCAGGGCCTGCGCATTGGTCGCTGCAACATTGGATGTAACCTTGTAGTGTTCGCCAGCCGCAAGCGGGCTCTGCTGCATCCAGGTGCTTGTCGTCCCGTTGGTGTCTACGGTTATATCGACATCAAATGCAGAGGGCTCCGCGGGTGCAAAGATATAGTGCTTCTGGCTCTCCGGCGGCTGCACAATTACCACGTTTGTGGTCGCCCGGGTAACGTTGTTTTCCGCCGTATCCACGGGCAAGGGTTTTCCAGCGACAACGTTCTGCTGTCCATCAGGAGGTGATACCAGCCAGGTATGTCCATCGAAGTGATCGTAGGTGAAACCTTCAAGATATTGCGGCGCGGCCGTGCTGGTATAGTACAATACTTCGCCGCTGGGTAGGGTTATACTCCCGGTAATTGTGAGACGATCGCTGAAAAAGTTGGCCTGGCCCTGTAAAGTCCGCAGGATCGAACCGGGATCATTCAATGATAAGTTCCCCTGGGTAACACCTGACCATGTAGTGCCCAGCCGATTCCAGAAGACTACGCCGGCTGCTGGCTCACCTGCCGTAGGCAATACCCAACTGACTAACAGGATCAGGAGCGCGAGCATGGCCGTCCACTGCATGAAACTCCAGTTTATCTTCCGCAGCCAGGTGCGGTCGGTGTGCAGGCCTTCGCTTGCCCACTGCGCCAGTTTTGTGGCGAGATGGATGCGCGCAATCAGCAGGGTCAGAACGGCCAGTAACATGAAAACCCATAAGGATAGATTGTGCTTCGCAAAATTCGCTTTGCTGACATAGTTCAGATTGATCAGCAGAATAGAGCAGTAGACCAGTCCGACCAACCATGGCAGGCGAGCGCGATACGTCAGCCAGCTGCCGAAATAGCCGAGATAGAAACAGAGGAACGAGAGATAGAAGAGAAAAACCAGGTCGGTACCAGACGGCGTAGTAGCGGCCAGGCCGCTTGTAATCGCCGTGCGTAAGCTTTGTAGTAAAAACAACCAGGACTGGTGAAATGCTATGGCGCTGGCGAGCCAGATCGAGAGCCAGTGACCCGCGAGACATGCCGCCAGGTGCAGGATAGCCTGTGGTATCTGCCGCATTTTTGCAATGACCAGGCCTAACAGCAAACCAAAGCCTGCGCTCCAGAAGAGAATGAAGGTATGGCTCACCCAGTTGGCCGCGATAATAGTAGAAATGACCGCGTAAACCGCCGCGGCCAGCAACAGCAGCGCAAACCAGCCTTCTGCCGGTGCCAGCGCCAGGTGAGGTCTTGCTTTCTGCGTTACAGGCGCTGAGCCCGGGCGTTCCGGTGCTGGCGTTGGAGGGTTGGGGCGCGTTGCCGGTCCTGGTATATACTGCGAACCGCGCCCTTCGAGCCCCGGCGAGGGAAGGGGCTCAACTACACTCGACCGCATTAAAGACTCCTCTGTATAAGCATTCACACTTGTTCTTGCCATTGTACACTACAACTGCTTTAGAATCTATATATCGGCCTACAAAGCCATAAGGCAACAGGTTTCTGTCATAGGAAATGGGTGCAGGGGAAGCCCTGCCGGAGCGCGAGGTGTCCTCGCACCTTCTTCTCTTTTCCCAAAGCTTTAGGCATATAAAAGCACTATAATCATATTAAGTATACGCTAACTCACATCTGCCTGCCGCGTGCATAACCAGAAGGGCTATACGTACCGCCTTCTGCCAACTCCCCTGTTTTTTCCTGTCCTTTTGTCCATTGCCCTGCGACAGTGGCGTATGGTAAGGTATCAGCATGTGTCTATCTAGCCAGGAGAAACTTTCTAATGTCATTGGTGCCCGATACCTCTGAGTCAACTATTCAAGATAGAGAACCATCGCAAAAACGCTCTTTCGCATCCTCATTCTTGCATCTGCCGAGAAATGTCTATCTTCTCCTCCTTTTCACGACGGGTAAAGGTTTTCAACTTAGCCTCAGCGCGCTGACGCTCAATTATTATGTGCATAGCCTGGGCTATCAACCCGATTTCATCGGTGTTTTCAGCGCTATGCCTGCTATTGGGGCACTCGTCAGTGCCGTTCCTGTGGGCATACTTGCAGATCGTATCGGCCGCAAGCCAGTCCTGTTGCTCACCGCCTTCCTCACTCCTCTCTTTCTCGCGGCGTGTGCGCTTGTCACCTCCCCTTTTTGGCTGCTGTCCTGTGCCATCATGCAGGGGGTCGTCTCCACTGCTTATTGGGTCACCAACCTGCCACTCCTGACCGAAAGTACGACGGAGAGACAACGTGTGGGCGTATTCGCCCTGAACAGCTTCCTCTTGCTTGGCGTTGGTTCACTTGGTAGCCTTTTAGGTGGCGCCATTCCCGAATTTATTGCAGGCACCTTGCATGTTTCTGCTGCCAGCACCATAGCGCTGCGTTGGGGTGTATTTGCTGCCGCGCTGTTTACCTTTGTCTTTGGTCTCCCGCTCTGGTTTTTGCGCGAACCGAAGCGTACAGCAGCAAACAAAGCAACAGATAAAGCTACAAAAGCAGCCTTGGAGGAAAGCGTAAGAAATAGTGGACCTCTGGCGGAGGCAGTGCTACATGAAAAGCGGGAACGTCTGCCGGTCGCCTTGTTCGTGAAGCTACTCGTGCCTGATCTCCTCTTCACGATGGGCGAGGGCGCGGTCGTTGCACTTATGCAACTTTTCTTTATCTTGCGCTTCCACCTCCTACCCGGCCCCCTGGGCATCATTTTCACCATTTCTGGCCTGGCTGGCGGTATCTTCTCGCTCACCGCTCCTCTGTTTGTCAAACGGTGGAGTAAATTGCGTGTTGTCACCACCGTGCAGTATCTCACCGCACCCTTAATGGTGCTGATCGGTTTCGCTCCCACACTGCCCCTGGCAATTGCAGGAGAGTACACTCGCTCATTTATGCGCACGCTGATCGAACCTATCTACGCCGCCTTTGCGATGGAACAGGTTTCAGATCGGCAGCGTGCAACCTTGTCCGGCTTCTATTCGGTCACGTGGAGCATCGGCTTTAGTATTGGGCCTTCGATAGGTGGATGGTTGCAATCCAATGTGAGTCTTTCCGCATCCTTTGTCTTTGGGGCGTTCTGTCTCTTACTGGCTCCCAGTCTCTTACTCACGTTCTTTGGCAGGCAGCTTAGACAACCACGTGAGGTTGAAAGGCAAACTGGAGAAGAGTAGCCCCTGCCCAGACCCTACTCGGAGAACACTTCCAACCCTTCCTTTGCCGGGGCGCAATTGATCGCACTACTATTTATGCATCATTAGAAAGATTAACTAACGCTTAGAATAACCTGAGAGTGTTATTGTTGACTTGCGTCACGTAATAAACTCGATTAATATATAGCATAGCAATGCAGGCATTCTCAGTAGTTCTATAAATGGACTGGACGTGATAGAAGATGTTGCAATTTGTAGTCTTGATATCGGGGGCCTTTTTCAATCCAGGTGTCCTTTTAACGTGGCTTCTCGTTGGCTTGATAGCCGGTTTCTTGACAAACGTCGCTGCGCGCGGCCGCAGTTATGAACTTATAAGCAACATCATTACAGGTATCATTGGCGCCTACATTGGCGGCTTCCTGGCTGGCCTGCTGGGCTTCGGCTATTTCAGCTTCGTTGGCAGCGTCGTCCTCGCCTTCCTGGGCGCGTGTGTCCTGATAGCCATCCTGCATGCCATCGCCGACGCGACCGGTCGTGCCATCCTCTAAAGTGGCGTGGTATAAAATGCCCACATACTGCGGTCTCATTGAACCTCCGGCACATTCTTGCGTATATCACAGTGTACACAAGAAACCATCGCGAAACAGGGAGCGCGAGAGAACAGGTTGTTCTCCGAAACTTCCCTTTTAATGCACTGTATGTAGGTCCCGATTTATCGTGGGACCGTGATTAGATAACCAGGAGGTTTTTATATGAATATCACACACCTATTCGTAATCTCAGGCATCACCTTTGGACTTACAGACCTGCTCTCGTGGCTCTTTGTCGGATTACTCGCGGGCTTCTTCGCCAGCATCGTCGTGCGCGGTCGCGGCTACGGCTGCTTCCTCGACATCGTAATCGGCCTCATCGGAGCCTTTATTGGCGGCTTTTTAGCCAGCTTCCTGGGCATCACAGGCACATTTCATTTCTGGGGTACACTCTTGATCGCCTTCCTGGGCGCATGCGTCCTCGTCGCCATCCTCAAAGTGCTTTCTGGCAACACCGGGCGCAGCAGATAGTATTGTTCCGTCAACCTTCATATGATATGAAAAAATAGATCTTACTCCCGCCCGGAAGGAGAGGACGAGCGCAAGATGATACACGTGGTCGTCCCATGCGCATAGAGTTTGCCCTGCGCGTCGGTCAAGCGGCCCTCGGCGGTGGCGATGCGTCCTCCCAGGTGAATGATCTTCCCCTCGCAATACACTGTTCCCGTCTGCGCTGTAATGGGTCGCAGGTAGTTGACCTTGAGTTCGAGGGTGGTATAGCTGGTGCCCGCGGGGAGCATGGATTGGACGGCACAACCCAGCGCCGAGTCCATCAGGGTCGCCATGACCCCGCCATGCACTGTCCCGAGAGGATTGTAATGATACTCTGCCGGCTCGGCGGCGAAGACAACGCGCCCCTCGCTCACCTCGGTTATCCACATGCCCATCAAGACTGCAATGGGAGGGGGAGGAAGCTCACCTGATTGCAGGGCTTTAAGATACGCGATGCCGCTGATTGTCTTGCCCGTTTGAACTGCTGCTGTGGGGTCTTCCCAGGTAATCACGCGGGTGCGATCTCCCTCGATTAATCGGTCTCCCTCGATTAATCGGGGAGCTACAGGATTGGTCATTGAGCGTTCCTTTCATGCTCCTTCGATAAATTGGGGAGCTACATCATCAGACCGATTGGTCTGTTTTATTTGTAACAATTTAAGACCGTTCGGTCTCAATTAGAGTATAGCCGATTTTGCCACGTTGTCAAGGGCCCGCAAGAAACTTGAAGGAATTCCTCCCTAACTCTCATCTACTACTTCATACAGATTGTAAGCGTCGAAGAATAAATATACAATTGAGACAATACCAAAGAATAGGAGGAGGAACACAGCGCATGCAACCCAATACTCCCAACGAGGAAGAACAACGCCAGGTTCAGGCTTCCTGGCCGATCATCGAGGGCAGTTACCGCATCGGTGACCCGGCAGCACCGGTGGCCGTCTGCGCCTTGACCAGTGATGAACTGCTCGCCCCGCTCGCCGCTATCCCTGGGGTCGCCATTGCCGGTGAAGTGCAGACAGCGAACCTGGGCATTGAACACATCATCCTGAACGTCACGGCGAACCCGGCCATTCGCTTCTTCCTCTTGTGCGGCAAGGAATCGCGGCTCTTCCGTCAGGGCCAGTCGCTCAGCGCGCTGATTGAGAACGGGGTGGATGAAGCCAGGCGCATCATCGGCGCGGAAGGCTACGAGCCGGTCCTGCGCACCGTGACGCCCCAACAGGTTGCCGCTTTTCGCCGGCAGGTTGAACGTGTGGACTGGATTGGCGAGCGCGACCTGGAAACGCTGCGCGAACGCATCTCCAGCCTGGCCGCGCGAACCCCCGGCCGGTTTGAGGGTAGATGGCAGGAGGACGGCGCACCTCTCACCGGGACCAACCTGCAAGCCAACTTCACGCCCATCCAGCCAGGCGGACAACGCGAACCGCTCATCTACGACCCCAAGGGCTACTTTGTGATTAGGCTGGACCGCTCAGCGGGCCAGATCATCTTGCGGCACTATCTGCCCGATCACACGCCTGCCCATGAGATGCGCGGGCGGACGGCAGAGTCAATGCTGCTTGGGCTGATTCGTGAGGGGCTGGTCTCCCAACTGAGCCACGCCGGGTATCTGGGTGGCGAGCTTGCCAAAGCGGAAGCAGCGCTGCGCCTGGGCGTGCGCGTTCGCTATGAGCAGGACCGCCCGCTCCGCCGTGACACCCCGCCGCCCGAAGAGGCTGAGGCGCCTGCCATGCCCGCCGCTCTATCCAGGTCGGCCGGTTGGGACCAGCTCAGCAGCACGCCTCTGGACCAGCGGGTGGATGTGGTCATCGAGGTCACAGCCCTACCGGAAGAACACCTGCTTGAAGGTACGCAGGCAGAGCCTTCCGAAGAAGACCCGTGGCGCTCATTCCGGCGCACAGAGCACGCACTGCGCATCCGCTGGAGCAGCGCAACGCAGGTCGCCATGGGCAATCCGCAGCATTTTCAGCCAGGGGCGCTGCTGCGCGCGAAAGGAACCCTCCTGCTGCGCGACGAAGTGGAAGCCGAAGGGATCGCCGTCCTCACCAAAGTTGCCACCATCCAGTAGGAGTGGACGCTTTCAAATTGTTTGCCCTGGAACGTTTTCAGGGTTTAAAATACAAGAGCCACGTGGTAACATGTCTCCCAGAATGGGAGAGTGGAAGGGGACTGAGATATTTACCGATTTTCACCCGTTACAGGAGGATGCATATGGCTCGTCAAGCCAAAGATGAAGCACGTGAACAGCGTATCCACATGGAGATCGTTGTGGACGCCTATGGCCCCGAAGAGCAAGCAGCAGGTTGGTACAACTATCTTTCCGACACCTTGCAGTTTCCGTTCTCTGCCCGCTGTATCGTTCGCCGCGCGACCTCACCGCTGGAACCAGGAGAGGAAGTTGAGGTCGTGGGAATGGCTCCAGACGAGGAATGCCTGCATGAAATGTTCGTGTTGATCCGCTGGAAGCGACGTCAGCTTGCGGTTCCCTTGATGCAATTGGAGGGTGTTCAGGTGGATGAGGAGACCCAACAGGCCATTGAGGATTGGCAGTATTGGGTAAACCGGGGATACGAGTTCTGACACTCCCCGCCATGAATGACGGGGGTTCTTCCTTCAACCATGAGACTTGCTCACTCGTCTCTCAACGAGAAAGTAAGCCGAGGAGGGTTCATGGCTAACCTTTCAACAGATGTTGTCTATCAACTTCATATTCGCCTGGCCGGAGCGCACTTTGATCCAGAGTTGTTTTCCCTGCAAGCGGTCAACTCAGCTTTCACCCTCCTGGCGACCTAGAGTGGCAGATAATCGGATTGCTTTACTCAGTAACAGCTTCGAGAAAGTGATCCCGGCCCTCTCGAAGGGTATCAAGCGCATCAACAACGGTTTCGGGAGAGACACGACCTGCTTCTCCCATCCACCGGAAGAATTTCCTGAACGAAGCAATATTCGACTTGACGCTGGTGATGGAAGCCCACATCGCTTTACGAGGAAACCAGCTCACTTCTGTGCAGGAAGCTTCACTCCTTATCTACTCCATCCTCCTGTTAGCTTGAACGTGACGACTTCCTTGAAATCGTGTAGCGCCTCAAGCGTCTCTTGAAGGGTTAACGGTTGTTGCGTTCCGCGCTTCCATACGATCTTTTCCAACGTTCCAACCACCAGGTAATCGTTGCCAACGATCTCTGGTTTTCGCTGGGTGAAGATAGATGCGAGTACATGCTCCACGTCATCCTGGTGAGCGATGAGCAGATCACAGTGGGGACAGTAGCGGCACGTCTTGTTCAGAGAGAGTAGTTGTATCGGATCCACGTGGATCACCAGTGGCAGTTTGCGCTGCCGCATTTTGCTGTCACACTGTGGACACTTGGTAAAGCGCACGTCCTGATAGGGATTGAGAAAGAAACGGTACTGGGGAGGTTGTTTGCCAAACTGTGGCATGGTTTCCTTTTTCCGCTTTGCCATAGGTGTTTCCTCTGTTCCATTTTTCTGCATCGCGAAAAGATCGCCCAAAGCGCGAGGTAAACCGGCTTGTCATGCCTCGATTGAACCATAGCTCGACGTTATTCGGGTCTAGCGAAAGCGCTTCTGTGTAGGCTGCATAGGCTGGACTTCATTATATCATAGATAGGACGAAATAAAGGTGATCATTACTCGCATCCTGGCGATCAGGATGCGACTGCAATCTCCGAGGAGTATGACACACCAGTACTATAAACCCTGTGAGCAAGGGCTAGTAATCGTCGATGGGCTGCTGAGGACAAGAGAGCAAGTTACGAGAAGTTTTTTTCTTTTCAGCATGTTATGATACGCAAGTGACTCGATACGTTGGCCCCGTAGCCAGAGGTCGCGCCGGGCCAGGGTTCATCAAAACAAATCTTCTGATTTCAGTGGACCTGTTCGTTTTATACGAAGGAGAAACACCAATGATCACCGAACCGAAGGTAGAGGATCGCACCGAGCAGCACTACGTAGCGATTCGAACTCAGGCTACCATGCAAGAATTGGACACAGCGATCCCGCAAGGACTGGGGGAAGTGTTTGCCTGGTTGGCGCGTCAGGGCGACGCGCCAGCTGGTGCTCCTTTCACTCGGTATCTTGTCATCGATATGGAGGCGCTGCTCGATATTGAGGTGGGCGTTCCCGTTGCGACCGCTTTGTCAGGTGATGACCGCATCTCCGCGGGCGTTCTCCCTGCAGGTCGCTACGCGTCGCTCGTCTACACGGGGATAGATAACGGCATCAAGGCGAATTGGGCGCTGCTGAAGTGGGGAGCGGAGAAGGGTCTGGTGTGGGACACCTGGAAAACAGAGAAAGGCGACGCATTCGGCGCACGCCTGGAGTCCTTCCTCACCAATCCAGACGAGGAACCAGATCGAGCGAAATGGGAAACCGAGGTGGCGATTCGGCTGGCGGAGCATCAACCCTAAAGGACAAGGCTCCCGCGTGGATGAAAGAGGCGCTTGAGCGGTGGGAACGAGAAGACTCATGACCAGATTTGTACCTTACAAATTTCTGCTGCACACACAGGAGAATGAAGAGCCCTTGAGAATTGTATAATAGAAAAATGGACAAACACACGCGCATCGCTATCATTGGCGCAGGTATTGCTGGACTGAACGCGGCCTTGACCTTGCAGGATGCAGGTCTCGCGTGCAGCATTTACGAAGCGTCAAACCGCATCGGCGGGCGTATGCATTCTGATACCAGCACCTGGGCGGATGGCATGGTGAGTGAATGGTGCGGTGAGTTTATCGATGGCGATCACCGGACAATATTGCAGCTGATCGAACGGTTCAGGCTCAAGACTATTGACCTGGGGCAGGAAATACCAGACCAGGCACAGACCGTTATGTATTTCTTCAACCGCTATTGTGACGCGGAAGAACTATGGGGAGGCCTTCAACCTATCTATCCTATCCTGCAGCAGCAGGTTCAGGAAGCGGGATTTCCAACTACTTATACCCACTTTACTGAGACGGGATACCGGCTTGACCACTTGAGTGCCTATGACTGGATTGAGCAGTACGTGGAGGGTGGGCACGATACTCCACCGGGCCGCATGTTGGACGGCGCATGCAGAGGTTACTTTGGGCTGGAGGCGCGAATGCAGAGCTCGCTCAACCTGGTCTACACGTTTGGCTCGTGGCTCTCCGCAGACGAGCAGGACGCTGAAGGCGATGATCAGCCGACCTCTTCGGGACCAATGCGAGGAAGCCTGAGAATTGCGGGCGGGAACCAGCAGCTTCCGCTGGCAATAGCCAGCAGTCTGCCGGAAGGATGTGTGCAGTTAAACCATCAACTAGTTGCTATCAAACGGAAGAGCGATGATGCAGTCATCTTGTCTTTCACAACTCCCACGGGACATCTGGAAGTGATCTGCGATCAGGTAATCCTTACTCTGCCGTTCAGTACCTTGCGGCACGTTGATTATCAGCAAGCTGGATTTGACGCCTTAAAGCAAACTGCCATCAGGGAGCTTGGATATGGCACCATTTCCAAACTGTTCTTGCAGTTCGATACGCGCTACTGGAATCAGGATGGACCCTGGCCACGTCTCAATAACGGGTTTTTCATAACAGACCTGGAGGACATTCAGACGCTCTGGGATGGCTCGCTTGGGCAAACAGGCTCGCATGGCATTCTCGTCGACTATACGGGCGGACAGAGAGGAGCAGCCTATGCTCCACCTGCAGCCTATTCAACCACGATCGAGTCTGAAGCAATCCAGCAGTATGCCCAGGGTTGCCTTCAGCAATTGGAGCGCATCTTTCCCGGCATCAGTGCTCACTACACCGGAACGGCGGCATTGAGTTACCCCACGGGCGATCCCTATTTTCTGGGAAGCTACGCGTGCTGGCGCGTAGGGCAGTATACCTTCTTTAGTGGGTACGAGGGAGTTCGCCAGGGGCCGATCCACTTCGCAGGCGAGCACTGCTCTACTAGCTGGCAGGGCTTTATGGAGGGCGGCGCAAGCGAAGGTGCTCGTGCAGCACGAGAAATTTTGCAGGACTACACATGAGCAACAATAGCGAGGAGCAGATTACCCAAAATGTGCTGGATAGCATGGCGCACACACCCGATGCAAGGTTGAAGCAGGTAATGTCCAGCCTCGTCTCCCACATCCACACCTTTCTGCGCGAGGTTGAGCTCACCCAGGAAGAATGGGCGCTGGGGATTCAATTCCTGACCAGAACTGGTCACATGTGCGATGAGAAGCGCCAGGAGTTCATCCTGCTCTCCGACATTACCGGGGTCACGATGCTGGTCGATGCCATCAATCATCGCCTGCCGGGCGGGGCAACCGAGAGCACGATCTTTGGCCCGTTCTACCGGGAAGGCGCAGCAGAGCTGCCCATGGGGGCTACCATCAGCAAAGATGGTCGGGGCGAACCGGTGGTCGTGATGGGGAGCGTGCTTTCCACCGATGGGACACCCATTCCTGGTGCTCTGCTCGACGTCTGGGAGACTGACGAAAATGGGTTGTACGAGCAACAGGACCCCGAGCAACCCGAGATGAATCTGCGCGGCAAGTTCCGCACCGATAGCTTGGGACGCTACTGCTTTGTGGGAATCAAACCCGTCTCCTACGCCATACCAGACGATGGACCAGTTGGGCAATTGCTACGAACACTGGGGCGTCATCCTTTCCGCCCTGCCCATATTCACCTGCTCATTTCAGCAGACGGTTTTGCACCGGTCACGACACACCTGTTTGTGAAGGGAGACCACTCAATGGTCAGATACACATGTTGTCCGTTTCTTCCTGTGTTGGCTACATCAGACATCCGTTCAAGAAAATGGCCCACTGAGAACGATTATCCGAGCGTGCTTGCATCATGCAAAGATGTAACGCCTACCCTATCCGGAGCGGATAGGCGAGGGGCTATGTTATAATCTTTTCATCATTATCCAACAGAGGAGCAGCGTGTCCGATACCCACGATTCCTACCAGGCGCTACGTTTCCGTGGTTTCCGTTTCTTACTCATTGGTATTTTTATTGCCGGGCTCGGCGAGAAGATGATCGATGTCGCCATCGGCTGGGAGCTCTACGAGCGGACAGGCTCCGCGCTTGTGCTTGGTGGCGTCGGATTGGCGCTGGTCATCCCCGTTATGCTCCTCTCTTTGCCGGCGGGCCATATCATTGACCGCTTCAACCGAAAATACATCGTCATCATCTCCCAAATCGTCCTGGCGCTGGTCTCGCTTGGTCTGACGACCTTATCCTTTACACGTGGCTCGCTGGTGCTGATCTACAGCTGCCTGGTGCTGTATGGCTGTGCGGCTGCCTTCAATAGCCCGGCCGCTTCTACACTGCTTCCCCAGGTCGTTGCGGAGAGCGCCTTCGAGAATGCGGCGACGTGGGATAGCAGCGTGGGGCAACTGGCTTCGGTACTTGGCCCGGCCCTGGGTGGCCTCCTGATCGCCCTACTGGGAGGCGCGACCTTCGTGTATGCGATCAATGCCGGGGTCATCCTGGTCTTCGTGTGCCTGCTCTTCTTCCTGCGAGAGATCAGGCAGGCTGCTCCCAGGCATGAGACAACCACGCTGCAATCGCTGGGCGAAGGTTTGAGGTTCCTGCGCAGCACCCAGGTCATCCTGGCCTCCATCACCCTCGATATGTTCGCGGTACTGCTGGGCGGCGCTACCACGCTGCTGCCCATCTATGCGAAGAATATCCTGCTTTGGCGTGGCGACCATCGTCTTTGGCCTCTCGCGCTGGTTCTGGCTCTCGCTGCTGATGCTCGCCCTGCTGGGTGGGTTCGATAATATCAGCGTCGTCATTCGCAGCACGCTGTTGATGACGCGCACGCCCAATGCCCTGCTTGGTCGCATTTCAGCCATCAACTTCATCTTTATCGGCGCATCCAACGAACTGGGCGGCTTCGAGTCCGGTCTGGTGGCGCAGTTCTTGGGCCCGGTCATCGCGGTCGTCGGCGGTGGCATTGGCACGGTCCTGGTGGTGCTGCTAGTCGCACTGATCTGGCCCGAAATGCGGCGGCTGGGCGCGATGAGCGTAGGTGTATAAAGCACATCACAGCAAGCGCGGTGTCTCTACTGGGTCGGGGTAAGAACAATGAGTGCAGCAAAGCACAGCATAGTCCGTGTGAAAGGTGAGTCAATCACGGGAGCCGCACGATGATAAGCAGTGAGCGTCTCTTTCAAGAAAGTACGCTAACTACCTTTTTCACGTGGGCCACATACTCACCTGCTGCGCAGGGTCGGCTACGGAAAGAATGGGAACCGCTGCTCCATGGTTGATCAACTCGGCGAGCAGTTTACCAGACATAAGCCCTTTCTCGAAACCTGAAGAACCAGGCCTGTGAGCAGGTAGAGATTGTCGAGGTGGGGGATCTGGCCGATGAGGGGGTGCAGATCGCGCGTAAAAGGCATCCAGCCAGCCCAGGTGCGGGTGATGGGGAGGTCTTGCAACTCCGGGAAGAGTTCAAGCGCATGAGCACGGTTGGTCTCGATGCCATCCAGGTCGGGAGCTTTGGGCGCGTCAAGTTGCCTGTCGCCGCCGATGATGATCTCGCCATCGCCCGTA
>WNGQ01005469.1_pt1 | contig 15638 bp, 12 predicted proteins | sample 5407661 | NCBI WGS metagenome assembly WNGQ01 (sample SAMN13153382, study PRJNA577476) | soil metagenome | isolation source: 60 cm soil or saprolite under Garry oak tree replicate 2 | place: USA:California | collected 2016-06-15 | reverse complement strand
CAGTCCCCTGGCTTCCAGACGAGCGGCAATGGAAGGCCACCTTGAAATATGTGCTCACCACATTCTCGATACGAGATCAAGCCATCGTGCTGCTGGCCCATGACGGAGCATTACGCCGCGAAGAGATTGTCCTCCTGCGTATTGATGATATCGACAGGAGGACGCATACCATCGCTATCCGTGCCGAAATCACGAAGAACCACATGCCGGGGATCATTGTCCTCTCCCATCCCACTTGGACGCGGCTTAAAGCGTATCTTGAGGAAGATCGTGCTGCCCTCGTCAAGTACTACCGAGCTGAGGCGAACGGGCCCATTTTTTTGTCGGACTCGCACCGCAACCCTGGCCAGCCCCTCACGAAGTGGACGGTCAAAGATATTTTTGATCGGATCAGCGATGCGCTCCATATTCCCCAACTGACGCCCCACAAGATGCGGCATTTGATGCTCACCGAGTTAAAAAAAGGCGGCATGGAACTGCTCGACGTGAGCCGCTACGCCCGTCATCGTAGGATGAGCAGCACGGAAATCTATCTGCACACCGATCTGTCTGATCTGGCGCGCCAGATCAACAAAGCCCATGAGCGTCTCGCCGCGCTCGTTGAGCAAGTGGAGGCAGAAACACATGATGAATGCTAGTGCTGCTTCCCAGTCGAGACAGTTTCCTCAAGAGTGGCACATGCCCATCGTTCCTGACAGCTACCCTGATCGCAGTCCGCAGATCACGAACGACGAGAAACGGCTCATGGAACAGTATGTCAGCGCTGCTGGAAAGACCATGACTGGGGGACGAGCAAAGCGCATCTTTGACCAACTCGCACGGTTTGAGCAGCCCTATGTTGATACTGTGAGATTGATCGCTCATACCAGGAATCTTTCCATTGGTCGTCGCCACCTCTTTACCTTCATGATCCAGACAGAACTGGCATTCTGGGCGTGGCCGAAAGAGGTCTGGATCGAAGTCATCCAAACCACCCCCAAAAAGCTACAGCCTCAAGGCGTTCGACTCTGGATGACCCTACTGGCGTATTTCTTCGGCGGTTTCCTCTACGTAGGAGCCTCGACTTCCTATGGGTTGATTGCCGATATCATCTTTGGAAAAACCAGGATGGATGCGCAGGTGGACAAACTGTACGCCCCGCTCCGCAGCATTAGCTATGACAAGGAATTCGGGGGATATCACCGATTTCGCTGGACGACGGCTTTTACTCTCCTGATCAATCGTCATCCCGCACCAGAAGCCCTCTCTGCCTCGACACTGGTCATGGTCTATGAGCTGGTGGCCCAGGTTGCCAGCATTGGACGGATTCGAGGGCGCCGAGCCTTGATGCATTTGCAACTGGCCTTGTGCGAATTGGATATTCTTGATGAGCCAGCCATCGTGGGTCCCACAAGGGAAGCCTCGCCACATCCCCTTGCTCTGCTGAAAGACGATGAATCGGTCGACTCGTTGTGGTTGGCATGGATACGAGCCTTCTGTGAACAAACTCCTCAGTACAGTGAGAGAATGCTTCGACATACCTGTTATCATATGCTGACAGCAGGCCGGTGGCTGAAAAAGACCCATCCAGAAGTGAAGGAGCCCGCGCAGTGGGATGAGGTCCTCGCATGGGAGTATGTCACGTACACCTGCCAAGCTCTGCGTGGGGATCAAGCATTACCCTCAAATACGAGATATGCACGATATCAAGCGTCACCCCAACAACTGAAGCCTGGTGCTATCCGAGCTCGTCTGTATGCGATGCGCGCCTTCTTTTCTCAACTGCAAAGACAAACGTATGTCGTCCAGGGGCAACCTCGCCTGAAAACCCAATTGAGCTGGCTTCCCCAAGAAGTTTTCAAATTGCCTGATGATGTGAGAGCTGCGCTCCAGCCCAATCCAAGAGATATTGCCGAAGATGCCTGGTTCAAATTGATCTGGGCGGCCTGTACCCTCTCGAAGGAACACCTGCGGGCTGCACGCATGTCGATCTATCCGTTGGCTTACTATCGAGTAGCAAGCTTGATATGGGTCACAACAGCTCGTCGTTCCGATGAAATTCGACGGCTCCAGATAGGATGTGTCCGTCGAGAATGGGCGCCAGAAATGCGTGATGAACAGGGCAACCAGCTCGAACCAGAGGCAGAGCTTGCTTACATCCGCATTCCAACCAACAAGTTCAGGGGTGAATTTTTTATCCCAGTGCCTTCCTATGTGGCAGATGCGATTGAAGTGTGGGAAAGCCTGCGCCCCCCGAACCAAAAGACATTGACCGATCGCAAGACCCGCAAGCCCACCCAGTATCTCTTCCAGTATCGCAACGAACTGATGGGGCGAAACTTCCTCAATGAGAGTGTAATCCCCCTCCTGTGCAGGCTGGCCGGAGTCAGCCAAACGGACGTCGTGGGACGCATCACCTCTCATCGGGCACGGGCGACCACAGCGACCTGGATGTACAAAATGGGCATGGCTCCAGCCGACATCGGCAAACTCTTAGGACATACCGATCCCCTCCGGTCTCTGCCATGGTATCTTCGGGAAGACAAGCATCGTCTGGGAAGAGCCTATCGCAAGGCCAACCCATTAGAGCGCTATGTTGCCGCCATCCTCGACACCAACGCGCACGCCAAGCAAGAACCCTGTGTCTTCTACTATCTAGCAGACGGCCCTGATGGCCGCCCCAGAATGTGCGGCAATCCCCACTTCTCGCGCTGTATCCATCAACTCCAGTGTATTGAATGTGAAGCCTTCATTGACCACGAGCAAGCTGAGACCATTGAAAAGCGCGAGGGGGCCATCGTGATCTCGGTGCCGATCCCGCTTCCGCCTCAGATGGTGGCTGAACTCAACGAACATGATGAGGCTGGAAGTGACACCACGACAAAACGAGAGCTGCTTCCACCTCCAATGCTTCCTAGCCCTGCCTTTCACTTCAACAAAAAAGGGCCACTGCGCTCTCCCACGACTGAAGCCGCGGAGGTGCAGGCACGGTTGCAGCAGGTGGAGGCGCAGATTGTCAAGAAGCAAGGGAAGGTGGACCAGCGCAGTGCCTCCATGCAAGCCCTGTTGCGAGAACGAGCCGAGCTTCAAGCGCATCTTGGCGAGCAGGAGAAAAGTCTCTAACTATTGGCGGAGCTGTTGAGTGAGCACATGCAACATCTTGCCATCTTTCCAATTCTTGGGTACTCTTTACTGTGAGAGAGGCACTCAAAGGTTGCTCCTTTGAGAAGGAGGACCTGGGTAAAACACATTCACGGTTCCTGGCCTCTCTCCCAACCAACCACCGGTATGCTCTCAAATACTGGCACGACAGCGAAGCGCCACACAGAGGGAAGATTGACATCTGGTTTAAGATGAGGAAGGAGAAGCAAGTCTGAGACGTGCAACCCCAGAGAAGAGACCGCAGACTCTGACCCACAGGAATAACCTGCCATTCCTGCCTTGGAGGAAGTCAAGCAATGGACGCAGAGGCAACCAGCCAGAAAGCACCTGAGAAGAGCGAAGTTGACAGCACCATCCTCTCTTCTCGATCCTTGTATCAACACGATCCCCTGCTCGTACTGCTCAAAGACAAGCTGCAACTGGGTACTTTTTGGATCGTCGTAGGGGGATTTTTCCTTGGAGGATTATTCAGCTTTTTCATCGCTCCTTTTACTAGAGGATTCCATCCGTTTGTCTCGCTGGGTGACACATTCGATCTGCTGCTGTTCACCCTCGCCAATACCTTTAGCTTACTCATCAATCTGCTGCTTCCAGCCTCTATAGCCTCGATCTTCAACACCTTGCGAGCTAATGGAGCAATCGGATCGCCTCGAAAGGAGCGATTGGGTGCAATGTCCTATGCACGCTTTTTGCAACATATGATCGCCTGGGTGGATAGTCGGTGGTGGAGTATTGCCATTGTGATGGTCACTATCTTGTATTATCTCTACACTCTTTTCATCAACAATCCACAATCCTTAACCCTCCTACCTTTGTTGTTACTCGTGAATTTTGTCCTGGTATTTTTGCCTGAAATATACTTTCTCTTTTTCGGGTGGCTCCGAGTGCTGTTTCTCCTCATCTTTGTCAATCGGTTGTTTTTCCTGTTCAACATTCGCGTCAGGCCCCTGCATGCCGATGGCTCTGGTGGTTTGGCTGCTCTTGGTCTGATGTGGTGGATGAGTGCAGCCCTCTTGTTTGTGACTGCCATGTTATTATTTGCAGTTCCTGGACACCTTTCAGCGCGTTTATCACTCCTCGAGATCATCGGTGTAACGATTGGTTATCTGACTATAGTCATAATACTCGTCATCGGGTGGTTAGCCTTGCCTCATCATATCATGATCCAGGCCCGGAATGAACATTTGAAGCCGATCACAGAGGAATACGAGCAAGTACTCATGGAGACGAGGCCAGCAGGGGATGAAGAAACTGTGCAGATTGTGGCAGGCACAGAGCGCTTATCTGCGCTCAAGCAGCGCTATGAGTTGGTGCGCGATACCTTCCCGACGTGGCCCCTCCAGATTGTGGAAATGCGCCGCTTGACGGTCGCTTTATTCTTACCTGCCATCATCTCGTTGCTTCCAGCTCTTTTCAGTGTGTTCACGAAGTAGTGACAAGGGCGGGAAGCGGTACGTTTTCCTGTTCCGACGACTTCGATCGGCTTCACAAACCTTGTTGTCTCATGTCGAGCGGGACTCGTGGTTGCTTGTGAGCACTCTTGAGAAGACTGGTGGCGGTTCAACACACCTGGCGCCACGCCGAATGGCTGAGATTGTTTTGCGGACGAGCGGTTTGACTTTCCTCAGTTTATCCCTCATAACTCTCAGTTTGTTGGTCGGCACCCGAAGATAACAGAACTCCTCAGCGGGTTCCACTTGCATCCCCTGGGCATCGCGCATTTCTGGTGCCCATTCCCGTCGCACACATCCGACGCTGAGCCGTCTGATCTCATCCCTTCGGCGCGCTGCTGTAATCCAGATCAAACAGGCAGCCCGATAGTAGGCTAAGGGATAGTTAAAGATGCTGGACCCCTCCAGGTGCTCTTTCGAGAGCGTACAAGCCGCCCAGATGAGCTTGAACCAGGTGTCTTCGGCCACATCTCTTGGATTGGGCTGGTGAGCGGCTCTGATGTCATCTGGGGTCTTGAATGCCTCATGTGGCACCCAGGTGAGATGGAGTTTCGGGGTGTAGAGGCCCTCTACCGTGTATCCTCGTCTTTGCAGCGTCGAAAAGAAGACTCGCATGGCTTGCAAGCGATGATTCATGCCCGTTGGACTCAATTGTTGAGGCGCTTCTTGAAACTTTGCATAGCTGGCATGTCTGGGAGACATGTAATCTCCGCGCCTCGCCTGACAGGTGTAGGTGACGTATTCAGCTGCCAGCGCTTCGTTCCACTGCAAGGGGTGAGTGATCTCAGGATGGGTTTCTTTCAGCCATCGACCAGCGATGATCAGATAGCAGCACGTTTCCCGCAAGGTTTTCTCAATTTGATGGGGTGTTTGCTCGTAAAAGGCACACACCCAGGCCAGCCAGGTTGGATCAACGGTGGGATCGTTTTGCCACAAGGTGGGTGGATAGGTTGACTGCTTACCCTTTGGGATGAAGATGACCGGCTCATCCAGAGCACCCAGATGGCACAACGCGGTTTGGAGGCGAACGAGATCTTGTTGCCTGTCCACCCTTGCTCTGGGCAGGACTGAGGGAAGGAGTTCATTGACGGCAAGGATGGTCTGGGCAGAAAGCGCTTCGGCGTAGGGGGATCGATTGACTAACATGGCCAGGGCACAGACGCGGCGAAAACGCTTTTTCTCCTCCCCATGCTCTGAGTAGCCCAGTGCAGCCAGCGGCGCATGCAGTTTGTTGGCTTCGGCGCCGATCCTGTCCTCGCCAAAAATGGCATCAGCCATCTCGATATATGGGGTCCCTTCCCCTGTATACAGGCAGCCCGAAAACAGATAGGCAAGCATCAGCATCCCAAAGCGCATGCCCTCATTGCGGTGGCTTCCTCCTGTCGTGGTCTGGATCACCTGACTCCAGGTTGCTGGCGACCAAGCCCAGAACGCAGTCCTGGTTTGGGCCATATACCTGAACACATGACGACGTGATCGCGCTGTCACTTGATCGTATTTGGTGTGTAACCGGAGGGCATCACGAAAGGGCTGATCAAACCGTGCTAACTTCGCAAGAAGAGCACCGGCGAGTCCACCGGTAACGTGATTGGCGGGCGTGGCATAGAAGTTCATGAGGGCCGCTTCTTCATCCGTCACCGATGAATCAGAATGGGGGTAGTTTTCCAGCGTGATCGGCATGCGCCACACAGGGACAGAAACAGCGCGCCGACTTTCGGTGCTAGGACTGGTGGTCATGGTCTTCTCCTTCCTCTACCTGCGCGAGCAGTTTCTCAATATGTTGATGCACCTTGTTCACCTGGCGCGCCAGGTCAGAAAGATCGGTATGCAGGTAGATTTCGGTGCTCGCAATCTTCCGATGGCGCGCATAGCGGCTCACATCTAGCAGATCCATCCCACTTTTTTTGAGTTCGGTGAGCATCAAATGGCGCATCTTGTGCGGCGTCAGCTGGGGAATCTGGAGAGCATCGCTGATCCGGTCAAAAATATCTTTGACGGTCCATTTCGAGAGGGGCTGGCCAGGGTTACGGTGCGAGTCCGACAAAAAAATGGGGCCATTGGCTTCGGCTCCAAAGGCCGCAACAAGGGCGGCGCGGTCCTCCTCTACGTACTCTTTGAGGCGCGTCCAGGTTGGCTGAGATAGGACGATCGTCCCCGGCATCTTGTTCTTGGAGATGGCTGCTCGAACGGTCATGGTATGCATCCGCCAGTCGATGTCATCCACACGCAGCTACACAATTTCTTCTCGCCGCAGTGCTCCATCGTGCGCGAGCAGCACGATCGCTTGATCCCTCGTCGAGAGCGTGGTGAGCACATATTTCAAGATAGCTGCCCACTGGCGCTCGTCCGGAATCCAAGGGATGGAGACTGGCGTCGAAACGAGTCCGCGCTCGTGTCCACGCACGCCTTCACGAACTGGATTGATGGGGTCATGGCGATGACGGAGCCGGATCGCCCAGTGGTAAAAGCCCCGCAAAGCACTGAGGCGCCGCCGGATGGTCGCAGGAGCAAGTTGTGATCCGGTCAGATAGGTGATCTTGCTTCGATCAGAGCGTTGCGCCTCGCGTTTCCACAGCCAATCTACATAGTCAGCAATACAGTTTTCATCAGCTTCGAGCAGTTCTGAGAAGGGAAGCTCTGGAAAAGCCAACAAAAAATCGTTGAGATTACGGCTGTAGTTCTCGATGGTACTCCGAGCTTTTCGTTCTTTGGCAAGTTGCTCAATGAAAGCCCTCACAAGAGGAGTTTGAGCAACCAGAGGGCAACAGCCCCAGTTCACATCGGACATCTCTCTTGCCTCCTCTCGTATTAGATCGGATGGTCTATCAGTATCTCATAAAGTAATCCCTCTTAACATCTAAGAGATCCACTACCCTTCTCCTCTCCAGGTTCACCAGGATGGTGCCGAACCGATGGCCTCGGCGAAAACTCCAATCATCTATTCCGAGAAACACCACCGATCCCAGCGAGATCTCCGGGAGATCCATGATGCGGCGTAGGATCGTTTGGCGAGTGGTCTGTATGCCCAAGCGGGCAGCGAGCTTGGCACCCCCTTTGCCACAGGTTGCCAGTCCAATGGAAGTGAGTTGCTGGCAATAGCGGATCGTCATCCTCGCCCATGGCTCCACAAAGGTCGAGATGCGCTCGGCGAAGACTTTCCGCTGACAAAGAGGATTGCGGCAGGAGAACTTGCGGGCGGTCAGGAAAAGCTGGACCCGGCGCCCTGCGCAGGGAACATCTCGCAGAACCCGGCGATAGTGACAATGGATCGATGATGACGGCTCAGAACAGAGTGGGCAACATGACGTGGGACAGGTAGCAATGACCTCAACAATGATAGCGTTGTCAGTGATCTGGATCTGCTCCACGACCATCCCGTCGGGCAAGGAAAACAAGGATGTCCCTTCCATTACGACCTCATTCTTGCTGATGAAAGACGCTTCTAGAAGAGACTATATCACTGTTTCTCAATGGGGCACTAGACAAGCGAACAGTAAGCCCCCGAAGTGGCCATGAGCCATGGAATTTTAACATTTACACAACGGGCATTGCACACGGCTGTAAATTACAAAATTCGGTGTCGTACTTTTTTCCTCACTGCATGTCGTATCCAGTTATCTTCCTGCTTGGAAACTGATCACGTACGACAGCTCATAGAAAACCAAAGTACGACACCGAATTTTGTAATTTACACACATGCCTCGCCGAGTGAACGAGTATTGAGGGCAAACGCGACTGGACGTGCACAGTGGCAGTGTTCGGCTTCGGGCAACTGAGCGGGACCGGCGGGAGTTCTGTGCTCATGTAGCGTAAAGATGGCGATGAGTGCAGCCAGAAGCGCGCAGCCCGCGCACACAAACACCCCAGCTTGAAAGCCCCCGACCAGCGCATTCTGGATGGATTGCTGGGCATGGGGGCTTGCTTGCAGCAAAACAGCAGTGCGCGCGCCTATCACCGTGGAGACCAGGGCCATTCCAACACTAGCTCCGATCTGCTGGCTGGTATTGACCAGCCCTGAGGCCAGACCTTGCTCTTTTGCAGCAACCCCGCTGGTTGCGGCGACAAAAATCCCTGGGAAAATACATCCAAAACCGACGGCCAAGAGCAGTGTCCCTAGAAGAACAGTACTGAGAAAGCTGCCGCCCCCACTGATTCTCATCAAGAGGAGGAGCCCAAGTAGAACAACGAAGAGTCCCCCAAGCATTAACCAGAAGACGCCGAAACGCGCGATCTGGCGTGAGACGACGTTCGAGATCACCATCAAAGTCAGCGCCATCGGAAGAAAGGCCAGGCCGGTAGTAATCGCCGAATAATGGAGCGTTTGCTGCATATAGAGGGTCAAAACAAACAACAGGGGGACAAAAGTGGCTGCAGTGAAGAAATTCACCATGTTGCCGCCGGAAAGCGCGCGCAGGCGAAAGATCCCAAAGCGAACCAACGGCTCACGTGAGCGCCATTCAACCAGGACAAAGGTCAGCAGCAAAAGAACGCATAGTACCAGGAAAAGTAGTTCAGCCCCTGAGATCCAACCCAGCGTGTTCCCTTCGGCTAGCAGGGAGACCAGAGCGATCAGCCCAGCCGTCACGAGGAACGCACCAAGTACATCGAGATGCCGATGCTCGGTGCTCGTGCTGGTTTCAGGCAAGAAAATCGGCGTGAGGGCGAGCGCTAGCAGCCCAACCGGGACATTGACGAACATCACCCAGCGCCAACCGAGTCCGGCCACCAGCAGCCCTCCCAATAGCGCGCCCACCGCGAAGCCCAGGGAACTGATGGAGCCGGTGATCCCGAAGGCGCGGTTGCGTGCTGGCCCTTCCTCAAAAAGCGTGGTGATGAGTGAGAGGGTTGTCGGGGCGACTAGGGCCGCGCCCAATCCCTGAATGCCACGAATCACGATAAACCAGAGGCCCGAGGGCGCCAGACCCCCCGCCAGCGAAGCCAAGGAGAAGAGCGCCAAGCCTCCCATAAAGAGCCGGCGACGGCCAAACAGATCGCCCGCCCGCCCACTTAATAGGAGAAAACTGCCAAAGGTAAGCGAGTAGATACTGACGATCCATTGCAGCGTTGCGGTCGAGAAGCCAAAGTCACGCTGCATCGAGGGCAGGGCAACATTGACAATGGAAGCGTCCAGAATGACCATAAAACGCGCTAGGCACAGCAGCGCAAAAGCGAAACGCTGGCTCTGCACGTCTTGCACTCCCGTGTGACTCGTGGTGGCTATCATCAGGTTCCTCCTGTGTCCAAAAAGATCGCGGGCCGATGCTCCCAGCCGCTCACTTCTGGTCCGTGGCGAGCGTGTTAACGATAGTCCTGGCAAGCAATCCGCCTGAGGCGGGTTGCTGACCGGTGAAGAGGTTTCCATCGACGGCGACATGCGGGGTATACGGCTCGCCTTCGTCATAGATGCCGCCTCGTTCGACGAGGCGGTCCTGGAGGTACCAGGGCACAAATTTGGGCAGATGAAACAACTGTTCTTCGAGGTACTTCTCCTCTTTGTTCGAGAAGCCGGTCACGCGCCGGCCAGCAACAAGATAGGACCCATCGGAAAGCCGGACATTGGTCAGCGCCGCTGATCCGTGGCACACCGCCGAGACGATCTTGCCCCTCTCCCACATCACTCGCACGAAGGCGATGATATCGGGGTCGTCAGGGAAGTCCCACATAGCACCCGCGCCGCCAACGAAGTAGATGACGTCGTAGTCGGCTGGGTCCACCTCCGACAGCCTGGAGGTGTGGGCGAGCTGCGCCATCACGTCCGGGTCGCTGTAGAAGTCGATGCTGATCTGGTCGTTGCGGTTGCTGCTCACCTCGCTGTGAGGGTCAGAAAGCGGGTCCACAGGCGGCGTACCGCCCTTGACGCTGGCCAGATCGATGTGGTAGCCAGCCTTCTCGAACTCCCGGTGGGCGTGGGTGAACTCGCTGGTCCAGTAGCCGGTTTTTCGGCCAGTATCGCCGAGCTGGTCGTTGCTGGTGAGCACTTGTAGAACTCTTGTCATGGGATTCTCCTCGGTAAAATGCTTTCTCGCTGAGCGCGGGAAAGCGGGCCTGCATCCAGGAAGCCTGGGTGCGTTGGAAGGACCTGGAAGACGAAGCCCAATGGCTTCCCACAGTTCCTGATACCATGCATGAATCTCCTTTCTGCTCAGGTCTTGCTCGTCTTCACGTACAGAATCGCTCCTCTGTTCCGAACGTCCCGACATCGGCTCGGATGGGTGGGAGCAGGAGAGGACGCGCCCTCTCGCTCAACTGTCCGCCCGCTCGTGGAGATAGACCACTTCGTAGGTGTGGGGGTCGATGCGTGAGGCGTGCTGACCTAATTGCGCGAAGTCCGCGCTATGCCTCTTCAGGAAGCTGTCAAAGTCCGCGTTGGAATTCCAGTGCGCGTAGTTGATGACGCGGGCGCCGTCTGTACTTTTGTGCAGCGCCGCTCCGATGAAGCCAGGCTCATCCTGAATCTTCTCGGTGAAGCGAATCCACGCCTCGATCAGCTCCTGTTGCTGCTCAGGTTTGGTCTCAAAGACATTAATCAACGTCACCAAGTTGCTCTCTCTGGTAATACGCATATCTTCCTCCTTGCCGAATCATGAACGACTTCTTTGTTCACAGGGATCTGGCTCTCCCTGTCCTGGCGTCCGACTCCAGCGAGAGCAGGGTCAGGCCAAGGGACCGAATGCGCAGGAGAAGCGCATAGAGAGCCGCCTGGTCCTTGAGAAAACCAGAGAGTCTGGACGTGCCATCTTCCTCCTGCACAATCTGTAATCCCTCGAACCATGCCCGGCCTGGGATGAATCGAGATGCCCTTTGACGCGGATACGATAGTTCATACGCTTCTCTGCTCCGCTCTCTGTGACTCCTGTTTGTCCAAAGTATACCGTGCCATCGTACCTGTACATGGTAGCCGAAAGGATACCTTGAAGGAGTATTTTCCAGGGGAAGCAGGAGAACGGGAAAGCACAGCCAGGAATCAAAAGGAGACTCGAAAATCCCGGCAGAACCGTCCACCCTCGGCAGGAGAGGCAGCGCTTCGGGCAAGCTCCCTACTCTTCAAGCAACGAGGCCTCCCGTGCTCGCACAACGGCTTGCGTTCTGTTCTCTGCCCCGAGCTTGGAGAGAATGGTGGCGACATGTTTCTTCGCGGTCGAGAGCTGGATGACGAGTCGGTCGGCAATGTCCTGATTCGTTGTGCCCTCTGCTAGCAGATGTAAGACGCGTCGCTCCTGAGGGGTGAGCGGGGAGAGCGGCAAGGCAGCCTCTTCTGATGGGGAGCGTGGTGGGTGTGCTGTGGCTCTGGCAAAGGAGCGGAGCAGCGTCTGCACATACACCGCGCGTGCTTCCTCTTGGATTTCAGGCACGAGGCTTTTCAGCAGGCGTTCCATGATCGGGCCCTCGTCCAGAAAGAGCCGTTGATACCCCTCGGAGCGGGCCTGTGCCAGCGCCTGTTGCAGCGTTTCTCCGGCGAGATCTCGCCTCTCGCTTGCCTCGTACGCGAGCGCTTCCAGAACCAGGATACCTAGGGCGCTGTGCCTGCGCTCCTCTGCTCGTGCCTCCTGCCTCCAATGCGTGAGCATATCGAGCGCCTCTTGCGGTTGACCCTGGGCGATCCGCAGGCGAGCGAGGAGCAAGACCTCCTCCTCCCGCCTGCTGAGCGCAAGGGGGTCGGCTCCTTGCCTCGTCATCGTCGCCCATTGCTCGACCTGGTCCAGGTTCCCCATCGAGAGCGCGAGCCAGGCCCGACATAGGTGGAGTTCCCGCAGCATTTCCGGTCGAGAGGCTTGTACCACTCGCTCCTCCAGGAGTTCTCGCGCCTGCTTGCCTTCTCCGCATGCCAGGAGGAGACGCGGCTGCAACAGCAGCCCGGGGGTGAGGAGAGGAATCCATTCCGACGGCTCCTGGAGGGCCTCGCGCAGATACTGCTGCGCCGCTGCAAGATCATTCCACTCATAGGCGAGTGCTGCCAGGCCGTAGAGGGCTGGTCGTTCATAGTACGTCTCCCTGGCTCCCGTCTCTAGGGTGAGTTGGAGGCGGGTGAGAGCCTGTCGCTCCCCCGGACTGGCTACTGCCTGCCGGAAGTAGCAGGCAGCCAGGTGCAACTCGCCTCGGCTCAAGCACACGTCGCCAAGCATCACCAGGGCGAACTGCTTGCCGGGGAGAGAGCCAGAGGTTTCATACAGGGCCAGCCCTTGCTGCAGGAACTGCTGGGCGCGAGTCAGCTGACCAGCCACCGCTTCCTCCGTTCCTCTTAAGGAGAGCGCATGCCCACGCCATTGTCTCTCACCCTCGGGCAACAGGGTTAGCGCTTGCCGGGCCAGGGCGAACGCCTGGGCAAGCTCGCCTCGAAAACTCATGAGGACAGCCCGTGCCGTCAGCGCCGCCCCGAGTCCGGCCTGATTGCCCTGGGATTGAAAGCCGTGTTCCGCCAGCAGCAGGGGTCTTTCCACCAGCTCCAGGGTATGGGGCCCGCGCCGAGAAGTGAGGACGATGGCATTGACAGAGATGAAACTGAGGTCTGGCCGAGCACGCAGCACCTCTTCGGGGAGGCGCGCGACCCAGCGGCGCAGCAGGTGATACTCATTGCGCCAGCTCTGCGGGACGAGGAAACGCTCAAGCAGGTCAGCAGCGTGCGCAAAGTCGCGGGCTGTGAGTGCATGGGGAATGGCCTCGTGCAGCAAGCCTTGCGCTTCATAAAAGCGGGCAGCGCGACGGTGCAACAGGGATACCTGCTCCGGCTGCGTCGCCTGTAACCGCGCGAGCAGCGCTTCCCGAAAGAGAGGGTGAAAGCGATACCACTGCCGCTCGTCGTCCAGTGGCACCAGAAAGAGGTTGGCTCGCGCCAGCGCTTCCAGCATCTCCTGGCTCGCCTGCTCCCCGGTGACTGCCTGGCAGAGGGCTGCGTTCATCTGCGTGAGAACCGCTGTCTGTAGGAGGAACTGCTGGATGGCAGGCGGTTGCCGCTGGAGAATACCCTCCTGCACGTAGTCCACAATGAAGCGGTGACTCCCACTCAAGGCCCGGACAAAAGCGGAGGGGTCCGCGTGCCCGCGCAAGGAGAGCGCAGCCAGTTGCAGTCCTGCAATCCAGCCTTCGGTGCGGCTCTGGAGTTGTCCCACGTCTTCCTCTTCAAGCCGCAACCCCATGGTCTGCCGGAGAAAGCTGGTGGCCTCTTGCTCACTCAACCGCAAATCGCCGTCCCGGATCTCAACCATCTGCCCGCGCGCGCGTCGGCGAGACAACGCCAGCGGAGGATCAACGCGACTGGAGAGCAGCAGGTGGAGCGTGCTGGGAAGATGATCGAGTAGGAACACAAGCGACTCGTGGATCGTCTGTTCTTCGATCAGGTGATAGTCATCCAGAATGAGCGTCGTCTCGGAGGATAGCGCGGCCAGCTCGTTGATCAGCGCCGTCAGGACCGTCGAGAGTGTTGGCGGTTGTGGCGCTTCGAGCTGTGCCAGCACCGCTTCACCAACAGAGGCCGTCCTGGTGCGCAGCGCCGCGATGACAACCACCCAAAAGCGCGTTGGGTCATCGTCCTGTTCCTCCAAGGAGAGCCAGGCAACCTGGCCTGGGCTTTGGCTGGCCCAGGCTGCCAGCAGCGTGGTTTTGCCAAAGCCGGCAGAAGCAGAGAGCAAGGTCAAGGGAAGCGAACGACCCTGGTTGAGACGCTCGATCAAGTGCGGGCGTTGGAGCAGTCTGGCACGAACCTGTGGAGGGGCAAACTTTGTGACGGGCAAGTGCGGCTCTCGCATGATAGAGCATCCTTTCTCTTCGGCAGCTCGGCAAACTCCTGGTGTCTTCTGCGCGAAGGATTCCTTTCTGTGGCTCTCTCTGGAAGAGTCATCATTGTCTCACCAAACCAAGCAGCCTGTTGAAAAAGCCTTTGATGGATGAGTCTACCTTACAATCACGCTCTCAGTTACTGTGAGTGGGGACAGCAAGCCCTTCTCCCAACGAGAGGACATGTCCGATTGGTCGGCAATCGAGGATGGTTCAGAGATGTGTTCCATAAGATTTCCTTTCCTTTCATGTCATGCGCTTTCCATGTCTACGAGCGTTCTTGGCCTGTTCTTGCCGTTCATCATTTATCCTCCAACCACGCCCCAGTCTGTTTTTCCTGTGGCCGACCAACGCGTCGATGTCAGAGGGGCCTGTAGTTTGCGTCGGTCATGCGGAGGGAACCGGAGGACACCCTTGACTGGGGAAAGCGAACGCGTTCTTCCACAGTCAGGACATTCCACCGATGTGACGGAACTGGCCGTAAATCGTTTGAGATCGATGGCAACCACCGTTCTAGAAAACGTGCATTTAGGTAATGCGCTCGTTTGCACTGGTTCTTCCGCTGTTTCCACCGTTTTCGTCGTGTTCTGTTGTTCGTTTTCCGGGGGCGTTTGCTGTTCGGACTCTTTCCCATTCGCACTTGCTGGTTCTGCTCCATCTGGTTGGGGAACTTCAACACTTGGTCCGGCTCCATCAATGATCCGAAGCGTATCATGGCGCAGCACAAGAAGCTCTGCGGCGGACTTGAGCCGCTCGGCCTGCACATCGGAATCCTGTACCTCATACGACCATTCCAAGACAGTCGTTACCAACTTCATCAGGTTATCCATCGTCACGCGGCCTGAGTGGGTCGGGTCGAGGACCGGTTGCGTCAGCCAAGTGTAGATCGTACCTGCCCATTGGCGCAAGTTGAGCTGCGGAAAGAGTGGCTGGTACACCGTTTCTAGGGTGGCTAGGATGTCGCGCACTTCTTCGCTGGTGTGACCTGCAATGCGGCAGAAAGGTTCGAGTTTGTCGAAGCGGCGGCGGAATTGGAGCCAGGTGGGATCAGGCAGATCGAGCGTCTCCTTCAAGGGAATCGTGGCGCCACGTCCAGCCGCAACCAAACACAACCCAAGCGGATGATCGTACTGTAAGCGCCCCTGGTCCGTCACTTCCTTGATGAACATCAGGTGCTCAAGCGAGAGATCGTGAGCATCATCCACAATCAGGCACTCGGTGCCATATTGGTGCAGGTGGCCCATGAGTTTGGGCTTGCGGGTGCTCCAATGTCCT
>WNGQ01003571.1_pt1 | contig 15639 bp, 16 predicted proteins | sample 5407661 | NCBI WGS metagenome assembly WNGQ01 (sample SAMN13153382, study PRJNA577476) | soil metagenome | isolation source: 60 cm soil or saprolite under Garry oak tree replicate 2 | place: USA:California | collected 2016-06-15 | reverse complement strand
CCCGCTGCCCACCTCAACAAAACAGACTGGACTCGCGAGATTAGTGGGACCGTGATGCGTTGCCTCCATGGTGACCTCGATCGACAGCCCCAGTCGGTTGACCTCACTGGTCAACGTGGTGAGAGCTGATTGTATCCGGAATGGTTCTACGAACGAGACCTGTTCTGGCTGGCCTCCATAGAGGGCCTCGCTAGTCAGGTTCCCGGTTGCGTGAACAGTCAGGGCCGGTGTATCCGTATTGCTTCGATGCTTGGAAACAAAGATGATTGGCCCAGGGTTTTCTGGGAGATCTGTCGTCTCGGCGTAGATTACTTCTCTTCCGAGAATCAAAAGTTGGACGTCGTTATTCTTGTCTGCGTAGAATTCCTGTTGGCCCGCGATGGTCTGTTTAGTGATTCCTGTTTGTTGGATAATCTGCTGCGCGATGTTGAAAGATGCCTGGTCGGTTCTTGAAGCTACTACCAACGGTCTCGGGGGCTGCAACCTGGGCTTAGAGAATCAGGCTGAGAATCGCCTTTGAAGTGTGGAGCCTGTTCTCCGCCTCGTCCCAAACAGCCGACCGTGGACCATCAATAACGTCCGCGGTAACCTCTTCGCCTCTATGGGCTGGAAGGCAGTGGAGAAAGATCGCATCGGGCTTGGCCCTGGAAAACAGGGCAGTGTTGACCTGGTATTTTGGAATGAATGTGCTGAGCCTCTCCTGCTTGTCCTTTTCCATGCCCATCGATACGAACGTATCAGTGTAGACCGCGTCTGCTCCGGTTACGGCTTGTTCCGGGTCCTCTAGAATCTTGACCTCGGATCCTGTTTCTGACGCAGCCTCCTCGGCATCCTTGACAGCCTCTGAGTCAGGTCCGAATCCTACGGGTCGGGCGACTCGTATGTTCACGCCCGTCTTGGCGCAGCCAATCATTAGACTGTTGCAGACATTGTTTCCATCTCCAACATAGGCTAGCGTCAGACCCTTGAGTTTCCTCTTGTACTGGAGAAGCGTGTGAAGGTCCGCGAGGGTCTGGCATGGATGATAACTGTCCGAGAGCCCATTGATCACAGGAGCATCAGCCTGCTCAGCAAGCTCCTCCAGATCGCTATGAGCGAACACCCGCGCCATTATCGCGTCAACATATCGGTCTAACACCTTCGCTGTGTCCGAGATCGTTTCTCCTCTTCCGAGCTGCATCTCATTCCAGCTAAGGTTCATCGCGTGGCCACCAAGATCGCTTACGGCTGTCTCGAACGAGGCTCGTGTCCTTGTGGAAGGCTTTTGGAATATCATCGCCACCGTCTTGCCTCTAAGCCTCTGAGGAGGTCGCTTCTGGCGGGATAGAATCAGGGATCGCTTGAGAATCTGATTAATGTCCTTACCACTGAGCTCACCGAGCGTCAGAATATCCCTTCCCTTGAGACCGGGCAATGCTTTTTCCACCCTATTTCTGGCGAGAAACCTTTCGGCTGTATAATAACAAGACGATTCTCAACAAGCCGTAGTAAGGAAATCAAACTTAAATCGGAAAGACGGGGGACGATGACCTAAGGTATTCGAATATGGTCTCTCTAGAAATCACGTACTGCCAGCCTTGCGGCCATCAGCCCCGAGCGGTCGAACTGGTCAATCAACTATTGTCAACCTACGGCATGCCACTAAACCGAAACCTGGACGTGGTCTTGAAACCTGCAGACAAAGGAGTCTTCGACGTAGTGCTCGACGGAAAACTGATCTTCTCCCGGAAAGAGGTTGGGAGATTTCCCACCTTTGACGAGATCAAGACTCAGATCGAACCAAAGCTAGCAGTCCAACTCAGCGTGTAGGACGAAATCAGCCCCGTTCTGGATGCATGACGTTAATCATACCGGACGGGCTAGTGGTTGTATTGCCCGCCCTGGTTGTGAGGAGGCATGACCTCGCCCTTACGTACGAAGGGATCGTTCTTTCCCAAAAGATACCCGTCATTGTCACAGAAGTAAGTGTTGACCCGACGTATCCAGCGCATATCAGCCCCGCACCGCGGGCAGACAACACTTGCCGTTTTCGTAGCCGTTCTGCCAGCCTTAACTTCGAGCCCGAGCGATTTTTGTCGCCAGAACTCAGGCTTCCGCTTCACATCTACCCAAGAGAGCTTGTCTACAACCGCAACTCCTTCTTCGTTGGTCCCAACTGTTACGACTTTCATCCAAACAATCTCGGAGGATGACTTCGCTTGACGCGCTTCCCATTTGGAGCCACACTTCGTACACAAGATGAAAGCCCCCTCCGAAGACACGCTCATCGAACCCATCGCATGGCAAAAAGGGCATGCTGGGAAATACTGGCCGACCTGGCTAACCAGAAGTTTTCCCGGCACCGCATCGGATACTGTTGAAAGTTGGCCAGGGTTGGAGTGGAGCAGAGCAGTCCAGACCTTAGACTATTCTGGTTCTATTGATCTTCTTATTCTGGAAGGAGTAACGACGAAGTGTAGTTTGTTCTCCGAAGCCGCACGCTGCACATCTCTTCTTGGTCTTGTGGTATGCATGGCGGCCGCATCTTCGGCAACGCATGTGCGTTCCCTTGCCTCCAGCCTTGCCGAAACTTGTCGTTCCCTTAGTCACAGCACAGCACTATTTGCCCGACCCTGTCAGCGTCTAAAGATAAACGTTCCACCCTGAGGTAACCGGTTCGCGATTAGACAGCTCAATAACCTCATGCGAACGAGTCGCCCCGAAGGACGTTTAAGAGCCACTTCTACAGTGCACGATGAGCAGAAATCAATATGGAATCTACAACAACAGTAACCCGACCAGCTCCCCAATACCATACAATCGTTCACTTCGAAATCCCCGCAAAGGACCCATCAACAGTAGCACGATTCTACGAGCAACTCTTCGGCTGGAAATTCAACAAAATGGAAACAGGCGGAAACATGGACTATTGGCTGATCAGCCACAAAGACGCAAAATCGCCCAACGAAACAATGGGAGGCCTCTACAAGCCCGACGCGAACATGTCCCAGCAAGGAATCCTCAACTACATTGGAGTCAAATCCATCGACGAATCCTTGAAACAAGCAACTAGCTTAGGCGCGACCGTCGCCATGCCAAAGCAGGAAATACCGAACATTGGCTACTTCGCGATACTAGCGGACCCCAATGGCAACGCATTCGCCCTGTTCCAATCATCAAGTGGCATGTAGCCCCCATCTCCCTCGAACACCCGTCCTCATTTTTTCTCCTCTAGACTAGGCGGCACAATACTGCATACTCGGCCTATGAGAATCGGACAAGACGACGATCTTTCTATCTCCCCTTTCCAAGGGAGGAGCGAAGTTCCGACAGGACGGCTTGGACGGCCTTCATGGTTTCCTCAGAGTCTTTTGTCGGCTGATCATAAAGTTCTCTGGGAGGACTTTCATTCGTCAAGGCGTGAAATTCTCTCGCCCATTCGCTCGGGATCGTGTCGTCTAGAGAAGAACCGGCTAGTGTGGCAAATGCGAAGGCCCAGACTCTTGGAACGTTTGCGAGGGTGTAGCCTCCTCCTCCGAACAGAAGAAGCCGACCTTCACACAACTCGTGCGCAAGCCCGTGCATTTCTCTGATTATGCTTGCGTAGGTTTCAGTGGTCATTCTGAGATGTGCTAGTCTGTCGTCAACATGCCCGTCTGCTCCACACTGCACAAGGATGATCTCGGGATTGAATTTTCGGACCAAGTCCGGGACGACGGTCTGGAATGCGCGGAGGTAGGCCTCGTCCCCCGTGCCTGGAGGGAGTGGTACGTTGACTTTGAGTCCCGCCGCTTTTCCTACACCCGTCTCGTCGGGAAAACCTGTGCCTGGGGAGAGGTATCTTACGCTCTCGTGAAAGTCTATGTCAAGAACTCCTGGGTCATCATAGAAGCCGTACATGACCCCGTCTCCGTGATGAGCGTCAATGTCGAGGTATACGACTCTCTTGACTCCGTGTATGGATTTCAAATGTGCAATCGAGACCGCAGGGTCGTTGAAGATGCAGAATCCGGAAGCACGCTCGGGGTGTGCGTGGTGGAGGCCCCCTGAAGGGTTGAAGGCATGGACGAATTCTCCCCGCATCAAAAGATCGCAGGCCTTGAGAGAGGCACCAACAACGAGGCTCGTCGCTTCATAACAGCCCTTGAAGGCAGGCGTGTCTCCGAAATCGAGAAGCCCGGTACCTTTCTCGCTGTACCTCTTAACGAGGTTGACATACTCCTTCTGGTGGAAGCCGAGGATCTGTTGTTCAGTTGCTGCTTCGGGTTCTCGGGTTGAGATGGTCGGCTCTTTCAGAATACCCTTCGCCGTTAGGAGGTCGTAAGTCAGCTTGACTCGTATTGGCCGAAGGGGATGACTTGGTCCCAGGTTGTAGTCGAGAAAACGGTCGCTGTAGATGAGTGCTGTTTTTCCGCCCAAGGATCCGCTTCGCTACTCGACCCGCGCGTGGGGCAGTGGTGATTTCTCGTAGAGTCGGACCGACCTGATATTAGCGAATTCGAGAAGACCATACCTAGACAATTCTCTACCAACCCCACTGTTCTTCACTCCTCCGAAAGGCATCCGAGGATCAGAGACGACAACGTTGTTGACTGACACTAGTCCAGTAGTGACCTGTCTCGCCACTTTCTCGGCCCGTCGAATGTCCTGCCCCCACACGCTTGCCCCTAGGCCAAATTCGGTTTGATTGGCAAATTTGACTGCTTCCTGATCATCCTTGACAACCATTACTGGCGCGACTGGTCCGAAGGTTTCCTCTTTCATCACTCTCATGCCAGGCTTCACCTCCGTAATGATCGTCGGGGGATAATAGAATCCCTTCCGCTGAATGCGGCTCCCCCCGAGCTTGAGATCCGCACCCTGCTTCAAAGCATCCTTCACTTGCAAGTCCAATGTTTCCAAGGCATCTTCACGAACCATCGGTCCAATGTCTGTTTCAGAATCGAGAGGATCCCCAAGGCGCAGGGATCTTGTCTTGTTGATGAACCGCTCAAGAAACTGGTCCGCGATGCTCCTGGCCACGAAGAAGCGTTTGCTGGCAATACAGCTCTGCCCGCAGTTGATGAATCGTCCAGCTACAGCCCCTGACGATGCTGCTTCAACATCTGCATCGTCTAGAACGATGAACGGGTCGCTTCCTCCAAGCTCAAGCACGGCCTTCTTGAGATGTTTGCTCGCCAATTCAGCCACTTCTCTTCCCGCTGCTACGCTCCCGGTGAATGAGACTCCAGAGGTGTCTGCCTCTATCAGGTGTTTCGAGACCTCCGCCCCTCCCAAGACAACGCTGAAACATCCGCTTGGTAACCCGGTCGATCCGAGAGCCTCGGCCAATGCTTGGCCCGAGCGGGGAGTGATGCTTGAGGGCTTGAACACCGTGGTATTGCCGACCATTAGGGTTGGGGCTGCGAAGCGAACAGTCTGCCACAAGGGAAAATTCCAAGGCATTATGGAAGCAACAACGCCTATCGGATCGAACGAAACGTAGCTGTCTGTTGCATCGGTTTTGCTTGGCTCTGGATTGAGGAACTTTTCACCGTTCTCAGCGTAGTATTCCAAGGTCCAGGCGCACTTGAGCACTTCCGAGGTCGACTCTCGGAGGGTCTTGCCCATTTCCAAGGTTATGATCCGGCTTAGCTTCTCTTTCTGTGAACGGAGCGTCTTTGCGGCACGATCAAGGTAAACAGCTCGTCGAGCAGGAACAAGCGCCCGCCACTTGTCGAAGGCTTTCCGGGCTTTCTCGACGGCCTTGTCCACTTCAAGTTTTGAGGCTGCCTTGAACTTCCTGAGGCTCTTGCCCGTTGCCGGATTTACAGATTGAAACCACTGCTTCGTTGAGTTTCTTGGCAAGAATTGTCTGAGACACTTGTCTCGAGAAGATTGCTATAAAACCAGCGAGTCGGGGAAATTCTGGTGGACCGGGCGGGATTTGAACCCGCGACCCTACGGAGCACGGAAGTGCTTTCCCGCATATCGGGTTCGATCCGACCTGCCAAGCGGGCGATCTTCAGCCAGCAGTCTTTCGCTGCTGTATACCAGGCTGGTCTACCGGCCCACGTTCATCGCCCGCATGAACGGGTGTTAAATTGGTTTTCCGCTCGACACCAATCTCCTGAGTAGCCTCGCAAGGGGCAACAGATGCATTGGCCCGGTTACAGCACGCTCAAGGTTCCCTTACACTTGGGTCTATTCCGTCTTCACCGGGAGAACCCTCGCTTGGCAATCCAGTCCGCTGAACTAGTTGTGCACGAGGCTGGAAGCCGTTCTGCAGAATTGATTTTCGGTTCGCTTGACGGGCTCTTCTCAGTTCTGGGGATAATCGCTGCTGCTGAGTCAGCCGAACTATTGGCTCCACAAATATTCGCGACAGGACTCGGAGGAGCCATTGCTGGCGCGCTCTCCGTGTTTGCGGCAACCTATCTCTCAGAGACAACAGAGAAGAGGACTCGACTCTTCGAGGCTCTTGACAACGCGAACCGACAGCGAGCGAGAAAGGCTGCAGACGATGGCAAGAGGCCTCAGCGCCTAACGGCTGACCATCCAAGGGTCCACCGCGTGCTAGGCAGGATCAATCGGAGGGCAATCCTCTCGGCAGTTGTGACTTCCTTCACCTCAGCTCTCTCTTCTCTCGCGCTGCTTCTTCCCCTGGTCCTACTTCCTTCGTCGTACTCAGTGAACGCTTCGATGGGGATAGGAATTCTGTTATTGTTAGTGCTAGGCGCTTCTCGGGGTGCCATACTGAAACAGCCTAAGGGCAGGGCGGGTTTCAAAATGGTGCTTCTGGGACTCCTCGTAATCCTTGCCAGCAGGTACATCGGGGCTTTCGTGCTGCACCTCTTCACCCAGGCATCTTGGCTTCCCAAGCCCGTTTAGCTTTCCGTCTCGCCAAATTGAAGACTCTTGGAGGAAGAGCGTGCCTAGATAGGCTCATTTCCCTTGCGAGGTGACCAGAGCCCAAGCGAGAATATCCTAAACATACGCCGAAAGAACTTGCGAACGAGGAGCGGGTTCATGAGAGCCCCGCTAACCAGTCCTAGCCCTCCGAAGATTATAGCGGCTGAATAGAACACTGCTTGGACACCTCCTAGAGTGTCGAAGACTCCTGCGAGGACATTGCCAGTCGCTATACCTGCGCTGAGCATTAGGCTGTAAATTCCCATGGCTTTCCCGCGAAATCCTCTCCCCGCCTTGTCCCCCACAAATGCCAGAATCGACGGAACGAGGGCCGAACCCATGAAGAACAATGCTCCCGCGATCAGTCCTTGGTAGCCCAGGATTCGGAAGAGTATTCGTATCTCATCAAATAGAGAAGCTGCTTCGGGTACTAGCAGAAGTCTCTGAAACAGGTCAGGGAATAACAGAAGAAAACCTAATTCTCCAAAAGCACCTATTAGAATCGTTCTGGTTCTCCCAATTTTGTCGGATATTCTGCCAAAGAGAAGAGCCCCTGCCCCGAGGGCGATTAGACCCGCAGCAATCACTACAAGTCCTGCTGAGCTTGAAAGGCTAAAGCTGGAACCGGCAGCTATCTTCGGCAGGAAGAAATAGAAGCCGATAATTATTGTCAGCGAGAACCATAACGGATAGATTGAAGCCATCTCACCGAAACTGCCTGACACATCCCTAAACAGGGCACCCGGCGATTCTATCGAGAACTCCTGCGCCGTTGAAGTGTGCGGAGGCTCCCTCAGAGCTAGAAGAGCGAAAAGGGTAGCAGCGGCGAACACTCCGGCGACTATCTGGAATATTGTTCCGACTGACTGGACGAAGATTTTCGCGAGCAAGGTACCGGCGATTACTCCAACACCGTATCCGGATAGATTTGCTAGGTCGAATGCGCCCATCCCAGCCCCGCGGTTTTCAACGGTTGTCAAGTCCGTAATCATCGTTAGCGAGGAGATTGTTACCATAGCCGCTGCCAGACCCATTATCGCGTGGGCTCCCGCAACGAGAGGGACGTCGGTTCTGGTTAGGCTGATGACCCCGGTGAGAACTGTGATCAGTGCCATCCCGAGGATGAATGCTTTCCTTCTTCCGCTCCGGTCGATCCAAGCCCCAACGGGTAAAGCTGACAAGCCTTCCAGTGCTGGGTAGAGGGCCAGTATGACACCGAGTAAATAGCTGGAAATTGAAAGATAGGTAGGGAATATGACAAGAATGGTGCCGAATCCGATTCGTGTGAGGAAGACCGCTGCGTATAGGATCGACAGCGTCTGTACTTTTGCTAGAAGGTTGAGACTGCTGCCGTAGCGGTTTCCTGGGTTGAGACTCATTCTGGCTGCAATTCCGGTTGCTTTGGGGCTGACTGTGCTTTGAGCTGGGTATTTGTTAAGGTTCAGAATGCCCTAGTTTATCCGTCTATCGTCTCTATTCCCCGAGAAACTCTTATCTTGGCTATTGTCACGGGGCGGAACTGGTGCCGGGGATACTGCCGAGGTAGGCAATAGGCCCTCGAAAGCTCAGCCTGTTCCGAAGAACGGAGGCTTGGGAGAGCACCCGGCTGAAGAAGAGAAACGGTCAGAAACCGGGTTGACGGCCCACTAGGACCGACCCAATCGCAGGTTCAAATCCTGCCCTCGGCACCACAAAACCCCTCGAAGTATCTTTACCCGAACGACACGCTCTGAACTCAAGAGCCGATTCGAACCTCTAACTGATGTTGCCTAATGAAAAGGGCTGGGTAAGGTTGAGCCGAAACGGGAAAATGCCCGCCCAGCTCAACACCCAGCCAAATAGACGGCCGAAGTATTGATGTTAAAAAGATAGCTAGTCTATCCGTAGTGTTCTCACACGCACAGCTTCTTGAGAAGTGACGCCGCGGAGTGTTTCAGGCATGCACGACCCTCGTCGTCTCAAGGTCGAGAACTGAGGGGGGTTGCCCTCGAGTATCGAGGAGCAGGATTCGTTCCTTAAGAGACCGAAAAATCCGATATGGGACGCGACGTGCCTATGCAGGGGGCTTCCCGAACAAATGGTTCTCCGCGAGTGTCCTTTCTGCCACAGACTCTTCGAATCCGAGATTTTGTCAAGAGAGGCAGTTGACTCAAGCGATCCCACTTCGCCCGGAGACATTCCGCCGGGTGGGATCCATGGTGGAATACACGCGAGTCGCGGTGAGATAACTTACAAAATCGTATACAAGTGCAAGAATTGTGGGAAGGAATGGACGAGACTTTCAGCTGAGGAGATGCCAATTACTGAGGGTTATCAAGACGACGAAGGTAGGGAAGACTAAATCGGAAAAGGTATAGAAGTCGGAGCTCAACGCAGCATAAGCGCTAGCGTTCTGACTCGGGCCCCTCTAAGTCGGAATGGTTAACGTGGTGGTAGTCCACCAAATCGTCGGGCTGTTCGAGAAGAATCTCGGAACGACCAGTGTCGAGCAAATGTCCCGCTTTCTTCTTCTTGGTTTCAAGATAGAACCGGTTGTACTTGTTAGGGGGCACTATTACCGGAATGATGCTGGTAATGTGGACGCCGTGCAGCTGGAGGTCTTTGACCTTCTCGGGGTTGTTGGTTAGAAGCTTGACGGATTTTATGTGGAGAGAGCCGAGCATGTGGGCTGCGATGTCGTAGTCTCTCTCGTCAGGTCTGAAGCCGAGCAGCTCGTTGGCTTTGAGCGTGTCGTAGCCTTGATCCTGTAACATGTAGGCTCTGATTTTGTTGGTGAATCCGATTCCGCGACCTTCTTGGCGCATGTAGAGTACGATGCCACAGTCCATCGTGCCTATGCGCTTAAGAGACTGGGTAAGCTGTTCTCGACAATCGCAACGCAGTGATCCGATTGCATCGCCGGTCAAGCATTCTGAGTGGATCCTTACCGGAACCTCTTCCTTGTCGAGAACGTCGCCGTGGACGAAGGCGGCGTGCTCTTTCTTGTCGAAGTTGTTCCAGAACGCGACCACTTGATACTGACCATATTGTGTTGGTAGGTCGGCTATTGCTGCAATTCTAACGCAGACCTCTTCAGCATCCGCGCAGAGGTGTCCCTCGTTCTCCTTCAGAAGCTTCTCGACGGTGAGGGGCGGAATCCCCAACATGCTCCCGTTGAGTTGTTTTCTGCTATTAAGTCCATTCTTCATATTAGCCCCTAGACCATAGCAACCACGTTTGTAGTCTCTTAGCAGAGAGACAGTTATCAACTTCTGACGCCGACAGAGATTGAGGATGGACGAGCGAGTGGCGACGTTTTACATTGACGGACAAAGTGTGGGAAACGAGAGACCTGACTTTCCGAGAAGAGCAAGGATCGCAATAGCTCATCGCCCAAATGGGTCGCCGCAGTATTTCACGCAGACGCGAATAGTCAAAGAAGAAATTGGGGACCGGACCAATAACGAGGCTGAATATCATGCGCTACTGCGACTCCTCAAACTCCTCGCGATTCGTATCAAATCTGGTCATCCGCAGGTAGCGGATGAAGGCATCTGGATCTGTTCGGACTCAGAATTGCTGGTGAAACAGCTAAGCGGCGAATACAAGGTCAAGGAAGAGAGAATTAGGAAACTCTGGGAAGAAGCAAAAGAGTTGATGAACGACATAGGTTCGGTTCGCATACAACATGTTCCGCGCGAGCAAAACCTTGCAGGCTTGTGGCTCGAAGGAAAAATCAAGGCAAGAGAGATGGCGCCCGAGGAATTTCTCTCGGACCTCTAGGGTAGAATTATCTACCTAATGGATAGCGCGTGAGGCAGATTGGACTTTACCGAAATCATCTCTGACCAACTCTGGATAGGCGCTTCCCCGTCAAAATCCGACCTCGAAACCATAAGGACGCAAAGTGGTCCCAAGGTGGCCCTGCTCGACCTAACTAGAAGCCTTGAGGAGGAGAAATGGTGCAGTCAGATGGGGATACACTATGACGACAGGATTCCCCGCATCGAAGACGACTACGCGCCGATTTCCATACCAAAGCTGAAACTAGTCTCTAGAATAGTAGACCACAATATTTCCCAAGGCCGCAAAGTATTCCTCCACTGCAAGGCCGGAATCGGCCGCAGCCCGACATGTGCAGTAGCATATCTCGTCCACTGCGGCACATCACTCTCGGAGGCCAAGGAGATGGTTCAAGGCAAGAGACAGATCTGGCTGGGCCGCGATGCGGAATATGCCGGGCTTCTCGGAGAGTTTGCGAAGATCCAAGAGATCTCCAGGGTCGAAAATCCAAGCTTCCTATAGCGCAACCTCTAGCCAAACATAGGCTGGCTCGGGAGCAGGCTCGGGTAGTCTAAGGAAAGGCTCTCGAACCATTCCTCGGCATACTTCCTCTCGAGCTTTCTCACAATCGCCTCCTCCGCGTACCGCGAGTATTGCCGACCCTCAAATTTTACGTGCAGAATTTCGTGGATTAGAGTGGTTATCGCAGATACTAGCACTTCACGTAGCGTTTTCTGCTGAGATGCAGACAAATCTGTTACCGCAGTCTTGAACATGCCATACCCTTCCCTACGAACCCAGTCTCTTGGCATTTTCAGAGGGTACAAGCTGATCTGTGAAGTGTCCTGGTTGAAGCTTCCGTGGAGAATGCTACGTGGTCTTCCTGTCATTGGTCGCGCGGGAAAAACCATAATTCGCAGATCAATCGCCCGGCCTGGATCAATCGACTCTGTCTCGATCAGGCCTCTTAGCCGATCCTTAATCTGACCACTGTTCAGTAGACGTTGCACGAATGCTGCGTAGTCGTAGAAGAACTCCTTTTCCTTCTTAGTATGCTTGGCGAGAAGTGACTCTGGAGGGTTGGCGATCCTTGTTTCGACGTCGAAATTTCGCATTGAGCCGGGTCGGTGAACTTGTAGGACGTGTCATTGAAAAAGAATAGTGCCTTGTAGTGGATGATTGAAAGCCACGAGCGCGAGTTAGAGCTGGGACCCACAGGATCCACAGAATCGAGTTCCTTGTGCGGCTCTCTGTCCACACTTCTTGCAGACAGGTCCGTTCGTGACACTCGTTGCTTGTGGGTTTTGCTGGATTGCCGGGGCCATCATCGCGCCCATTCCCTGGGCCATGCTTGGATTTCCCGCGTAGAATGGAGTCTGGTATCGTACCAGATTCTCTCTGATGATGCCGTATGCCTTCTCCGCCTCGTTGTTCGGCAGATCGTTCAGCATAAGCGGGTCTCCACCGAATCTGAGGACGCATTTGACCGTGGACCTTAGCAGCCCCTTGTCCAGAACCGCGTTAGCGATATCCGTGTACGAGTAGTCTGTGTAGTCCTTCTTCAGCCCCATCGCGTGTGGGTCTCGAAGGATAATCCTTTGATTCGTCAATATCACCGAGTCAACGGTGAATGTGGGATGATACATTTTCTGTTTGATGTAGAGTTGGACCTGCTCACTGGGCCCGAGCAGCTTAATCACGTCTTGAGGAACCGAGTCCATCGATGCTCTAGTATGGCTCAGAACTCTGTTGATTTGTCTGTTTTAGTACCAGAGCATTTGCGTGCCAGTTCGACGCGATGTTTAGGCAGCAGGGAGCTTTGGAACGCTCGCACCTTTAGAGCAGCATGGGTCCGTGCTTAGCCTGTCCAGCCGAACCATCGCATAATGATTAGAGTTACATTCCCCTCGATCAGACCTGCCACGAGGAATAGGGGTGCAAGTCCCACTACAATGTAGACCGTCTGTCTCAGCGTTTTCGAGAGAAGTTCCTGGTTTTCTGGGCTAGGCCGAACCCTTGCGTTTATCGCAGCCCATCCTAGTTTTAGACCTATGGACCCTGACAAGATGAAAGATGGAATCTCGATTACCCCATGAGGCACGAGGCTGGCGAGGAGTAGTGTTAGGTCTGAATAGGCGGGTATAATGATACCCACCATGAACCCATTGAGGAGAATTGTCTGGAAAGAGGGTACACCAAACGCGATGCCAGACATTCCAGTCGCAATTGACACAAGCCAGTTGTTGAGGAAAAGGTCGATTCCCAAGATGGGTCCAAAGTTCTGCTCGATAACCGGACTGATTACTCCGGGTTGAATGGGGAGGAAATTTAGGAGTCCGTGTGAGGACACATAGTCACCAAGCCAAATTCCGAGTACGAGCGAGAATGTTGCCAAGACATGGAAGGGCAGATTTCGTGCCGAGAGGAGAAACCGTGAAATCTCTCCCAAACCGACTCTCATCTTCTTCCAGGCAATTTTTGGCAATCTAAAGGCGATATCAGCCCAAATTGGTTCGAAGACTTCGAAACCCATCTCAGCTTCCCCAGACCGCCCATACCAGTAGACCAACCCCTTAGTGCTGTGCAGGATTGGTGTTGCGAACAGGGTTAATGCAGCACTTCCGAATGCGGACAAAAACTGGCCGGTAGACAATTGAACGAAACGCAAGAGGACGTATAAGATTAGGAAGAAGATTCGCACAGAAATGTAGGTAAGTGTTGCCCTGAAGTTGTGGGCGACAAACTTGCAACTATTGCCAATGGCCCTTAGGCCTGATGTCTGATCGATTATAGAGGCTGGTATGCTAAAGCTCGTGAAGATCGAGATAATCAGTGAAACGATAACAAGTATTCCTGCCACCACACCGTAGAGAAGAACCGAGAGAGCTCGAGATAGGCTACTAGGAGCCGTTCCGAGTCCAGCCGTCTCGACAAGAAACAAACCAATGCCTAGTGCCGCTGGTCCCCAAGTGACAATATCCGTCAAGAGAATAGTCCAAGCTACTCGTTTCCAGTCCTTGCGTCCTTTCTCCAACACAGTACTAATCGGCACCGAGTTCTTCGACCAGGCGTCAAGATACGTGCCGTATTCGGACGAAAGAACGAATCCACCTCCGATCACTTCAACCAAGATGACGGTGAAGACGACGCTACCGATTACGAGGATCAATCCTGGTGAGAACGATGGATCGTTAAACAACCCCCGTACGCCACCAAGATAACCCGTCCCGGGGGCATAGAAGACCCGGAGGAATCGGGCTAGGTTATCTGTCGATGCTAACCACGTTAGGTAGATTACGACTGGCAAAGTAAGAGCAGCCTGCCTCACAGCGGACAGCCCTGAAGAGAGCATTGTGGGTACGATTATGGCCGGATGTCTTCTCCAAGTCCAGTAGGACCGGTGGAAAATCCGGTCGAAGAACACCCTCTTGGATCTAGGCGGTTGCTGCAATCAGGCCACTACTCCGGCGGGGGGTTTTGGCGGTCCCAGGAGACCTGCGAGAGGGAATTCGAAATGGCTGTGGAACTCGAAGTGCTCGTAGGGATCACTGGTTGAGAGATAGAGCCAGACTAGTTCAGCGACACCTATTGTAAATATGCTGAGGATAAGATAGACAGCTGCGCTTCTGGACCTAATTGGGGAGGGCCTAAGCCTGTTAGGCAGCTGGTATAACCCTAGCATTCCCAGGGTCCCGTTGATCTCTTGAATCATGTAGTCTTCTCTGAACTCATGCTCCTTCCAGTCATCTGTAAGCAATAGCAGCTCGAACATTAGGAGAAACCAGCCTAGATAGGGAATGAGCACCAGGAGAGCTTGCAGGATAGCGCTGCGCTCGCCGCTAGACTCGCCGAGCCACTGATAACATCGATAGTTGTTGGAGAGTCTCCATTGACCGTTTGCGTCGCTCGGGGGAACTTTGGCCCGGAGAATCTCTAGCACGTTGCCGAACATGGCTTGTTCTCTTGCAAAATGATTGTTTCTCCTGTTGACTATCAGGTAGACTAGGTAGCCCAAGGAGGCGGAGGCGAATACTCCAAGCGTGACTAGGACGATAAGAACGGCGTCGAAAATTTCGAGGGGTACCTGTCCGAATGCGCCGACAAATATCCAGGGTATTACTGCCAATATGAGGTATGTTAGGATCGGGGCAACGAGCAGTCGTTCTGATATGTGGTGGTCTGTGCGAGCTCGATATCCTAGGAGGGTCTCGATCTGGTGCTGCTCGCTTTGCATTAGGGTCCCGGGCTATCTCTCTTGGATTATTAGCCCTAGTGTCGGCCAGTCTTTAAATGAGCCTTTGAGTTGAGGACCGTTCCGTGCGGCCGTGGTCTAGCCTGGTCTATGATTTCAGCCTGCCAATACCAACGACAGCGGAACGCTGAGGACCCGGGAGACCGTCCGGAAGGGCGGTCCGGGAATTCAAATCCCGGCGGCCGCACCATAGATGCTCGAGTCAGGGTTTGATTTGCAGCTTTGCTGCTACATGCTTCCCACTTATAGTTCTGGGAACCCGATCCAAGGCTTGACCAAAGTCTTCAATGACATCTTCCGCGTCCTCGAGTCCTACTGAGAGCCGGATCAGCCCATCCGTTATCCCCAGTTTTTGACGATCCGAGGCTGATAAGCCAGCATGAGAAGTAGTCGCCGGCCTTGTGATCAGTGTTTCAATTCCTCCAAGGCTCGGGGCTACTGCTGCTAGCTTTGTAGCATGCATGAACGACTCGGCGGCTTCTACTCCATCAACCATCTCGAAGCTCATCATGCCGCCAAACCCTTCAAACAATCTCTCTGCTCTCTTGTGCTTGGGATGGCTTGAGAGTCCTGGGTAGTTGACTTTGGCAATTGCTCGGTGGCCCTCTAGGAAGCTGGCGACCTTCATGGCGTTCTCATTGTGTTGCCTGACACGGAGAGCTAGGGTCTTCATTCCGCGGTGCAAGAGAAAGGCCGCGTGAGGGTCAAGGCTGCCACCCAAATGATTGAGGCGATGAGTAATCTTCTCAATCAGA